>Ga0209491_10007672_pt1 | contig 14097 bp, 26 predicted proteins | sample BON02_FD_187213 | JGI IMG/M metagenome (GOLD analysis project Ga0209491, IMG submission 187213) | Freshwater microbial communities from Lake Bonney liftoff mats and glacier meltwater in Antarctica - BON-02 (SPAdes) (version 2) | ecosystem: Environmental > Aquatic > Freshwater > Ice > Glacier... | reverse complement strand
TTCACATTTATTTGCACGCGGCCCGCTCTACTGGCACGACAACATGGCTCTCCTCCCGTTTAATGACGTCTACGTCCCTACGCTCCAGTGGACAGAGCGACAGCTGAGGAACGAGCAGTGGACGCTGCTCCAGATCGGCAGAGCTCAAGGGCGACAAGTCCAGACACATGGGTACGACAAGATGCAACATAAAGGATTCCTCACAGATCTGGAATTTATAGGCGCGTTCGGTGATAACATGATGGCATGGGGCCCAGGGGCGTTGAAGTTTAGTCCCAGGGGCAACCCTACCTTCGACATGACCGCCTATACCCCATGTGACAGGTCGACATCAATGCCCCCGGACCGCACGCAGTGATCTAGGAGGATTAGCACCCCCCGCCGGTTCGAGATTGCCGCATCTACAGTCCCCCCCCACCTGACAGATCTGGCGGAGCAAAAAACTCTAGGAGTGAGGATCCAGATCTTCTTCCCGGTCCGAGGCCGAGGGGGGGGGGTCACGATTTGCTACGAGTGCGGCATTCAAGACCCACAGCCTTGGCACCTTACAGCTGAGGAATGCACCAACATAGCTATGTTGGAGACTGGCCCCACAGACCCGGTAATAGACAAGCAATAGGGGGTGCCAGGAATTCAAAGGCCCCTCACTGGCCTGTATATCGCAACACTCTTGGTCAAGACCTCCAAAGATGGAACATGGGTCGACATCAGCAGGGATACAGCTGGTAAGCAGGTACTGGTAGATAAGGACACGATGATCGAGGTGCACCTTGCCCCATTGCCCAATCTTCAGCTTGCTGGCTCGAACCACACACCGACGAGTACCTTCCTGAAAACTCGATCATGGCGCAACGGAGAGCATACCTAAGTGACCATGGCTGTGAGATGGAGGTCTACAAAGGATGTTGTTGCAACGGCACTGACAGAGAAACCCCCCCCCCTAAAAAATATTGTGGCACTTCATGATGAGCAGTGCCTGGGGGTAATCTCCAGCTACTCCAGGCTACAGGCCTGTTTCCTGAAGGTGGGAAGAAAGGGCTCAGTAGTCAATTACTTCATCCACGACTTCGACGTACTTCGGGCTGATAAACATTCAGAAAGCACGTACACCAAGGAAACGGGCCTGGGACAAATTTGGGTTGCTGACGTCCCGGTGGCCTCTGTCTCCTTCTGGCTCAGTATCGGCTCATCGGAGGAGAGATCCATGTCTAGACAAGAGATGAGGCTCTCCAAACTGCGAGAACATCGGTCTTCATGGTGTCCAAGACCCACCCCTCTTGATCGGAAGCCCATGATCCGGGACCCCATACAGATGCCCCTCGCATCAATTTCTTTTATCACCTTCATCGAATTCATCATCCTCACTCAAGAACCCCATGAGTCACCCAAAAGTCGATCCATGTGCTCCTCTACAGGCCTGATGGCGCTAGTTGACATCCAGATGTCAGACCATGCATCGCTGACCCCGGGCTTTACCATCGCAGTAGAACCTTACAATCAGTGCCACCTACGGAAAGATTCCGCGGGCCAGATGAGGCTGATGCTAGTCCCTTTGTGGAGCCTACGAGAGGTCCAAAGCAAGCTGGTAGTGATCCCTGGCCACTTGTCGCTAGCTACCCCTCTGACAAACACCGGGCTACGCATTGCCGACATACTTACCATAATGGCACCTGGTGGCGACCGGAGGATGCCAGGATGGGTCGACCAGGCACCAGAGGTGGAAATTTCAGAGACTGCCCACCCCTTCTGGCTCCAGCTCGGACTCACGCAACTCCCCTTCCAACCAGCAAACAATGTCATCAAAGTTCTCAAAACCTCTATGACCGGACATATCAACAACAGGTCCAGAAACGATGGCTTTGGCCTGCTCCTGCCGCCAAAATATGTCCGACACCACCAGAGGGAAGGTGCTATAGCAGCTATACCAGAGTAGGGCAGGTACAGGTACGGAACCGGGAGGGCCACGAGGAGGAAAACTCTGGCCCCCAGACTCGGGCTGTGTACTTGATGGGCACCGAATGGGTCCTCATGTTGAAGCAACCCCAGGGTATCAACAGACGGGAGGGGCCGCCCCTGCATGGATGGATAATATTAGTGATCCCCGTCCATTGTCTGCTAGCAGGGGGTAAATACATCTTGTGTGAATCCAAGTCTGCCGGTCTACAGCTGATTCGTGACACATTGCCACTACTCAAAGGCGTGAATCTCCGGAGACGACAGGATGGAGGTCCCAACGGGCGAGACAGGTGGATGGTGGACCCGACAGAGCTCACGATGCAGCAAGTCTTGAAAAGGTACTGCCGGCCTAGAGCGGTCGACATCCACCCAGCCATAATCACCCAGCACCTGATCGCAAACCTGCTCTCGATGACCGAGCCAGAGACCCCTAACTTGCTACAACTTGGCGCCCAGTGCCGCCCACCCTAATCGAATGGGACCAATGAAGGCAATAGCCAGACAGCTGCCAAACTTGATGATGCCTCCAGACAGATTCCAGGGCAATGGACATGCCCACGGTCCTTCTGGGTCCCTGCCCTGGGACCTGGCACGCGAAGGCCTTTACGTACTGATCCAAACTCGCACAGGCTGCATTTTCCAGCTCAAGGTGCCGCCACTCCACACGGTAAAGCTCCTCAAACAAGACATCGGGACAGCAATACTGGAAAGTCCCTCGGTCTTTGAGCTCTACTTCAGAGAAGAGGCACTGAATGACCAGGAACCCTTGCATGAGTATGGCATCTCCAGTGGCTGCCTGTTTTTCATCTCACTGCAATCCCCGACCTTGCCTGACAAAACATTCAACACAGCTGTCGAGAGACATGGCCACAACATCTACCGCCCACGACAGCCTCCTGCCTCCCGCCCTGCCCCCTGACCTCCTACCCTTGACCCGGGCAGGCGCCAGAGCGCAATCCGCCAAGCCACTCCTGCCCTCGGGCGGGAGTGGCTCATTATGGTAAACCCATGGGGACCCCCTGCTGGAGGAGCAGGGGGTCCTGCCCCTGAACCCAACTGTGGATTCGGGGGCACAGGGGAGGGAGGGGAGGAAGAAAGGGCAGGGCCGCAGGAGGTAAGTCAAAGAGCACCAAGACCCGCCAGGACCAGGACAAGAGTGGAGACCTTTGCTAACTCCACGCACTCTAGAGCAACAACGGTGGATTCGAAATGCTTCCAGCGAATGGGCCAGGGTGAGTTATGCCCCCTGGAGTGCCGATGCTGGAATTCCATCTAAGATGCTGACTCGAAAGTCATTATCGGTACAGCATCGGCAGGTCTCTGCCTCATAGCCAACAGAGCCCTAGAGCAGGACGAGATTATAGAAGCGTTCGGGGGTCGATCATCCTGAGGGGAAGAGCTGCGGACTAAGCCCATGAACTAATAATAAAATTCAATACAATGTGCACCGTCGGGAGGGCCTTCCAGTACTCGATCAGAAGAAAAATAGCATCGGAAACTACCCACTCCATAGTGAAGCCATCAGCTGACCGTCTCATGGCCCTGTCCCAACGGGGAATCCCCCTGACCTCCGCAAGGCTCTGAACCAAGGGACAGGGAGCCGAGCATGGGCTCACTTGGCAAACCATACATGCTGTGCCTGACACCGCAACGCCAGACTTGAGGTGCTAACAGTAGCTAACACTGACATAGGCGAGTACGACTTCCAGGACAATGAGGTGGTAGCAGTCCTACGGGCAAACAAGTTCATCCCCGTGCATGACACAATTCTCACGTGCTACAGGGACATCGAGGGGGGAGGCCCACATGAACAGCTGCTTAAGGAACGACAGACCCTTGTAAGACTATTCGACTACCAGTGCTGTGAATGCACAGGTAGATGTGGGCCCAAGCACAGTGGAGGAGCCCAAAACACCCCAGTTCCCGTCAAAACAGCTCGAAACGACCACCAGACGAAAACATGCACACCACTCACCGTCCCCCGCAGGTACGCGACGATGCCTAGACTAGTGGAACAGTAACCAGAGGAGGTGCCGCTGGCACGGCACACCCAAAGAGCTGGATTCACCAGGCAGGTAAAATGCAAAGCAGGGCGAGCAGCTGGACCCAAGACAGCACCCAGTCTGCTCAGTACTGATGAATCCTACGCGGGGACCGACCATGATATGGGCATCGCCCTTACCAACGAAGGTCACAGAAACGGCATGGTCGATTCTAGTGGAAATGCTCACGGCACTGCTGGCAGCGGAAGGATGGGTACTGACTGGAGCGACAATGGCACTTCGGGGGGTACGAGTAACCCCGAGGCAGGCGGTGTAATCAAGATCACCACCTTGGCGCTCGCGACGAACCCTCCCCCTATTCTGACAGCGCCCGGGACAGGGGTTTTTGCGGCGCTGCTGCCTACTCCGCGGGAGAAGAAGATACAGATACAGTCAACAAATACAGCCACACAGCCGCAGGGGCGGCTGAAAATGGGGCCCCCCATGACACTGGCCACGAGGACGGAGTAATGCCCAAGGAAGATGATACAGGTACCGGGGGCGCTCCAGCTACTGCAAAGGGCCACAAGACAGCAATTGGAGACATGGGGGTGACGCAGCAGGTGACACAGGATATCGGCGGTGCCCAGACTAATAAAAGCGAAGACGAGACCGACAAGGCAAGTAGAGGTGGTCTTGCCATGGGTAGCGAGAACGATCATATAACGGAACACAAGGCCGCAGACACGGACTCCGAGTCGGCCGAGTCGAAATGCAAAGACAATGACGCATCCCATGAGAATGGGGCCGAATCCAGAGGGCATGCCATTGGCGTCGAAGAGCAGCCGGATGCCACCAGATCCCAGGCACCACAAGGTGCAGGCGACGTAACCGGCATGGCCTGGTGTACAGAGACGAATCACTCTGGTGCTGTAGCCCAGGTCACGGAGGACGGCAGAGGGGTCGAATTCATCCCGGTCGGAATTGGGAGAGTAAATGCGGAAGGAGCGAGCAGCAAGGCGTGCACGAGTCCCAATACTCCCCCCGTGCAATCTGCTCAAACACGAGGATTGACGAACGCTGCGAACACTTGCTTCCCGAATGCCTCACTGCAATACCTGGGTAGGGTCTGGGAGCTCGACGTGGCGAGGGCCAGGCAGCCGAGGCGGAGAAAGTCGCTCGAATCCCGACTGCTCGAATGCATCTCCCAGCTACAACTTAGATTAAGTTCCCACTACACTCCCAGACCCCTGCTGGACACAATAACACGGATTGCCAATGAAATCCACACTGGGCAGCCAGCAGACGCCCACGAATTCCTAGTGTGCCTACTTGACAAGATGGACCAGGGTGGCCGGCGGGAAGTCTTCTACGGATCCATCCAAACGGTGCTAACATGCTCAACCTACCCCCATAGTCTTGTCCAGCAGACGACGACTGCACATCTGTCCCTGCATCTCGAGGCTCCTATGAACACCACTGTAAACCAATGCCTTGAAGCCTTCTTCACTCCAGCGAGCGTCATGGACGAGTACCGATGCGATAGTTGCGGCCGGGTGGGCACCTCCACGCTGTCCCCCTCGATCTCAGTTCCGCCGACCATCTTGATGATCCACCTCAAGCGCCTAGTCCTTTAGAAAATTATACAGCATCTGGTCGAATTTGAGGGGGAACTAGATCTCAACCCTCACATGGCAGTGAAAGGTGAGACCCTAATCTATGAGCTAATTGAAGTCATTGAGCATATTTGAAGCCACAAGGAAGGACACTATATTGCTTTCACTAGAGGGGAAGCAGCTTGGAATCGGTGTGGCGACACCAACATCTCCCCAGTTGCCTTGCATGACGTTCTGAAATGCCAAGCGTACATTTAAATGTTTAGATCAAAGACGACTGGAAAGCGCCCGCGTGCAGATGGTACCACTGGAGATACGGACAATGCTGAAATCGGTCCCGAGCAACTTGCCAGACAGGACACATCGGGATCTAAGGAAAGGCCGCCCCACCGGCAAAAGGGCCCAAGGATCGCAGGTGAGGCTGCCATGGTGATGTGTGGAAGTGGCGAGGGCCCAGGTACCCCAAGCCCCGGACACGGGGCGGCTAGCGGAGAGGTCAAAGCTACAATCAGTAGGACGCCACCCCATCCCACAGGGTGGGAGAACCCCCTGATGGGAGAACGGAGGAAGGGGACGAGGACGTGTATTGAAAACAAATCTATCAACAGCCCAAAGGGGGGGTCCTCGAACACGCAGGACTCCTCCCCGGACCCTTTCATCCCCCTCCTGCCCTCCCCTTGGGCTGAAAGCACCAGGGGAAAGGAGCCAGAAGGGCGGCAGCCCATTGATGACCCCCCCCGAGAAAGCAGCGGAGACTCGGTCCCTGGACCCTGAAGAGACCAACCCCTTCACCCAGATCAGGCTGCAAGCGGGTATCGCGGACTTTCACAGTCTCTGCGAGAGTAGCCTGGAGCAGGTAGGGCTGCTGCTCAGTGAAATCGCCCAGTACCCTCTCCCGCCCACAGTGGTGAAGAAAATACTCGGCTTTGAGAACGACACGGACGCCCAGCTGTTCCCAGAACTCTTCACCACTTCACAGCTCTCTACTGCCATCCTGGACTCTGATGACAATATAACCCCCCAGTGGTACATCGAGCCCCATGAGAGGCACATCCAGCGGCTCCAGCATGCCACTACTGTCATGAATGACATAGGACCCAAACTGAAGACCTCGTACGAGAGCACGGATGGGGGAACGGCATCGGCTGGGCTCTTGCTGGGTGAGCTGGCTCAAGAGCCGGACAGAGGGAACCCATTCCCCAACGGCATAATACAGCTGTTGCTGAGGACGGAGAAGGGAGCGCAAAATTACTCATGGTCCCAACTAACCGCATGCCTGGCCAGATCCTTGGACGTCCAGGACACGACTGCCTCTATCTCCCGGATTCTAGAGGAATTCCTGCCACCCACGGACCAGTCTGAGACGGGCATCCCATCGCCTCCCCAGACCGTACATCTAAACATGGACCCCTCCCGTCCAGAGAGAATCTGATGCTCGGGGTCCGGGGTCCAGAAGAGGAGATCGATTCTCAGAGAATGGCTGATGAAAGAGGAAGAGTATGAGGCTATCCCTGACATAGCCACCATCTGGGAGGACCCATCCTCCACATACCCCAGACGATCATGGCGAATCATAAGGGCTTTCTACGATGCACTCAACACTAACATTTCCATTTGGATCCACAAACTTAAAAAGAGGGGACTATCCACTCTGGCAGCACATGGTACATCTCTAATAGGATGCGATGGGACGTACGCCAAGCTCCGAGAGGTCAGAAACGAAAAGCTCCTTGTTATCCGAAAGGCCTGGAACGTGGTCGACAGGGTTGACAAATCCGAAGGATACACCCACCTTTCAACACTGGGAGACCCCATTATCTGTTTGTAAGACCTGAGGATCCTGGAGGGCCACCTCACTCAAATCATCTCTGATCCGAGGATATCCTCATGGAACGTAGGACCCCGTGGGTTCCGATGACGGAGAGAGGAAATTTTTGCCCTGTTCGAGATAGGACACCCCATGATCTGTTTGCAAGACCTGAGGATCCCGGAGAACAAAGTGGATGCGGTGAAGAGCGAGCTACACGCCCTCTTCCCCCACTACTGGATCTGCATTTCCATGGCGATATCCAATGGGGCAGCGAAGCAAGATGAACGGGGTCGGCACTATAGATTCACAACCCTGACTGCCTTAGACTCCCACTACTTCCCGTCTGCAACTCACCTCTCGCTCCACCCGGGGTCCTCCAAAGGCCCAAAAAGGGGAGGAGCTTGTAAGCCGCCAATTGCAGGCAGATCGGTCGCCATCACCACTAACTTAAACTAAAAACGATGTTCGGCTTCACATCATCAATCTTTACCAATTCACCGCTAACGACGGAGGCCAATAGGACATAGTCTGGGGACTCGTAAATTCTTGGATCAGCTGGCACCCAGGTGAACGAGTAATACTGATTGGGGATATGAATGGCTTCATTCTGGGGGGCCGACATAACTACGCCCACCCCATGGAAAAGAACCTAGTAGAAGCCGATGTCAGATTGGCAAAATTCTGTGCCGACTATAAGGGAACCATCTCGTCACCAACGGAGCATACATGGAAACGGGGAGACAAATGTGCCAAGCTGGACCATGGCATCTCCTGGAACTCCACCTTGCATCCCCAAGAGCTGTGTTCAATGATGTGGCACACCATAGGTTCGACCATGCTATCCTCAGCTTCAGCCTACCCGCAGATTAATTTTCGAAGACACCGCAACCGGCCAGGAGACAGTTGGCACCAACAGATAGAATTGACGCAGTCTTCTTCCAAAACCACTCACGTGCGTGGCAGGATTCGGTCCAGGACAAGATGCTTCCGGCCTCAGAAGAGAATGACGGAGACACACTCATGGCGATGTAACGGGCAGACCAAGAGGTGATGAAGGATGAGGTTCTTAAACTCCAGTTAAGAGAGGCCAAAGCCAGGCGGCGAGCCAAGGAACACCAGCCCGGGCGTAGCAAGGAGCAGAATGCCGTCAGGCATAAGCACTCCCTCCTTGCAGCAGCCTATGTAGATGCAGTGGACTACAAGAACGGAAAAAGAACCACCTTTGCCACCGACCGGGCATTCGAGCACATGGGTCTCCGCTCCATGTCCGATGGGGCTAGAAGGGTCGTTAGAGGAATGCCCAGATGGGCTGAAGACCTGAGGTCCGAGATCAAAAAACACCGGGACCTCCTAACGAAGCTTGAGAAAAACAGCACAAAAATGACAGCCGCAAGAAGGCAAGTGCGCAGCAGTGTATGTTTGAGTTTGGAATCAAGGGGGTTCGAAGGGTCCTTAATAGACATAGCAAGGCCACTGCCATGAATGAAGTGTATTGGGAATGCCAATTGGTTTCAGATGGGCATGGAGTGAGGACACTCCCCCTGCCGATAGCATGAAGACACAGGACGTCCTTCCTAGCCTCCAGGAACAGATGATAAAGACGGGGGAGAAATACACGCTAGTAATTGATTCTGAAGGCATTGCTATGAGCACGGAGACACTCACCCACATGGCTAGCCTACTGGACTGAGCCACCTCGTTCCAGGGGGACTCACAGCTCCAGCAACCCTCCGACCGGGCCTTATCCTATCTACGGGCCCATGGCGTGATGGCAATCTCATTGCAGCAGTAGAATCCTTCTTCCAAACCAAGGAATTTGACCCCTTTGCAGCATTTGCACGAGGACACACAGGTCCGGTCCCCATGTCCCGGAAGGAGGCCGCACCCGCGGATTGGAAAGACACTAGCACGCGCAGGAGTATAGACCATTTCTGCCCTCACGCAAAGTGTAATGACCACGACACCCAACACTTCCGCTCCAACAGGAGCACGATCAGGGATACTACGTTCCTGGAAGAGGCGGGTATTTTCTCATACAGAACGATTGGTAAAGAGGAAAGGGTGGCATTCCCAGTCGCCACATTCCAAGAATTCAATCTTTTCATGAACAGAATGGCTTATAGGAAAGCATCAGGTGAAAAAAAATGCCTGCTGACCTCTTCAAGAAGGCACCGGAAATATTTCGTAGGCGGGCAATGGATATCGTCAACCTCATCCTCACGGGCATTATAAATGTAAGCCTGCAAACCTCCAGGCGAAGGTTATTCTGATCTGCGAAGATGCTTCGAATCCAGAACTCTTTAGCAACTACAGACTGATCGCCCTCTTCAACGGCTTCTATCAGCTCGTCATCATCAAAATCACCAATAGGCTGAAAGGACTGGTGAAGCGCTACTCGGTCCTTGAATCTTCACGGTTCGGATTTAGGAACTCCAGAGCATTCCAAGTTGTCATTCAAAAAGCCAACTGGCTCATACGGGAGGCAATGAAGAATGATGGCACGCTCATACGAGTGGATCTAGACTTCAAAAATGCCTTCAACTCTGCAGGCTATTCATGCTTGTGGACGATCCTGGAGGGGTTCGGGGTCCCTGATGTTTGGCTGCTCAAGAACATCTACGAGAACTCCTCCATGCGGTTGCAGGTCGGTGGGGAAGACACAGCAGCCATTCAACTGAACACGGGAACAGTCCAAGGTTCAGTTTTCTCCCCGCTCCTGTTCGACTTGTTTATCAACGCTCCCCTTCGCCTGTTGGACTCAACCGGTAACTCTCAAAAGGTTAGGAACGCCCCAGATTGGATCCACCAAGCCTTCGCAGACGACCTCTCGTTGTAAACGGAGAACACAGCCGATGCAGACACACTTTGCAGACTTGTGCAGCAGTTCCAAGAATGGAGTGGACTGAAGATCTCGACCAAGAAATCACTTGCAACGGGAGATTTGTACGGCAGAGAGGCCCGGAGAGGCAGAACAATAGCCAATGCTAAAGATCCCAGGGCGAAGGCCCGCACAGCAAAGTGCAGAGGGTTGACTGCGGCATGTGAGGGGGGCGAAGCCTTCGCCCCAGGTGAGCAGGACCTCCAGGTACAAGGGGCTGTGTACACGATCCAGAGAAATACCACGAAGACCATGTGTAAGACCTGTGGTATCATCAAGGAAAGCCACCACTTCTACGTGACGGACCCCGAACGTTGCTGCCAACAATGCGCCACCTCCTGGAGTCCTAAAGACATTGAATATGAGGGAGTCCGACTTAAAACAACTCCAGGCAGGTCCACCACTAGGCTCCTCGGTATCCACTAAAGCATGTGGCTAGTCTCCTCTGCCCAACGGAGGAAGGTGATCGATGGGCATATTGAGGTGGCCTCCAACCTTCGCAAGAATGAAGACCTACGAATAGACCAAGCACTGAAGGTCGTATCAATGTGCCTCCCTCAACTTTTTTCCTTCTCAGCCCCCCTGATCAGGTGGCCAGATGCAGACTTTAAAATCCTCACTGCCGTATGGCTCCAAGCATACAAAAACGCCTGGAACATAGGCTGTAGCACGGCGGCTTGCCTTCTCACCTTCCCGAGGGAGAACGGAGGGCTTCAGGTGAAATCCCACTGGTCAGCCTCTTCCACTCTATGTGGAGCAATCTCGAGAGATATCACCAGTTTGACGATGGCACAAGGCAAATGATGAGCCTTCCAGGAAGCACTCACTGACAATGCATGCTCAAGCGTATTGGAACTCCAAAAAGAAGCAGGATTGCTCAGCTGAAACAAGGCGGGCGAGAAAAAAATGAAATAGAAGTGGTATGGGAACCGTTCAACGAATATACTATCTCCTCGACTTCCAACATCACACTTGCTACCCTCTCCATAATGGCAGGGCTCCAATCAAGTGTACAAATATTGGGCGAACAGGTGTCGGTTAAGTGCCTCGCGATCGAGGCAGCTGGGTTCGTCGTGACTACTACAGACCAAGGACGGCTACACAGCCTTCAAATAGATGGTCAATCTCGGAGCCCTGGCCTTTTGTCCCTGAGGGAAGCGATCGCCACTACATGTGTAGTGGCGGTTTGGCTGGCACAGCTTCCGGGTTTCCCATCAGCTAGACCGACCGAAGACGAGATCGACCACCGTCCAGTCGAGGGAACTGAGGGAACCGAGTCGGGAGACGATTCAGACGAAGTGATCGACCTAACCTCCCCCAACGAGAGGGGCTCAGATGTGGATGAAGACATTTCCGATGACGGGCAAGGCAACCCCGACATGCCATCGAAAGGATGGACCGGTAAAAACACCCAGGCTAAACGATGGAAGCCACAGAGTTATCAAGCTAGCCATTGGATTCCCCTCACCCACCAGTAGCGAAATTCAAATGGGAGAGGAACTCACACATGTTGACGACATTGAAGTGAGCAACCTCCAGACAGTATCAATAGACGTCCTGCTGTCGGGCTCCCCTGACTCCAATGTACGCCTGCACCTGATCAGCCTAGGGGGAGTAGGAAGAGACGTCTTCCAGAACAAGATAGCCTGGGACAAGCTGTCAATAAGCTGGTCAAGGGCGGTGTACCCGCTCAGAACAAGAAGGCGGGAGTTGGAGAAGTCCATACTCCCCCCCGACGGGCAGGTCGCCCCAGCGCAGTCAGATGCAGAGAAGCTGGAACTCCTCCAATTCCAAGAAGGAGAAACAGTCTTCCTAAAGGTTCGTAGGATACTAACGAGTGGCAACTTCCCCACGTGTGACACCATACCTAGAGCGCACGCCTCTTTTACGCTACCCTCTTCTACACACCCAAAGTTAAAGGCCTGTCAGCAAAAAACGAAGCTACTTCAAACGTATGGCTATCATGGCTTAGCAGAAACAACAAACTCGTAGCGAACCTCAAGCTTCCAAATGCTAGGCTCCCCGCCCTCCCCTCAGCCCTTCAAGGCGGCACGACCAGGAAGCGAAGAGCAAGAAACTTGGGAAAGATCCAGGTGGAGTTCACCCGACTCGGTGGTTGTTGGCCACCCTCTCCCAATGGTCAAAAACTCCTCCCTCTTGGTTGAAATCTCAGTATTGCAGAGAGGCGTCTAAAAACATTGCAACACATGCAAAGTTGACGGAATCCCTCTTCAAGAGGAGGCAGTGCCGGATATAATACTCCAGGCCCTCACCAAAGCGGTTGAAGCGACCCAGAGTATACTCCTTCAGTTGGAACAAGATCCCATAACCGCAGCAGCAGATGGTAGGGCAACTATACCTAGTCTCCTTCGTAGACTTGTGAAGAAGTGCAAGCAATATCCTTACCTCAAACAGCATCTAAGGAGCTGGTGGGAGAGTGCCCAGGACCTCCTTCCTGAAGAAGCGGACAAAGCCAAACGGACACACCACACGGCATTGCTCGAGGAGGTGGGGAGCAATTGGGATCTACCAAATTGGGCATCAAACGTTGAGCAGTGCGAATCCCAATACGGACACGCATAGCTAACATTCAACCTCTGCCGAAGCTCCCGAGTAGGGACAGGAGCCACCAATACGGAGGCACATCATATATCGACACGCAAAAGGTTGGATGCACACTAATAAAGAACTTACGGAAACTCGGCAGAGTCTCCCGACCGGCTTCAGGCTCAGTGACCCAGCCCCAGAGTCCCACCTTACGCTGATAAAGCTTGCAGAACTCCTGCGAGTCTTTCTCGCCCGGAATGCAGAGCGGACTCGGATATGGTGGGATCAGACATCAGGACGATCCTGGCATCGGAGGGAGGCCCCGTCACGAAGAACATCTATTCCCACTCCAGACTTTTTAGAAGGCGGCAGGTGGGCAGGGGCAAATTCTCCCCGTTAATGGCATTTGACGAGGCCTTTGGCGAATGGGAGGCTAGAACGGGGGACTGCAGACCTCCTGCCCTCGTCCCTCCAGGATAGGGCCTGACTGTTAGCGCTGCGGACGCACAAGCCACCACAGAGCTAGCGCTCCAGGGAGCCTGGCACAGACTGAGACAAAAGAGGCAAAACAAGTCTGACCTACTCGCGCCATGGCACTGGCTGAGTCCTAGGAAGGAATGGATCCTACTTGTAACTCTCGTGGATAAACTCAAGCTATTCTAATATGGCTGGACCTCAGTCGTCAATTATTGGTGCCCTCACTATAACATGGGTACCTGGTGTACCACTGGCACACATGCTACGTTGGTCCCCCAGAGTACCACCGAGATGCGGAAAGGGTGGTACTAGATTCGCAGGCAGATGTGCTCAAGTGGACGACGAATTTCCCCAGAGATGAGATAAACAGAGACTCGAGTTCGAGTGTCAACTTAACACCCCCTCGCTGGCAAGACTGCATCATCTTAGGAAACTCGGGGGTACCAATGTAATGGCTCTACGAAAAACACTGCTTGACAAACAGGATCTGCTGCAAATAGATGCTGGCGGCAGATTACGTAGGTGATACGGCACTCACAGCGCCCCCTTCCTTCAATAATGACGTCAGAGGGAACTCGACAATATGGGGTTTCGAGACCCTAGGACCGCGAGTCATCAACTGGACCGGCCTCAGCCGTGAGGATCAAGCCGACATCTAACCAACACTCCAAACCACCAACGATTGGATAGTGCTGGCCCTCGCGGGCAGACCAAGGCGAGGGGCCATCCCTCTCCCAGTGGGGGGGGTAGGGAAGGGAAGCTGCTGGAGGCGGCCCACTTATGGACTAGAAAGTATTTAGTCGTGGGTCGACCAGGTATCTGGTCGCTTTT
>Ga0209491_10007666_pt1 | contig 14109 bp, 19 predicted proteins | sample BON02_FD_187213 | JGI IMG/M metagenome (GOLD analysis project Ga0209491, IMG submission 187213) | Freshwater microbial communities from Lake Bonney liftoff mats and glacier meltwater in Antarctica - BON-02 (SPAdes) (version 2) | ecosystem: Environmental > Aquatic > Freshwater > Ice > Glacier... | reverse complement strand
CGTCCTCCTCCTCTTCCTCCTCCTCCTCCTCCCGCCGCCGCCTCCGCCGCGCCCGTCGGGTCCCCACTCAATAACCCCCCCTCCTTCATCCCTCCCAAGACCTTCTTATTCCTCTTCCGCGCTACACGTGCTGCAGCTTCTGCTTCGTCGTCTGAGTACTCCTGCTCCTCCACCCCGACCTCCTCATCGTGTACATTACTGGCATCCGTCCCTTTGCTCGTCAGTGACTGAGGCACAATAAAGTCAGCCAATCGAGCAACATACCCTACTTCCAAACCAGGCTTCAGAATAATCGTTTCTACCACTGCTGCTGCTGCTGCTGCTGTTTCCTCCTCTGCTCCTCCATCCTCTTCCGCTGCTGCTCCTCCTTCAGCAACAGCAGCAGCAGCACCACCACACGCAGCAGGCAACAATCCCTCTCTATAATGCAATCGATAACAAGGCTGTGTAACCGGACCAAAGACCTCCCTCACCTTCCCCAACACCACCCTCCCCTCCACCAAACACAACCAACTCCCCTCGTCCAATGGCCTATTCATCCCCCCCCCCTGCTTTTCCAAACTATGCGCCTGCACAACAATAATCATCTCCTCCTTCAACGCAGCCAACACCTTGCCACACGGTACAATTTCATCCGTATCCGTCAAAGCCAATGCAGCAGCCTCTGCCTCCTCCTCCGCTTCCTTCTCTTTAGGCACCACCACCTCCACCACCTCATTCTGAGTCTTAGGCCCTCGCAACCCACCCCCCTTCTTCTTACGTTTCCCCCCCCCATCCTCGTCCTCGTCGTCCGAACCCAAATCAAGGCCTAGACCCGGAATAGACTCCTCGTCGTCGTCGTCGCTCTCTTCCTCCTCCTCCGCCGCCTCCCCCCCTCCTCCTCCTCCTTCCGCATTGCCTACGACGATCGCATCGTCTCCACCACCATCACCACCACCGCAGCGTTCCTCCACCTCCTTCAAAATCTGTCGCAAAGGCCCTGCGTTATCATTCTCCATCCCATCCACATGCTCACGCAACGAAGGCGGAGGGGCACCCGCGGGGGCACTCATTTCATCTAGCCCGGCAGCCAACGCCGCCATGGCCAAATCATCGACCTCCTCCTCCGCGTCCTCGTCCTTCTCGTCATCACTACTGCTGCTACTACTACTGCTGCTGTTGCTCTCCTCCTCCTCATCATCATCGTCGTCGTCCTGGTCATTGTCCTCTGTATAAGCGTCCGCGCCTGCGTCCTCTCCCCCCTCCTCCTTCACTATCACCACGGGTGGACCATTGATGTTCAACGCATTGCCTTGCCCCAGTCCATTGGCCACACCCTCCCCCGCCGCTTCAGCAGTTGCCACCACTGGCGCCGCCGCGTCCTCGTCCTCGTCCTCGTGCTTGACCACGTCCATGCTTTGCTCTGTGTAGGGTGGGTTTGGGGGTAAATGAATTACGACGAGCGCAAGAAGAAGCAACAGCAACAACGCAGAAGTAGCCATCAAATCCAAACCTCCCCAAACCCTTCGCTTCCTCGTCTTGCCCACTTAACCCAGCAACACACTAACTAGCTAAACCATAGAACCATCAACCACACTCTAGACAGGCAAAGGAGGATGGCCCCACCACCATCAGCATCAGCAGCAGCGGCACCAAAAGCCCCGCCTGCAAAGAGACAACAGAGCAAGAAAAGACGTCGCTCCGCTGCCTCCTCCTCCTCCCACCAACTCCACCACTTCCACGACCTCTGCATCGACATCAGCCCCCCAATCACCACGGTCGAGCACGTGCAAGAGACAACACGCCGCCTCGGCCAGCTAGGGTACGCCAGCGTGGCGTTCAACGAGACAGTGATAGGGCGCGAGGGCGTGAAAGGGCTCGACCGGCCGGGGCTGAAAAAAGCACGGGACACCCTCTGGTTAGCTGCGCAGGGAGGAACGAAAGACAAAGGCCCTGCCACGCGTTTACGACGGGTGACCATCATTGTGAATGATAAGGGCGAGGCACAGTTTTTGTGTGGGGCTATCCGGAGCTTGAAATGGGCGGATTTGGTGGCGGCGCGCCCGACTTCGGATAAGGCCTTGCAGCTCTTGTGTGAGGCGGGGGACATGGACATCATTTCCTTGGATTTGAGTGCTCGGCAAGGGTTTTTATTAAGTACGCATCAAGCGGACTTGGCACGTGGGCGTGGGATTGTGTTTGAAGTGAGGTATGCTGGGTTAATCTTGGAAGAGAATGCGACGAAACGACAGCAATTGATAGCGAATGTGAGTGGCCTGTTGGCGGCCACGAGGGGAAGGGGAGTGATTTGGAGTAGTGGGGCCAATGCGGGCGTGGCTGGTGAGTGTTTAAGGGGGGCGCATGATGTGATGAATCTAGCGGTGGTGTTGGGTTTGAAGGAGGAGCAGGCGTTGAGGGCTGTGACGGCGACGTGTGAGGGAGTGAGGGGGCATGCTGAGGCACGGAGGATGGAGTGGGTGCCGGTGGAGGTGGTTAGGATTTTGAGGAAGGAGGGGGGGAGGGAGGAGGAGGAGGAGGAGGGGGGGGGAGAGGGGGCGGAAGGGTGATGGTATAAGTGAGACAAAAAGAAAGATGTGTGAAATAGTAATAAAAGCAGACGCTTGTTTGAGATGTGTTTTGGGGTTGATTGGTTCTTTAGTTCTTCTTCCTACTCTCTCCTTCTTACGTACACATATATGATACCTATCTACACCTCTCGCATGCATATCCCTCATCGGTACCGCTTTCTCTCTCTCTTCCTTTCGTCAATAGTCTCTCTCGAGCCAAGCCCCCTTCCAATCCAATAACAATCTCCCTCTTACCCTCCACCCCTCCATCCCTCCCTCCCTCCTTCCTCAGCCTGACTAATCGTACACGACCAAAATACCAGCGCCGCCACCAAGAGCTGATTCACAGACATATGAGGAAAGATGGTAAAACTCTGCTGCTCCTCTAACGCTAAGGACTCGAGAAAATTCACCACCTTCCTCCCTCCCTCCTCCCTCAGCCTAACTAATGGTACATAAGAGGAATACAGGTGCCGCTACCAAGAGCTGATTCACAGACATATGCGGAACGATAGTAAAACTCGGCTGCTCCTCTAACGCTAAAGACTCAAGAGATTTGGCTACTGATTTCTTATAGGACGACAACCAATATTTCTCCACTGTGTACCGGGCGGCCCGCGAGAGCTTCTTGAGGAAGGCCTCCCTGATTTCGGGGGTGCCCCACACGTCCATCGCTGTTTGTCATGTAAGTGGGAAAGAGAAAGAGGGAGACAGGGAATGAGGGACTTATCAGAAAATGAATGAAAAAGAAGAGGACGCAGATAGATCATGTACACAGCAGACGCCGACAGATCGTGTCCTCCCTCCCTCCCTCCCTCCCTCCCTCCCTCTTTCTCCTCCTCTTACCCAACAACACCATCGGCAGCTCCAAATGCGCCGCCCCCGCCGACGACATCTGCTCCAGAACCTTCTCCTCTTCCTTTTCGGAGAATTTCTGATAAATCACAGGAGGGAAAAACGCTTCTTCTTCATCCATGTGTGCGGTCACGAGGTCGGAAAGGAGGGTGAGGCGAGTGATGAGAGTACTGCGCCATTCGTAGAGAGGGCCTTGTTTTTGTGGGGCTTCCGGGTGGAGGGAGAGGGAGGAGGAGAGTTTGGGGAGCAGCTGGGGCACGGGTGTCGGGGAGGGGGAGGGGGAAGGGGTGGAGGTGGAGGGGGCAGGCACTGGCACCACAGCAGCGGTGGTCGTGCGAATGGTGGTGGTGGAAGAGGAAGGAGTGTCATGTGCGGCCTCACCGCTGCTACTGCTGCTGCTGTTGGTGGCGGCCTTCGCCTCTGACGACGATGAGGCGGCGCTGGGCGTCGGTGGAGGAGTAGTAGCAGCTGTCGTCGTGGTGATGGTGGAGCTTGCAGCGATGCTAGTACTCGTGCCCCGGCTCGCAACAGTCGCCGGGGGGATCTTACCCTTCCGAATTGCCTTTTCCAAGGCCTTGTACTCGCCCTCGCTCTGCTCTACTATTTGAATTAGCTCCTCAATGGCCGTGTATCCCTCCCGCACCCCAGCGGGAACCTCCGCCTTGCTTGCGACCCAAGGAATGTAGACCTTTTCCTCTGCCTGGTGATGCCGACGGACGTAAGGGGCAAAAGCGGTGTTGAAGTAGTAGAAGAAATTGGTGACTTTCCACGGGTAGGTCACGGGGTCGAACGAGGGGGATTTCACCAGCTCGTCAAAATCTAGGAGGGCGCCACGGATGGGCTCGTGCAGGAGCAACCAAGTCTTCTCTTGCCAGTGGTCAGTGGTGGTGATGATGGGGGAGAGGATGCGTTGGTCTTCGATGGTGCACCATTCCGCCTTGCGTTTGAAGTAGGCGCGTTCCTTGGCGAGCCGGGCGACGTCTTCCTTGCTCTTGATCAACTCTTCCGTCAAGCTTTGAATGAGCGAGTCCTTGGCATCCTCCAAGTAGTCGGGCGAGGGGGGTTGGGACGCCGTCACTTCCTCGCGGATGATGGCCTCGTCGTTCTCGTTGGGCTTGTCCTGGGCGGCAGCGGGGGCAGGGGAAACGATGGGAGGGGGGAGCGCGTCCTCTTCCATGATGATGACGCGAAGTTGGGGCGTCTGTGTGTGGGGGAGAAGTGATAATGGGTGGTGGTGTGAGCAGAAGCTGGGATTGCAGGAAATCAAAAGAGATGTATGAAGGTCTCCGATGCTGCATGTGCGACGTGTCGTATGGTGTAGTCGTGGTTTGTCGAGTAGGAATGGGGTCGGGGGGGTGGGGTAAGGAGGAGCTTCGTCATCGCTTCCGACGGGGCGCTCGAGTAGGAGTAGGACGACGGCCCAAGCTTTCGCCCTCGCAAGCCCCGGCCCCCGCCAGCAGGTTGAGGAAGTGCCCAGGGCCCTGGTAGTGGTGGAAGGAGCAATGAGGCAAATAAGGTGTGGATGAATGATGGTGTTGTGTTGTGGGGCATGGGTATTCAAACTCGCACAGAAAAGCCGTTTTTGCGTTTTCCGAGAGCGCCCTTCCACTGCCCCCAACCTCTTTTCGCACCTTTTTCAAATTGTGCCTGGCCTTCACTTCCCCATCATAGTTCGGCATCGCTTCCAACCCCCTGTACAGGTAATGTCCTACTCCGACACGTGGATGGTCGATCGAACGCTCTTTGAGGTTTTTCATCAGGTACGCTGCCTCCTTGTCGTGTTTGCTTTTCAGAAGCCAAAGCAGAATTTTTCATCTACTCAAACCTTTCACAACACTTTGTATAGGGGAGCTGCTCGTGCTGCGGTGCAGGCCACGCCTTGATGATGGACTCGGCACTCCTGCGCCAGCTCTGTTCGGACATGGGTGAGTGAGAGAGAATGTGTAGGGAGTGAAAAGAGGTGGAGCACGCGAAAAGTTTAGCCTTGAGAGAGCACGTGAAAATATGAAGCACATAAGGCCACGACATCCTCACTCATCAACATCCCGTCCTCTCATCACAACAATCAAACAAAGACACGGACGACGCGCGAAAGCAAACAGGGGAGACCTGCCCATGGCCCACGTGCATGAAAGAGGCCCTCCACAAGGACATGGTGGCTGTCCGTGCCAAGTTAAGGGCCCGGCTGCCGTACTATCAAGAGGTAGTGTTTGTGATGCATATTTTTGCGATATGTGAAGACCCTCCACGGTAGATACTGGATGTACGGTCGACACAGGCGCGACGGGTAACACTGGATTGACGAGCAGCACGGCCGCTACGGCTGACATTGGATTCAGTCTCGCCCGTAGCGCCCGTGGAGCCAGTCGATACAGTGCTGCCCTTTTCTGCCCGGCGCGACGGGTTCAACGGCTTCCTCGGGCAACATGGACAGCACTGGGTTTACGGGCTCCATGGCCGCTACAGGCGTGACTGGATTCAAGGGTGAAAGTGGATCGAGTCTCGCCCGTAGCGCCCGTGGCACCCGTAAATCCAACGCTGGCCGTGCAGCCTGTGGAGTTCGAAGAATCCGTCGCATCGGAGAGTCCGGCGTCGCAGGTACCACCAATGAAACCTGTCGAGCTTGTAGACTCATTGCTGTCCGTCGCAAATATTTGAAAATCTACACAGTGCTTCAATCTTACTCTCTTATGTTCTGTCTAGTTTGTCGCCACGCATTTCGACGCCTTCTCCAAGTGGTGGCTAGACTTGCCGCTGGATCAGAAGCAGAGGTATGAACGTGCGTTAAGAATGTTTGCGGAAAGCTGATGTGCGCCAAAGATCTTGGAAAGAAGATGCTAAGCTGGAAGGATATTATTTTCAAATCTCTCCTCCACAGTGTTCTGGTGATGCCCATCGAAGAGGTGCTTGTCACCTATAATATTACTCTGGACGTGAAGCAAGCCTAGAGCGTGGTAAGCTGATATTGAGATGATGTGTTATCTCATATATGTATTTCGTCGCAACAGTGCCCCAGCTCTTTCAGACATTTCTCGAGCACTGGACCATCTGTGCTTTTATCTTCTGTCGGCTTGCGCTTCTGAATTAAATTGTGTTATGGACGCAATACTGGTGCAGTCCTCAAAGCTTGCAATTGAATAGACCTCACTATTATCTACAATTTAGAGCTCAAGAAAAATGTTCTTTCATCTCATAATCTCTTTTTCCTTACCGCCACAAACAGCTTGTCGGTGGTGGAGCAAGTCAAGCGATTCAGGGAGACGGACCTTCCCTGCGACGGCCCAACCGCGTGCGAGCGCGCGTTCGAGAAGGTCTTGGAGACGAAGAAGGGTGCGTTTGTTATTCAAGATTCTGATTACTTCGAGACGGACGCTCTCATGGACATGGTGTTGCAAGTGGGAGGCACGACGTTGCTGCCCAAGAGGAACAAGTCGGACGATGCTGGTGGCAGTCAGGCGAGCAGCACTCTGAGTTTTTCAAGCGACCGGCGCTTGATGCGCCTGATCATCTTCCGCTACCTGTTGGATCGCGCCATTCGCCGGTTCTTGCAAGCGATGAATCTGACGCTGAGCACGCAGGAGTATAGAAGAGTGAGCTTACAGAGCGGGAGTGACTGACAAGCCGGCACCCAACATAGCCCTAAAATCGCAAGCTTCTCGCTGCGTCCGAAAACCACCGTGGTTAGTGAATGCCTGCAACCAAGCAAGGTATATTGCGCAGGCACGAATTTGACAGTCATTAGCAACCGCAGAAAGTAGCCGAATGAAAGTAAACGCAAAGAAAGAACTCACAAAGCTGAAAATCTGATTGTCTGCCAAAGATTAAAATCGCTATTTCTTTTACTTTTAAATTACAAATCTATGCACGGACCAACTAAACGCAATACCTATTACTTTATCTTTTTGTCTTCTTCTCCCACCACCTCTCTTCTCTTTCTCGAGTCTGTGAGCGTGACATTCACGCAGACAGGGAGCAAAAAGCAGGTCGCAGCGAAGCCCAGCGCGTGGCCGCCATATTGTTCAAGGAGATATCCGCCGAGGAAAGGCGTCAGAATCTTGGCAAACGTTTCAATGGCATACGACACGCCCAGGACAGTGCCAATAAGTGCGTGGGGCGTCACCGCGGATAGCTCTGTCGAGAGCAATGTCTGGAAAATGGACCCTGACACTGTCAGACCCGCCAACACTGGCAGCAAGGTCGCGAGGTCGTACACGTAGCCCCAACCAAACATGGAAAGCGCTTGGCCCACAATAGCGGGAAGGACGAGCTGATGATCTTGAAAGCGGTTCGAGAGCCAGCGCACAATCACAACGTTATTCAAAACGGAAATTACGCCCAAGAAACTGAGCATCAAGCCCAACGTCTGCCCATCCAGTCCCAAGTGCTTCGACGCGTAGTTCGCAAAGCTCGTCTCAAAGATCCCGCTCGACATGGCCACGAACACCTTGCGCCCCAGCAACACAGCAACCTGGCCCCCCTGCGGGCTGTGACGCACGAGGTACCACACCCCTTGGTCGTCGCCGGTCTTGTCGTCAGCAGTTGCCTTGTCGTCGGCTGTTGCCTTGTCGCCGTTTTGCGCCGTGCCGTTCGTCCCGTTTTGCTTCACTGCTTCATCGCCGTCAGTCTTCTTATGCTTCACGTCGGCCGGGACAGCTGCGGGCGGCTCCGGCAGGGTCTGCAAGATGAGCAGATTCAATATTGTCGCAAATAGCGCCACCCACACTGTGAGCCACGGGTCCCTCCCCATCAGAATCCCACCCAAGGCCGGTCCGATAATGAAAGCCAGGCCAAACATGCTGCCCATGACGCCGAGGTTCTTCGCACGGTCTTGGGGGCTGCTTATGTCCTATTGAGAGTGGGGAGGAAAAGGGAGGGAGGGGAGGGGAGGGTAGGGTATAGAATGAGTTTGGATGCAGTCTAGAGGCATGCATTAAATGACGGGAGAAAACCGGCGATCTGAATGAGAAGCACTTTGCAGTAACGAGTGCAGGCAAAATATGAGGCGAACGTACCGAGATGTAGGCTTGCGATACGGAGATTCCGCATTTGAAGAAGCCCGGAAGGACGCGCGCGATCATGAACATTCGTTGGTCTGTCGAAAGCAGCATGAACGTGTAGCAAAAGACGGACGCCACCGCCGAGATGCGCAGCATAAAGCTTCGACCTAGGACATCGCTGCCTCTGCCGAGCACGGGACTCGAAAGGAATTGCAGGAGGGAGAAGAGGGAGACCATGAGGCCGCGCGTTTGGAGGCTGATGCCGAGGGATTTGGTGATGGCGGGGTAGGCGGGGAGCACGAGCGCCACGGCCAGCATCTCGAGGGCATTGGACAGGAGCAGAATCCGCATCGGGGTCACCCAGGCAGTGGAGGAGGAGGTGGAGGAGGGCTTGGACGGCATGGTGGTCTAGATGCGCTTACGTATGTCAGAGGAGGATGATGCTGGCGTAGGTCGTGGCTTGTGCGGGTGGAGCGAGGACGATGGGAGATTGGAGGGAAAGTGCAGCCTGTGATTCATTGTGGTGGAGTGATGGTGGTGGAGGGCAGGGATGGCGGCTTAGACGGCTAGCGGTCAGAGCGTGAGGCAGGTAAAAAAACATGCCTGTGCGGTGGCAGAGGGCGGCGTTGATGATGATTGAGATGATGGTTGGCGGAGTGGGGAGGTTGTTGCTCGTCTCGTCTTACCCTCGAAAGAAACAAGACAAGACAAGACAAGACCTCGAACTAACACAGCAGACACACCACACCCAATCACAGCGTGCATGAGCTTGGCAGCTTCCTAAGCTTGACGTTGCCATGCCAGGGAAAAGCCAGGGCATGAAAGCTGCCACCTCAAAATCAGCTCTCGCCGCCGCTTCGCCTTCTTCAGCACTCGACCCACCAACCCCTCCCATAACACTACTCCACAATGACACAGGCAGGATGTCACCACGCACCCGGTCACAAGCTGGCGGCGCCGGCAGCACCAGCACCAGCAGCACCGCCACCGCCAAGAGCAGGCCTAAAGGTATCAACGGGGAGGAAGAAGGCGTGGAAGAGGAGGGCATGGGACTCCTCCCTTTCGTGAACCCCTTCTACGTTCTACTGGCCCTAGTCGTGGCCGTAGGCTCGGGCATCAGCCACCAAATTCTACATGGCCCTTTTCATCCTGTCACTTGGCAAGACCCGCCCGAGCTGGTCGTGTTGCCTGTGAACCACAATCTCGAGGGGGCGGAGCACCTCTTTCTCAATCAGGTGGTAGGACCCGAGTCAATTGCGATGGGCAGCAACGACGAGCTTTATTTAAGCTTGAATGATGGAAGAGTGGTGCGTACGGATAGCAAATACAGGCACATGACCACTGTATTTTTCACGGGTGGGGTGATCAAAGCCGAGGAAGCAGCAGCCGCTGCCACAGGAGAAGCAGGAGGAGTGTTGCCCAATGGAGAGAATGAGAAGGAGCTCATGGCTTGGTGCAGCGCCGAGATGGACGCAATGCGTTTCTCCACCCCCACCGAAACCAAATGCGGCCGCCCTCTAGGCCTGCGCTTCGTCTCTGAGTCCAACCTTCTCTATATTGCCGATGCCTACCACGGCATCTTCACCCTAGACGCCACCACCCTCCTCGTGCAGCACCTCGTCACTCCCTCCGCCCCTTCCTCCCTCCCTTCCTCCTCCTCCTCTTCCCCCCTACATCCAGGCATTGCCCTCCCCCTTCGTTTTACTAACGATTTAGACATCATTCCTAATACGGGCGGGGACTTTTTGTTCTCCGATTCGACCTGGGGGTGGAGTAGGGCGGAGCATGCTGTTGATATATTAGATGGTGCGCCGCGTGGGCGTTTGTTTCGGTATGTAGCGAGGAAAAAAGAGATAGAACCTATCATATGTGGATTGCATTTCGCGAATGGTGTGCAATGTTTGGGGGAGGTAAAGGAGGTGGGGAGCAAGGGGTGGTTGCCTCATTATGTCTTGGTGGTAGAGAGTACGAGGTTTAGGATTCTGAAGGTTGATTTGTGGGCCTGGGCGGAGGAAGGGGGGGAGGGAGGGAGGGAGGAGGCGTTGAGGGACTATTGTGAGGAAGGGAGTGGGTACCCTCCTTTTTTGAGTGCGTTTGTAGAGGGCTTGCCGGGATTGCCTGATAATATTAGATTACATCACCAGGAGGAGGGAGGGAGGGAGGGAGGGCTGCTGGGCGGGGAGGGAGGGGAGGACAACGTGCTGCTCTTTGGGATGGGGGCGAAGAACGCCCAGCCCTTTGCCTTGCTTCAATTTCTTTATCAACGACCGTGGCTCCGTTTGGTGCTTGGCGCGATTGTTCCCTTAAAATATTTTCATACCTTCATGCCTAAATATGGCCTTGGGGGGGTTTTATCTCTTGAAGGAAAATTATTACGTGTGTTACAGGACCCTTCAGGCCGGACGCCTTTCGTAAGTGAAGTACACGTACACCCGAAGAGCGGTGATTTGTTGTTGGGGTCGTTTAGGAATCGGTTTGTGGGGAAGGTGACCTTGTCGGCGTTGGAGCAGTAAGAGGAGGGAGGGAGGGAGGGAGGGAGGGAAGACGCTGCTCTCCTTCTTGTTTGATTGGATTTAGTCGATTGAATGTCTCCAAAAACAGACCTTGAGCTTCGGTGCGACAAAAAGAGGGAAGCAAATGTGAGAAAGGGAGGGAGGGAGGAAGGGAGGGAGAAGGCACACCTGCATATGTAAAAACACAGTAAGAAAACATTGATGAAAACTGAAGCAACAGTAACAGCAAAAATAGCTTGCATTTATGAAAGGAAAAACACACACGAACAAATGTCTTATTCGTCTGTTGGCTGGCAGCATTCAGTTCCTTCTTTCCGTTTTCAAAGAACATCTTCTCTCTTCCTCTCCCTCCATTCTTGCATGCAATTTACCTTATCTCATCTCACCTTACCAACACACACACACACACAAATCAACAAAACAACCCCCCTTAAATTACAATTTCATGTTCGCCCCCTCCTTCTCCACCTCCTCCAACAACGCCTCCACCTCCTCATCCTCCAGCTCCTCCAACCTCTTCGCTAGCACAGCATCCTCATAATTCTTCAATTGCTTCGCATACGTCATATCCTTATTCGCCACCCTAAAAATATAACTCACCGTCCACGCAACCATCCCAAGCGTCATCGCCACAGAGATATAAATCCCTGCCTGCTGCCCATCTACTCCAAGGGCAGTCGCCACGCTATACCCCCCAAACACAGCGGCCGTGCCAATGGTCGACACGAATAAAATGCCTCCCCTCGTTTCCACGTCCAAAAGCATCGGTAATTTGTTCTCGTTCTTGCCGTTGTTGTTGTTGCTGCTGTCATCAGCAGCCAGGCGGCGGGTGAGGGGGAAGGAAGACGATCTTGAAGGGAAGGCCGCGCGGGAAGAGGAGGTGGTGCGAGAGGACAAGGAGGACTGTATGTGGGGGTTTGCGGAGGGAAGGGAGGCAAGGGAGGGAGGGAGGGAGGGAGGGTGTAAGTACGAATGCGTATGAAGAGAAGCGACTTGGGAACGTCTATGGGGCTGCTCAGCAAGCAATGAAGGAGAGGACAGAGCGCGATCGGCTCCACGATGGACATGCATAGGGAGGGAGGGAGGGAGGGAGAGTGAAGCACCCACGTAAAGCTGAGCACACCGCGAGTAGGACTTTTCCTCAGCTGCTTGGCAATGAAGAAGGAGAAGACAGGACACGAGGTGCCTTCGCAGTGGGCTTGCATGCTTGAGGGAGGCCGGCGTGGTGCGCAGCGCGTAGAAAAATCAGATTAGATACTCGCCTCCCGGCGTGACGTCGTCGCTGCCTCCTTCCATTCCTATGACCATGTCGCATCTACCCTTCCCCGTGCTTACCTGCGGGCGTTGCAGCGGCGTCGTCACCGTCCAGGCAGTGGCCACGGCGAGGAGCAGGGCGAGGGGAAGCAGGAGCAGCGGGGTTCTTGTTTGGTTTGCCATTTTGATGATGCAGCTGTGCGATGGAAGGAGAGTAGGGGAGGGAGAGAGTAGTGACGATGAGAATGCGAAAGAAAGGAGCAACGCAAGGAATGGCACCAGACTGACGCAGGCAAGGGCTTTTGTGAGCCCTCTCTCTGTGTGCATGGCATTGGGGTGTGGACGCCCTGACGATGGTGGAGGCTGAGGTGGTGGGTCTGAAATTGGTCTAAACGGCTTGATCGCCTTTGCCACTTACCGCAGCACCTCCCCACCTTTGCACCACAAGCAAGGCCACCTTTTCAGCCATACCACAGCATCAAAGAAGGAATATTTCATGGCACAAGGAGGCATGATTACGCTTGAGTCGAGCGCCATGATTTTTCATGGAATTTAAAAGCTTTCAATGCCTCGCTCGAAAGAGTACAAAATGAGAGCGAAGCGAGACTCACGAAAGCCTTCACGCCTGGGACACGGAAATCAAGGCCGCACTGCTGTTTGTTCAGAAATGCTAATGAAAAGAAGAAAGAGCGCAACTTCTCGTCATATTTGTAGTACCGATTACGTGGCTTTTCTTCTTTGCCTCACTCAATCAATCTGCTGGTGCCAATGCGTGTTCCGGGTCCCGTCCCCCGACGGTCTCCCTCTCTCCTTTCTTTTGCCTTTTCTAAAAATCATCATCTCTCTCCTCTCTCGTCGTGCGTGCGTTTACTTCGCTGTGTGTGCCTATTACTACCCGCTCTCTTCGTTTCTTCCACTCGCATCTCGTGCCCCTCTCACTAATGTCACACATTACTCTTGTTCTTTGTTGTCTTTCATCAAAATCTCCTTTTCCCCCTTTTTACATCTTGCTTCGGGTAGCGACAAGCACACTTCCACAACCACACCACCACACCTACATGCTCCTACCAGAAGCATGATTTGTGGTGGCGCTGCTGCTGCTCAGTGCGCCCGCCACCCTCTTTCCCCTCTTCCCTCTTCTTCCCCTCAACATTCATCAAAAACTCTATGCGACGCGCCACGCCTCTCCACTCGGGCAAAAGACAAAGACCAGAGGCTGTTTCCTCGCTCCCTTTCTCTTCTTCCCATCTCTATTTCTACATATATATATACCCACATTTTTACCTTAATTCTCGCTCTCAATCGTTTTCTTGGGCTGATTTCCTTTTCTTTTTGCATTATTTATCACACAGACAGAGACTGCCAGACACCCAGACGCCCTTTTGTCATTAGGTTTGGTTGGTTGGAATGGATGGAAGGAGAGACTTAATTCACACGATTTTTGCTTGCGCTTTCACTCATTTACTCACTCTTGCCCGCTCACTTATTGGTTAAGGAGGGCATGTGGATGGATGGATGAATGGGGCTTAATTTGCCTATTTTTTCACTCGCTGGCTGACTCACTTCTTCCTTCCTTTCGTTTCCTCATTTGAATTCAAAATATGTGCTCGAATGTGGGTGCGATGGGATGGGGAAGGGTTTATTTCATCGTACAGACGCTTTGGTTGTCGTTGTTGTTGCTACTGTTGCTGTACTGTCATTCGCTCTCTTTCTTGCTCTCTCTGCTATCCTCTCTTTGACGTGTACCCCCTACTTCTCTCTTCTCGTCTTTCCTTCAATCTCTTACCCCACAATCACTCTCTAATTACTCTTCCGCCTTCCCTCCCTCGTTCACTTCTTTTCCCCGCAACATTCTCCTCTTCTTCTGCCCACCCCCCGACCCCTTACTAACCGCCTGCTGATCCCCCTGCTGCTGCTGCCCCGGCAAAGGCACCGCCCCTCCTC
>Ga0209491_10007665_pt1 | contig 14112 bp, 7 predicted proteins | sample BON02_FD_187213 | JGI IMG/M metagenome (GOLD analysis project Ga0209491, IMG submission 187213) | Freshwater microbial communities from Lake Bonney liftoff mats and glacier meltwater in Antarctica - BON-02 (SPAdes) (version 2) | ecosystem: Environmental > Aquatic > Freshwater > Ice > Glacier... | reverse complement strand
TCCCTGGGGAGGTCGAAATTCGTGCCGAGATTGAGCAATGTTCGTTGACGGACTTTCGTGCCGACTCTTTTCGATTCGACCAGCCGGTGGGTGAAATATGATTTCCCGTCGCTGGTTGATCTCGTTTGGGTTTGGCGAATGAACATGACCCCGGAAGATTGGCCGGATTGTGGGCAAGGCGCCATAATTTCTTTTATGTTATGGCACTACGTTTTGATTTTCAAAAAGAGGAATCTTTTATTTCCAACGACGCTCGGACCTCGTCGGCTCAAAAAAAGTGGTTTTCCGGCGGTTTTGGACTCCGGAATGTTAAACATGGGTCAAGATCTGGTAGGGCTTTGCAGGAATGGAGTCGCCTGCCGCATTGATTGCGAATAAACCGTGAGTAAGTCACCCTCTCGAAAAAGCCCGCACCCTGCCGAACGAAAACCCGCCTCCGATCCCATGCCCCGCCGACTTGCACTCCTCTCGCTCGCGACTCCCCTCCTCGCGGCTGCCAAACCTGATTTCGCCCCACTCGACGCCTTTTTCGAAAAGTCAGTCGAAGAGGGCACCGTCGCCGGAGGAAGCGTTCTCATTCTCCACCGGGGCGAAGTCGTCTACCAAAAGGGATTTGGTTTTTCCGATCTCAAACCGAAAACTCCCTTCCCGGCCGATGCTCCGGTTGTGATCGCTTCCATCAGCAAGCCCCTCCTCGCCACCACCGCCTTCCGGCTCGTAGCACAAGACAAACTCGATATGTCAAAACCCATTTCGGACTACCTTGAAAAATTTCAAAATCTGAAGATCGAGTCAGGGGAAAACGCCCACCGGGCGCCCACAATAGAAGAACTCTTCACCCACACCTCCGGACTGCGGGATGATGACGCTCCCAGTGGACGTCCTTGGTTTCGAACCTGGGTGAAAGGGCAATCCCTCGCCCAGGTCACGGATCGCTTTGCTTTGGAGTTCCCTCTCAAAGCCCAACCGGGCACGCGACATGCCTACAGTGGCATCGGGACAGATGTCGCCGCCCGCGTCCTTGAAGTCGTCTCCGGCGAGACCCGCAATGCCCTGCTGGTCAGCCAACTCGCCCAACCGCTCGGCATGACCAAGACCTTCTACCGGGACGCCAACAGCATCAAGCAGGTGGGCACCATGCCGATCCGCTACTATCACGATGGACAAGGAAGGCTCGTCCCCAGCAAAAAGCAGCTCATTCCGGCCCGGGATACCTATAGTGCCTCGGGGGGGACCATCATCTCCACCGCCCCGGATCTCGCCCGCTGGCTTCTCATGATCCGGAATCACGGAGAGCATGATAGCAAGGCCTTCCTATCGCCCCAAACAATGTCCCTCATGCTGACCCCTTTCCCGAGAAGCAAGAACGCCCACGGCGGACTCTTCGTCCGCAAAAAGGACGACAAAGGAAAAGCTTTGAGAGTCGGGCATACCGGCTCGTCGGGGACCAATTGCTGGATCGATTTCGAGAATGACATCATCGGTATCGTCCTCACCCAGACCAGAGGCAAAGACGTTCCCGCGTTCCGGCCAGCCTACGAAAAGTTGGTGACCGCGAGCATCAAAAACTCCTTGGAAAAGTAAGCGCTCCAGATCATCGAGCCTTGGGCGCTCCCTGATAACCCACAATATCGGGGGCGAGACTTGCCTTGAAAACGGCGGACCCCACACCCGTGAAATCAACTTCACTCAAACTAAATCCAAAATACGCGAGTCTGGAAAATCCAAATGCTCCCGGAGGATCTGGCGTTGCGATGCTGAGCCGATCCCCCGTGCCGGAATCTTTGACGGCGGGATCCCCAAAATCAACCCAACCATCCTGCACAACGGTGGTGCTGGTCAGAAAAGTGGACGAGGTCGACAGGGTTGCTCCTGCGCCTGACTCCTTGGACTTGAAGCCCAATCCGGTGGAATTATTGTAACCGGCGTTGTTGGGAGTGCGGCTTTCAACAACCACCGTCACGAAATCGTTATCGTCATTGACCAGATCCGCCACGGCCGCGGCGGAAAATCGGATGGAGACCTTCTCAGAGGCCGGAGCATCAGAAAGAACCACCTCCCCGATCACCGCACCTCCGATCCGATTGACTGTGAGAGGGTTGCCGATCGACAATCCGGGGGCACCCGAGTCCATCAGTAATGTTTCGTCGAATGACTCTCTCGCTAGCCCTAGCAAATAACGTGCCGTTTATGATTAATTAAACCAATTTAAGACATGAACGATTTTATTATTTACAGCTCTGAAAGCCCTATTCCCGGAGATCTCCTTTCCAAATTTTACCCTCCACAATCCCCGAACCAAGTGACACGTTACGCGGTCCCTCGCCACACCGGCAACGAATCAACAAACAAGCACGTGAGTCAGAATTCAATAAAAGCGGAAGTCGTTCCGAAAAAATACCTTGCCGCCTTTATCCTGACCACCTTTTGCTTCGCTCTCTGGGGCTTCGCCAATGACGTCACCAACCCACTCGTAAAGGTCTTCAAGGAGGTCTTCCTCATCAACAACACCGAGTCATCCCTCGTGCAGGCCGCCTTCTACGGGGGCTACTTCACCATGGCCATTCCTGCGGCCTTCTTCATCCGGAGGTATTCCTACAAGGCCGCGATCATGATCGGCTTCGCCCTCTACGCGGTCGGGGCCTTCCTGAGCCTGCCCGCCAGCCTCACCGCCAATTTCTACATCTTTATCCTCGGCTTCTATATTCTCACCTTCGGCCTCAGTTTTCTGGAAACCGCTTGTAATCCCTACATCCTCGCCATGGGACCTCCCGAGACCGCCACCCAGCGACTCAACCTGGCCCAGGCCTTCAACCCCATGGGTTCGCTCACCGGGATGTTCGTGATGACCTCCCTCATCGCGCCCAATCTCATGGTGGGCGAATTCAGGGCAGATGTGAAAAATCAAGATCCCGCCGCCGTCGAATACCTCTACACAGATGCCCATCAACTTCCGGAAGGAGCCTCCCTCGTCGACGACAAGGTCAAACTCGCGGACGGCAGCGAAGTCGCCTTCTATAAAAACGGACTCCCCGATTACAAAACCACCTTCGGCGAGCTCGACGGAAGCGTCACCGATGGCCTCACCGCGATGCGCGCCACTGCGCCCGCCAAGTTCAGTGAACTCCAACAAGCCGACCTCGGATACGTCCGGATACCCTACCTCGTCATCGGCTGCGTCGTCCTCGGATTTCTCTTCCTCTTTTTCATCAGCAAAATGCCCACCTTCAAGGCTGAGCAGGCCGACGCCCCCTTTGGCCAGATTACCGCACGCATTTGGAAACGAGCTCATTTCCGCGAGGGAGTCATCGCCCAGGCCTTCTACGTCGGTGCCCAGATCACCTGCTGGACCTTCGTCATCCACTACGGGATGGAAATCGCACAACTCGACCTCGCGACCGCCGGTCGTTGGAATATCGCCGCCATGGTGACCTTCCTCTCCAGCCGCTTCATTTGTACCGCTCTGATGCGAACGATCAGCCCCGGAAAACTCATGGGGATTCTTGCCCTCGTTGCCGTCATCCTCCTCATGGGCGCGATCTTCCTCGACAAAAAAGTCGGCCTCACCTGCCTCGTCGCCGTGTCCGCCTGCATGTCGCTCATGTTCCCAACGATCTACGGCATCGCCCTTCGCGGCATGACTTCCGAAGAAGCAAAACTCGGCTCGGCCTTCCTCATCATGTCCATCGTGGGAGGCGCCATCCTCCCCCTCGTTCAAGGGAAGTTCATCGACGAACTGGGAATCAAAAACAGCTTCTGGCTCCCAGTCATCTGCTTCGTCGCCATTGCGATTTATGGCTTTCGTTCTTATCGTAAATTTGAGCATGATGCGGCGTAGTCCAAAAGACCCATTTACCGGATGAAATCTGCTTGATCCCTGCGCTCACCCATCCAGTCTTAACGAAACCACATGAAAACCACAAAATACTCTCTCAAGCGCAAGGGCTTCACCCTTGTCGAACTCCTGGTCGTCATTGCCATCATCGCCTCCCTCGCCGGCCTCGCTCTCGTCGGTATTCGGAAAGGAATGACCGCCGCTGCCGCCGCCAAAGCCAACACCAACATGAAGGAGATCTACAATGCCCTGACGACGATCTCAAGTAGCGGCGTGAATACCGGACTCCACGCCCCCAACACCTTCCCCCCGGCCGCCGGAACCCTCCAAAACACCCAACAGACCGACTTCCTCTGGTGGGACCTCGTCGCCGAGCAACTCACCTTCGCCGACATCGAGGGCGGAGGCTACCAATGGGCTGCCCCGCATCGCGAAACCATTCTCCAAAATCCCCTCTCCAAGAAAAAACTGGGAGGGGACAAAACCGAATGGGACTCACTCTACAACGACCCCGATGTCACCCACGGCAGTTATGCCTACAATGGCGAACTGGGCGACGACGTGAGCGCCAATGCTGACTCCGAAAGCGCCGGCGTCGTTCCCCAGGCCGTCGTTCAGGATGAGCCCAGCACCATCTACTTCGGCGAGGCCGATGACAACAGCACCACCAAAGGCTGGATCTTCACCGGAACCAGCGATGCTCCCCAGGGAAATTACAAGGACAGCGCCCACTGCTGCTTCCTCGATGGCTCGGTGAAAACGATCAAAAACACCATCCTCAAAGACCCCGCGAAACTGAAATTCTATTCGTCGGTGCGTGACAAAAATTTCTCGAACGAGCCCTAAAACCGACAGCCTTCTCCGTCAAATAAAACCTCCAGGTCCCCGTCATCGGGTCATATTCTGTGAATTAATCGCGGGACAGTCAGCCGTCCCAATGCTAGCGTCCCGGCAGACCCAACCGGGGGGTCTTTATCCCTGATAATCCAATGGCACGCGCATCCAATCTCACCATGTGTTCCTTCTGTGGCAAAAGCCACTCGGAGGTCAAAAAACTCATTGCAGGCCCCGGCGTCTACATCTGCAACGAATGCATTGATGTCTGTTCCACCATCCTGCGCAAAGAACTTGCCGGCGAGGACAAGGAAAATAACGACATAAGCAGCCTCCTCGAAGATGGCGTGCCCACTCCTGCCGAAATTTGCGCCCATCTCAATGACTTCGTTATCGGACAGGAAGACGCGAAAAAGGTCCTCTCCGTCGCCGTTTACAATCACTATCAACGACTCCGCCAGCACGAAGCCGCAGACGACGAATTTGCGGACGTTGAGATTGAGAAATCCAACGTCCTCCTTCTGGGACCGACCGGATCTGGCAAAACCCTGCTCGCCAAATCGATGGCCCGTCTCCTCGATGTCCCCTTCACAATTGTCGACGCCACCACCCTCACCGAAGCAGGCTACGTGGGTGAAGACGTTGAGAATATTATCCTCCGCCTTCTTCAGGCCGCCGACTTCGACGTTGAGCGAGCTGAACGCGGCATCATTTACGTCGATGAAATCGACAAGATTGGCCGCAAGACGGAAAACGTCTCCATCACCCGAGACGTTTCGGGCGAAGGCGTCCAACAAGCTCTTTTGAAAATCCTTGAAGGCACCGTTTGCAACGTCCCCCCGCAAGGCGGCCGCAAGCACCCGCAGCAGGAATACATCCAGGTCAATACCGAGAAAATCCTCTTCATCTGCGGAGGGGCCTTCGTCGGAATGGAGGACATCGTCCGCCGCCGCCTCGGAAGACGCGTCCTTGGATTCACTCATCTCTCCACCGACGAAACTCCGGAACAAGAGGAAATCAGCCTCCTACGCCAAGTAAGAGCCGAGGACCTTCTGCACTTCGGCTTGATTCCCGAGTTCATCGGACGTCTGCCCGTCCTCACCTCTCTTCGCAAGCTCACCGAGGAGGAGCTTGTCCAAATTCTTACCGAACCCAAAAACGCTCTCCTCAAACAATACCGGAAGCAACTCTCCATGAATGATGTCAAGTTGGACGTCACGAAAGGGGGCCTGGTAGCCCTTGCCAAGCAAGCCATCGACCGGGGAACCGGAGCCCGTGCCCTCCGCTCGATCTTCGAAAGACTCATGCTCGACGTGATGTATGAGATTCCTTCCCGGGACGACGTGGGAGGCGTTGTCATCAACGAGGAGTGTGTCAACGGAGACAAACCGCCTGTCATCAAGAAAAAACGCTCCAACGCCGCGTAATCCGGCAACCGAAAACCAGGATAACGCTCCAACGCTGCGTAATCCGGCAACCGAAAACCAGGATAAAACCCCCAACCCACTCATTGAGAGGAGCCTTCAGGCTCCTCTTTTTTTGCAATCGAATGATTGCCCATAAGGGGGTAAACACACTATCAATAAAGCATGAATATCTCGAACTTTAGACAAATCAACTTATTTTTTTGAAAACCGTTAAAAAATCTTTTCAGGCCAAACGTTTATGATAAAAAAAGCAGAAGTTCGATTTTCATTTCCACCTCCTGTCCCCATGAAGATTCCAAAAATTTTCCTTTTCGGCCTCTTAGCCGGATCCACCCTGGCCCCTGCTGCCCTCATCAGGGATCTCACCCAGGCCGACCTCAAGCACGCTTATATTCTCGACTCCGACGAATTTGACGGGGACCCCGCCACGAACAGGCATACTGCCGAAACCACCTTTTCTGCGCACTTCGAGACAACCGCACCGGACTCCAGTCACAGTGGATGGTATCGCGTGGCCTACCGCCTGAAGACTGATACCGGCACGCTCCTCGATCTCGTCAATGGAGACCCGGCCCACCCCACCCAACCCAACAAGTGGGCCTACACCGATCAGAAATTAGTCTTCATTCTGATGCCAGGCAGCCAGAATTTAACCTTCGATGCCATCCCCGATCCCGTGGCAACCCTCGACAGCAAGACTCCTCATCAAGTCGAGGGCTTCCTGCAGCGACGCACCATTGATCCCACGGTCTGGGAAAACGTCCCGAACATCTTTTTCCCGGAGCGAATCTCCACCCCCCTTACCCAATTCCTCCATTTTACCAACACCGTCAGCGGGGACGCCGAGTATAACGCCCGCGCCGGAATCTCGAACCTCGCCTGGACCCGCACTCACGCCGTTTCGACCGATCCCTCCGCCGACGAATTCACCGCGACCACTGACATTTTCATCAATCGATGGGACGACTTTGAAGCCCCGGTGTTCTTCAACAATATCGCCGTGACCGTCGATTTCGACCTGATTGAGGTCAGCAGCGGAGACAGCATCCCACTCGAGAATGACGGCATCAACACCTTTGGCAGTGGCAAGTTCAATCACAACTTTTCCGTGCCACCCAATCCGGCCTTTCGCTCAACCACGACCGTCAACGCTGCCATCAAACCACTGGTCCAGCTCTCTTCAGCTGCCGAAACCTACATTCTCCGGTGCAAGGTCAGCCACGTCGAAGACGGCATCGGCACCGTTTATGACGACGTGATATGTGACCTTCCTGGCGAGCAGCTTCTCCATTTCAACGGAAAGCTTCTTTTTGGCCCTCTCACCACCACATTTGGAGAGCTTGGAAACATCCCTGCCGTTCTTGCAGGAAGCGGTGCCACCTTCGTCAATACCGACATCACCATCCCGGCTGACCAAGGCTCCATCCCCAACCGCCCCTCCTACGGATACGGCGACAATACCGTCCTGTCAGTCCGCCTTCTCAACAACGGCAATGCCGTCCTCCAATTCGGAACTCAGTCGGTCTACGTCCCCGGAAGTCCCGGTGCCACGCTCACGTGCGACTATGATGGCATCGATCTCGAATTCGCCTCGATCATTCTCTCAACCAGCGGAGCGAATGCCGGGGCCACCCGTGTCAAATTCCCCCAAGGACTCACCCTGATCACAAACAGTCTCAGCAATCCCTACATGGGAGAAAACAACCTGGTGTATGCTGCAGGAGTTCCCCTGGACACCCATCTTTGTCCCAGTAACCCCATTGTCTTCGGACTCGGCGCGAACGCACGCATCACCGATGAATCCCACCCCTTGAGCTTCGCCGTCAGTAACCTGACCGTCGAACCCGCCTTGCTGACCTTCTCCTCGGGTGACGTCGATTACATTCACGATCGAGCGTATCAGGAACTCCAAATCCTGGAAACCAATGGAATCATCTCAAGTTCCTTGGCCAACCGCGCCTCAAACGACCGCTATCTCCAGGATATCGTTCCGGCCAGCGGAAACCTCAGGATTAGCACGGGAACGGACGGAACCAGCCGTCTCACCGCAGAGATGGAAACCAAGCCCAGGCTCTTCCAACCGCACTTCCCATCTCGAACATCCATCGACTATCAAGACAGTAGCGCCCTTGTCCTCAAACAAGGAGTCATCGAGCCCGACCAGACCCTCAACCAAGTCAATTCCGTGAGACTGGCCTATTACCAGACCTGCCCCGAAGACGATTGCGTTGCCGCCATTCCTCCCGAGCTTGTGACCCAGATTCCTGATGGACAGAAATTGTTCTTAGTCCCCGGCGGCGGCCTCCACGGCCGCGGGGGGCTCGCGAGTTCCGAGGAACTGATCTGGGGACTCCGCGCCCCTGGTCAGTATGCCCACCGGACAAGCGCCTTTACGAAAACCTCCTTTTTCATGCCCGGCTACCAGCTCTATGCCGAAGACAACGTTCTCCTTCCCGGCGGAACTCCGGCCCTCGGAGAGGGTGACCTCGCCCCCCCGACCCTGCTTCTCGCCGGGTTTAATCGCGACCCCTCCAACCCCAACCTTCACTTCAGCAGCGAAGCCGGATACACCTCGGGAGACGGGGATCTTCCCGGCTTCAATTTTGACGTCGAGAATTCAAGCTTCCCGGGAGCATCCCGGCTCGGTGGTGCTCCCTCCGATTACGGATACGACCTCCTTCCCGACGCCTCCAAATATTATATCCGCCTTGCCGGAGTCTCGGGTCGCCAAATCGCCACCAATGGCACCTTCGATCCCGAGTTGGTGCTTCACGGATTCCCTGCCAAAATCTCGCAGTTCCAACTCTCCTTCCTCGACAGTAACAACAGTGTCCCCGGAACCAATAGCTGGGTCGATGGCGAGATCCAAACGGTTGGACCCTACTCCAACTGGTCGCAAATCTTCACCGGCCTTCGCTTCGACTGCCTCGGTGAACCGGGCGAAATGACGCCCGATCTTTCGAACGCGGATGACAAGGCTCTCACCTACTGGAATTCCACCTTCGACCTCAAAACTCTCAAGTTTGCGAAAACAGAATTGAATCCCGGCGCATGTCCCAAGGTCTTCACGGCCAAACTTGTCGCCGGAGCCAAGACCCAGGTGGCCTACATCGCCCAGGATCTCTTCGGCGCTCTGGCCTTCTGCCCCGATGGTAACCTCTCGACTGAGCAAACCCAAATCGAGGGCTACAACTCCCAGCTCGGGATTCCGGCCAATATTCCTCTCGATGGGCCAAACAAGCCCTACACGCTCACGACAACCTCCAAGCTCCGCTTCAACAACCCCCTCTCTGCAGGCGCTCCTCCGGTAGGCTTCGTCACCTTCGCCGCGACCATCGACATCCCCTACTTTGTCGATCTCCAGGTTCAGGCCATCACCAGCGCAGCCCCCGGGGCCTTTGCCAACTTCTATCTCACCCCCGGCTGGACCGAGGGCTCCGACACCTTCTTTACCAACGTGGGCTTCGACCCAGGCCATCGGGGATTCCCGCCAGCTGCCGCAGGCATCTCCTTCAACGAATACCGCGAGCCGAACGATACCACTTCGGAAACCTTCCTCATCACCGCCGAGCAAAAACTCTTCAACGTCATCAACCTTCGCTACCCTCTTAAATGGGATATCTCCACAAGGCGATTCTCATCAATGAAGTCGCAGAAACAGGAACTCTTCGTCACCCAGGTCGAACACCAGGTCGAATGGATGGACGCCCAGTTCGCCAACATTTCTTTTGGTGCCAAATATGACGGGCTCCCTCAGTTGAAGCTCTCCAATTACCTCAACGATCAAATCGACAGTGCCGCAAACATCATCGCCAGTGAATTCAATGCCTTTGCCAAACAAGCCGTCGATAAAGCGATTGAGGAAATGGACAAGATGCTCGCGGACTCACTTGAAGCGATCATCGACCCCCTCGTCGATGCGGCCGAAGCGCCCCTCACCAATCTCCACGGAATCATCCTCAACGCCGCCGCAGTCACCAACGACTACTCGGTCTTCCGGGCCCAGGTCGAACAGACCCTCACCGACCCCCTCTCCATTCTCTACCAAAGCGGAGTGCTTGATCCCATCCTGGTGGAACTGCGAAAGGCCGGCATGGCCACTTCGGACGCCCATTCATTCATCAAGCAACTCGACGATGCCCTCCAGGATATCGTCAAGGGCATCGATGCCATCGCACAGGGAGTCCAAATCACCGGAGGTGAGGTGCAATACCACGCCACCCTCCCCACCAATAACCAGATCAACAACTCGCCTGGTTTTGTTCGCGGCCTTCTCTTCAAGGACGGAGGTCAACGAAATATCATCGAGAACGTCGTCAACGCTCTCCTCGAACAATACCTCGGGCCAGAACTCCAGGCCGTCATTGCCCCCCTCCTTGCGGAGGGAACCTCCGCACTCAACCAGGAACTCAACGAACTCCTCACCAATCTCGAACCCACCCTTGACCAAATCCGTGTCGTTCTTCTTCAGGTCCGGTCCGTGGTCGTGGAAATCCGCACCCAAGTCGCCGCCGTCGCCGGAGTCGCCCAAAAGATCGAACAGATCATAGCAGATGCCGAGTCCGGAGGCTTACTCGCCGACATTATCAATCCCGTCGGTCAAAAGGCCTGGGCACGCTTCCTTCAACTCGAAGCAGCACTTGGAATCGATGTCGCGGTTGCAACCTCGAACGACATCAATGACCTGGTTGACAGTCTCACCGTCGATCAATTCATCCAACTTCTGAAGGATGAACTGAAAGCCGGCATTCTCGGCTCCGACATCGTCCAGGAAATGCAGTTCATGCTCCGGCAAACTCTTTACGACGTCCAAGACCGGATCACTTCTGCCGTCCAATCCGTTCTCGATCAACTCTCCGGCGTTCTCAAGGACGTCGTCGCCCAAACTGTCGGCGAACTCGAAGAGCAAATCAATCCGCTCATCGGACAGGTCAGCAAATACATGGGATCGGGCGAAATCACGGGCTATGCCGAAATCAATGGTGACTCGCTCCGCAAGCTTCGCCTTGACGCCAAGATGCAGTTCGAACTCCCCGAGGAAATGTCGCTCCACGTCTACCTCGAAATCATCTCCTACTCATCCGAAGACAACTTCGTCGAAAGTGGCTGCATCAAGCCCGGCGAAAAAGCCGTGGAAGTCCGCATCGGGGCCCAGGATGTCGCCATCAATTGGATCTCTGAGATCAGCATCAACCTCGAGGTCAAAATGACCCTCAAGAATTTCCCGACCGATTCCTTCGACTTCCCCGTTCCAATCGGCGTGGGCGGTAAATTCGAAATGACCAAGGGCGTCCTCGACTTCCAGTCGTTCAAAGTGCTCGAATTTGGTGCCACCATCGCGATTGGGATCGAAGAGACCTACATCGGAGCGAAAGCCCGTGCCACCTTCTCCAACTATGAAGTCGCGGCCGCCATCTTCTTCGGACGAACCTGCACCTTGGAACCTCTTCTTTTTGTCGACCCCGACATCGGAGACGTCGTCTCCGCCGGCACCACCTTCACCGGAGCCTACGTCTACGGAGAGGTCTGGCTTCCCATCTCGGAACTCGTTCTCGGCATTCCCGCGAGCTGCCTCTTCCGCATCGATGCCGGAGTCGGAGCAGGAGCCTTCTACTTCCTCGAAGGCCCGACTTACGGAGGGAAAATATTCCTGGGGGTCTCGGGTGAAGCCCTTTGCCTCGTCAGCATCCGCGGCGAGGTCAAAATGATCCTTGCCTCCCAGGCCGGCAATGTCCGGGGCGCTGGAACGGGCAAATTCTCCGCCAAGGTCGGTTGGTGCCCCTTCTGCATCAAGTTCAGTAAATCCGTCAAAATCAAATACGACAACGGAAGTTGGGCCATCGATTGATCCCCCCTTCGTCACACAAATCTTCATCACCACCACTGGCATGAAACTCCTCAATTCTCTCGCTCTCGGCTTCGCCATTCTCAGCAGCAGCCTGCTCGCCCAGAACGCCGATCCTCTCGTCTACACGGTTGGCAACTCCTACCCTTCCGTTCCCGGCAAAACACACAACTACCTCCTCTGGCAGCCGGGCGATGTCACCACCACCTACGGAAAAAAGTTCGCGGTTTATGGCAAGAACGGCACGGCTTCTTCCGTGGCACCTTACGTCCGACTGGGAATCCAGGCCGTGCAGACCAGCCCCTCGGCCATCCAGGCCCTGCTCATGCTGGGAGCTCAATTTGATCACGACGCCGGCTCCCTTCCGGAGCGCATCGTCGCTCTTCATGCCGAAGCCCAGGCCCAGCCTCTCGCCGCCGGCACTGTTTTCCCCACCGAAATTAACATCGATGTCGCTCAAAAACTCGCCCAGATCATGTCAACGGCGAGCACCGACCCCGAAATCCTTCAATCCCTCATCTCCCTCGGACGGGCCCACCCCGGCGTCATGATGTCCATGGGACACGGGTTTGCCATCGAAGTTCCCACCGACTCAATCAACACCTATGAAGTACGCGAAATTGGCATTGGCAATACCGACATCCGCGCCGTCGGCAGGGTCTCATTGAAAGCCTCGGCTCCCTACACCCTGCCTCCCGCCGGTCGTCCTTTCCCCAACCCCCACCCTGTCGATCCGGCCCTTCAGTTGGTGGCTTCCGCCAAGGATCACCTGAACGTCCGCCTCCGCTGGGGCATCTCCAATACCCTCCGGCTTGCCCTTCCAAAAGCCTACGGATTCAATCTCTACCGGGTGCCCAAAGGCGCCACCAATCCCTTCACTCTCACCACCGAGGCCCTCGCTCTCGCCGAACCCGGAGCCGTCCGCGTCAATAGCCTCCCCATCGCCGCCAGCGATCTCTTCACCGACGCCGAAGCCGCCAACCTCTCCCTCAAGCGCGAGGTCTTCTTCTACGCCGACGACAAAAACCCTCCCTCCGATCCCTTCGTCGATGGCGAAACCTTCTACTACTTCGTCGCCGCCCGCGATATCGCCGGTCACCCGGGTCCCCTCTCTCCTCCCACCGAGGTGACAATGTGCGACCGCCTCCCACCTTCGCAGCCCTCCATTTTGTCGGTCGATAACATCTTCGACTTCAACTCGGCAAACACCGCAGCCCGCACCGGCAATCAACATCTCCGCGTCGTCATTCAACAAGTCCCTGAAGATCCCGTCGAGAATCGCGCTTTCAAATACCGGGTCTACCGTTGGCACTCCGCCACTGACTGGCAACGTCATGGAGGCGATCCCAACTTTAACTTCATCGGCGAAGTCAGTCATCTCGAAGGCGCCACCACCGTTTACTTCGACGACAACAACGCAGCCGACGTGGACACCGACTACGTCAATGCCACAACAAACGGACCCGACACCGGAGCCGCCATCGCCTCAAGTCAGGGCGACTTCAACATGGGTAAAACAGTCTGGTATACCGTTCGGGCTGTCGATGCCGCCTCTTGTAATCCACCCAACCAGTCCGGCCACTCCGGTGCCCTCTACGGAGTCCTCCGAGACCGCGTTGGCCCCGAAAAACCAACCGGCCTAATCAACCATTGCTACTGCCTGCCCGGCATCGAGGACGGGCAAAACTTCCTGACTCCAAGCAATGGCTACGGGGTCGACGAAGACTTCCGTGGCGCTGTCGTTCGGGTCAATCGCATCGACCTTAAGAATCGTGAAACCATCCTGAAAAAGATTCGCTCCTACGAAGTTCAAATCGGAAAGTTTAAAGATCAAGGACTCCCCTTCGAAGTGCTCTTCTCTCGAACCTATTACTTCAAGGGCATGAGTCCCTTCGGTGAAATCGTCCTCCCCATCGAGGAAGCCGAAGGATTAACTGGAACTTCGGGGACTTTGTTTGGCGGATTTTGGGCTGTGAGCCTTGCGGTTTCTTGGTTTGGGGGGTTTAGGGGTCGGATTTAGTGATGGGGTTTCATGGCTACGCTCCCGGGAGCTTGAGGCCGAGGAGATCGAAGGCTTCCTTTTGCAAGGGGGTGGCCTGGGGGTATTTGAGGAAGGTGCCGGCTCCTTTGATTCTCGGACGGCAGATGACTTTGGTGAGGGTGCCGAGGTT
>Ga0209491_10007658_pt1 | contig 14121 bp, 9 predicted proteins | sample BON02_FD_187213 | JGI IMG/M metagenome (GOLD analysis project Ga0209491, IMG submission 187213) | Freshwater microbial communities from Lake Bonney liftoff mats and glacier meltwater in Antarctica - BON-02 (SPAdes) (version 2) | ecosystem: Environmental > Aquatic > Freshwater > Ice > Glacier... | reverse complement strand
AAGCGCCTAACCGCACACCCCCACCCCACCTTCTCAACACGCTTCTATCCCACCTCACCCTGAGACAGGTTCATTTTCCGACAAGGCGGATTGACCATGCCGGGGACGATGTTGCGGCCGCCATTCGCTGCTGGGGGGGGAGGCCGCGCGAGAGCACTGCTTCTGCTTGTTCTTCTCCAGGCGTGCGCCTTCTTCTTCGCGCAGGCGCAACAAAACCTGGACATTGAGCGCAAGGTGGACCTGACCATGGCGGTGGTACGCTCACAAGCGACCATCCGGGTCAGCGACTTGCAAGGGAGCTACATCGTCTCCTTTCCCGCGGCCCTGGCCCCGAAGCTCTCCTTCCTCCAAGTGGCGGTGGGCGGCGATCAAGTCCTACTCCCGACCCGCCTGCCCGACGCAGGGGACGGACTGGCCCACTACGAGGTGCAAGTGCCCGGGGGCATGACCGAAGCGACGATCCAGGTGTTCGCCACCTTTGCGGGTGCATTGACGCCTTTGCCGGCCGAGATTGCCCAAGGCGAGAACCAGCTGGTCCAGTACTTTGACAGCCACACCGTGCCTTCCCGCTACCCGACGGCCACGCAGACCTCGACGTTCAAGCTGGGCGTGTCGCACGTCGAGAGCTTCACCAAGAAGAGCCCGTACGCTGTGGCTGGCCAAGACCTGGTGTTTGGGCCCTTCCCCGATGTGGCGGGCGGCGCCGAGTCGCTCTCTCCCTTCATGATCCACTACCAGAACAATGCCCCCTTCGCCAAGGCCCTGCAAGCCATCCGAGAAATCGAAGTTTCGCATTGGGGCAACGTGGCATTTGAGGAGTTTGTGGAGGTCCACCACGCAGGCGCCGTGCTCAAGGGTGGCTTCTCGCGGTTGGACTACCAAATGCGAGGCGCCCCGTCTGCATTTCAAGGGCTGGTGGCGGTCTTGCCTCCCGGCGCACGCAACATTTACTACCGGGACCAGATTGGAAACATCTCCACCTCTTTGATCCGGTACCGGCCGCACGGCGTGGAGCTGGACTTGCAGTCGCGCTTCCCGCTGTTTGGTGGGTGGAAGAATCAATTTTACCAAGGCTACAGCGTGCCGGTGGAGGAGCTGCTGGTCAGTGGGGTGGAGGGGGACGCAAGCCGGTACGCGCTGACGGTACCTTTCTCGGTGCCCTTTACCGAGCTGTGGGTGGAGGATCTGACGGTGAAGGTGGTGTTGCCCGAGTGGGCGACGGACGTGCAAGTGAAGATGCCGTTTGACGTGGACGAGGAGTACCAAACCAGCCGGCTCACCTTCCTCGACACTTCCGTGAGCGGCGGCCGGCCTGTGGTGGTGATCAAGAAGCGAAACGTGGTGGCGGAGCACATCCAGCCCATGGTCATCACTTACACGTTCCCCAAGCGTGCCATGCTCTTGGAACCGCTGTACCTGGTGCTGGCCTTCTTCTTCTTCTTCCTCGTCTGCATGCTGTTTGTCCGGATCGATCTCCGCATCACGTCCGACAGCGACAAGAAGAAGAAATGCAAGACGCAGTAATTTTGTTACGAACAGAGGATGAGAAGAAGAAGAAGAAGAGATGCACTGGGCGTGTATGGTATGGAATGGAATGGAACCAAAATTGATGAGACCCTTTAGCCAGACGACAGAAGCAACAGACAAAGACTAGTGGGAAAAACAGGGGGAAGAATGCGGCAGTGTGTTCAAACAAGTGCGTGTCCTTTCTGAGTGCCGACAACGAGGCAAGGCAACAAAGAAAATGCCATGGACATGGACCTGCGTGATTGCTGCATTTACTCCAATTACTTTACTTTTTCGTTGTCGTTTGAGGTGGGGGGGTGAAATGGCCTGGCCTCTTCCTTGTCAAACGAGCCCACGAGCCATTTTTTTGACTAGAAATTACAGCGATTCATCTCATCCACTAGCGAAATAACACTACTGCGGATTTCTGCCTCATAAATTGGGTCACCATTTCAAACTCAGGAAAAAGTTTTTGCTGTGGGGGGGTAGGAGGTTGGAACAAGACGGAGATCGTAAAAACCCTGCGCCCGCCTTCCCTTTTAGACCCAAATGGTACCACATAGACAGTCTTGACAGGCCAATTCAACTCCCCAGCACATTTGGCAAACACCTTAAGGAGGTACACAAGTGGTTTGGCTGTCATAGAAGGATGCCGTTTCGAAACGGCGAAAAAAGCTTGCTGATGCAAAACAGACCTTCCCTTGCTCTCCTAGCTTATGCGCCACCGCGCTGTCCATATGAAATGCACCCAAGCCCAAGCACGAAGGAGAGGAGGACCGCGACGATGTGGCTCGAAAGTGCCCCGCGTACGGCTTGCCAACGCACGCTACGAAGGGGCAACAAGCGTCGTGTGGATCCCTTCCCGGCGAGGCCTCTTATTCCCATCATCCTCCTTCTCACATACTTGCCGCGACCCCCACACTTGTACCCACCACGCACAGGCACGACAGAACCATGCTGCCCATTCCACTCAAGAGCAGCACGGGCGTGAATTTCAACCCGCTGCGGGTCTATGTCTCGAACGAGTACTCCAAGGTAAGCAGGACCAAAAGGAAAAGAGGCAGGGCTCTGCCTCGGTCGCGGATGCAAGTCTCCTCGTCTGCTGGATAGCTTACCCTCAAGCCCCTTGGCACACCCTCAGTTCTGTTTCTCCTGCATGTTGTCCCAACCTTCGTACACTAGCTCCCTGCAAGTATGGCTCCAAGTTTCTTGGAAAGCAGCATGCATCATCCCCTTATCCTTCCTCTTACCCAAACCCCACCCCTACAGGAGCAAGCCGAGGCCGCGGAGGGCGACTTCAAGGCCCTGGAGCGCATGCGGACCATGGCCATGCAAGCTCGCGCCGCTACAAACGCCTCGGTCGCCACGCTGCAGGCCTACTATGCCCAAGTGGACCGTCTCCACGGCATCTTTCCCATCAACCCCGACCACATCCGCGTTGCCTTTACCTGGCACGACGCCTTTCGCCCCACCAAGAAGTCTACGGAAATGGATCTGAATTTTGAGCGTGCGGGTGTGCTTTTCAACATGGGGGCTGTCAAGAGCAACATTGCTGCGTCGGCGGACCGGACCTCGGCCGAGGGGGTGAAGCTGGCTTGTCGGGAATTCCAGTTGGCGGCCGGCCTCTTCAAGCACTTGCGCGAGCGCGTGGTTTCGCAGCTGAATTGCAGCCTACCCTCGGAGCTGACGCAGGAGGGCTTGCTCATGGTGGAGAACATTATGCTGGCACAGGTAGGCACACGGGAAGGGGGAAGAAGGGGATGGAGGGGAAGGAGAGGGCTCTGTAACATTTTATCGATTTCCAATCTTCCCTCCACATTTCCTTTGCCCTTCCCCCCCCTCCTCAATAGGCCCAAGCCTGCTTCTACGAAAAGTCTGTAGTGGACCACCGCAGCGCTAGCTCCAGCATGAAGGCTTCTGTCGTTGCCCGACTCGCAGCGCAGGCAGCCGAGATGTACAACACCGCCCTCAAGTACGGCGAGTCTTCTGCGATGGAAGCCGCGGGGTTGGACCGCTCTTGGCCTATCACCCTCCGTTTCCAGCAAGACTTTTACTCGGCCGCCGCGCAATACTACCAAGCAGAGGCCTGCAAGGAGGCAGCGTTGGAAAAAGGGAGTGGGTACGGAGAGGAGGTGACCCGTCTCCGGTTGGCTCAGAAGTACATAGAGATGGTGCTGGAGACGGCGGCAAGGCAACGCATGGGTCCTGCCATTATTGGGAAAGCCGAGCTGTTGAAGGCCAAGATTGTGAAGAACAAGGCCGTGGCTGAGAAGGACAACAGCACCATCTACCTAGAAACCGTGCCAGCGGAGGGGTTGCTCAAGCCTGTCAACAAGGCCTGCATGGTCAAGGTCTTGGAGCCCGAGCCCTCCTTCCCCTCCACTGGCACCTCGCAGCCCGCCCTTTTTGCCGACATCTTGCCGAAGGCCATCAAGGAAGCACTGACCGAGGCTGAGAAGCAGGCCACTGCCCTAGCCGCAGCGACGGAGCAGGAAGGGCGGGAAGCGTCCAAAGATGCACGACAGCAGCTGGCCAGCGTGGGGCTGCCTGGCTCCCTTCAAGCACACGAAAGCCCCGCGGGCTTGCCGGAGGCGACCTGGAAGAAACTGCAGGGGTTGAGGGAGAAGCAGTCGACCGTGCCCGACCTCCAAGCCCAGGCAGAAGAACTCCAAAAAGCAGCGGGGCAGGTGGCGGGGACGTTTTTGCAGATCGAAAGGACGCTCAAGGAGGAGGAAGCGAGGGAGGTCGCCTTTCGCGCCAAGTACGGGGCGGCCTGGGATAAGTTTGGAGAGCCCTCCGCTCAGCTTATGGCTACTACCTGGAAGGAGGTCTCGCATTTCCAGACTCTCTTTGCGGCTGCTCAGAAGAGTGACGATTATCTGGCCACGCGCCTGCGGTCCCCGGAGCTGGAGGGGCTTGCTGCTCTGTTGGGTGCGTCGCGTCGGGATTTAGATGCGCGTTTGGCCCAGCCGTCGTCAGGGTCGTCGCCTGTGGTGGTGGACACGTCGAACCTCTCGGCGGCCATGCTGCGATTGGCCAAGCTGCTGGACGAGAGAGATGCGCTGCTGGTGCGGATCAAGGCTGAGCCCGAGGCGTTGTGCCTGCGGGTGAAGGGACGGTTGTTGGCGGGCGAGAAGGTGGAGGAGGCCGTGCCCCAAGCGATGACCTCTTTGAAAGAGCTCAAGGGCAAGTTGGCGGCGTCAGTGGCCGGGCAAGGGCCGCTGCTGCAGGAGATCTTGAAGGAGAACGAGCGGTTTCAAGCAGGGCGGAAGGCGGACCCAGCGTTGTTGGAACGGGATACGCTCGTGCAGCAGTTGGAGACGGGTGTGCTGCACTGCCACGAGCTTCATGCCCAGTTGGCCGAGGGTCGGGAGTTTTACGCGTCGGTAAGCAAGCGGATTCAGCAGCTGTTGCTGGTGGCGGAAGATCAGGTTTACACCCAGGACATCCAGCGTCGCGATTTTGAGGTGGAGCTCGGGCAATCCGCCTATCGGAAGAAGCAAGAAAGCGACGACCAAGATATGGCGCGGAAGCTCTACGAGCAGCTCAACGTCCAGCAGCAGCAAGGAGGGGGCGGAGCCACTGCCCCGCCAGGAGAAGCGCCGCCGCCTGCGTATCAGCCGCAATATGGTGGTGGTGGACCTCCTCCTCCTTCCCCCCCTCCTCCTCCTCCTCCCAAGCCTCTTCCTCTTCCCCCCGCCTCGCTCTCCGCCCCTACTCCTACGGGGCCACCTCCTTCCTACGAGCAAGCTCAGGCCTTGCCGATCGCGCCTGCCTACACCGAGCAGGTCAAAATTGCTCAGTTAATCCAGATGGGATTTCCCGAGGCGGCTGCCAAACAGGCGTTGGCACAGCAGAAGGGGGATCTGCAGGCAGCGCTCAATGTGTTGCTCTCGGGATGAGCGGGTTGTATGTATCTTGGTCGGGGAAGGGCTTGAATGAGGGATGTTTAGAGACTGGGGGGCAAAGAATGAAGAAAATAGAAAAGGGTATTGATTGGAGCGTGAGGCAAAATTTTGTTCTCTTTATTTTACTTTATCTTCCTCTTTTATTTACATTTGTCTATTCTATCTACGATTTACAAGCACCCGTCATGCCTCTCATCCCCACAGACAAACATTCCCGCCCTTGGTGCAAGTGGCCAACCGCTGCCCTTTCCAGGCACAATTCGTGATCCCTCCCCCACTCCCTGCCACACCACTGGCACTGCCACTCGTGCTACTACTACTGCTACCACCACCACCCCCCGAGCTAGAGAGAGATGAGCTCCTTCCCCCCAACCCTCCCGCACCGCCGCTCGGCGACGCCGGGGCGTTGGCACTCAGGGTAGCCTTGACGTCGCCTGCCAGTGCGTCCCAAACAAACAGCTGCCCGTTCGCCGAGCCCGCAGCCACATATGCATTAGAGGGGGAGAAACAAGCCCGAGACCAGTTGAGAAAAGTGCGGTAGTCCTCATGGCGCAACACACGGAGGGTCTCGAAGGTCCGCGTGTCGATGATTTTGAGGACATTATCACGAGAGTTGGCGAGCATCGTGAAATTCTGCCCGTACTGGACTGAGGTCGCTTGCGTCTCAAAAGCCCGCACAATCATAGTAGGGTTCCCTGCACGTAAATCCCAAACACGGAGGCCTCCATCCTGATGCGCCGACACGGGCACATGGCCATCCACGCCGATATCCAGCCCATTGCACGTCGAGCCCGACCGCAAGACTTGTTTGCAGCTAGCTCTCCCTACATCCCACAGGCGGATGGTCCGGTCCGCGCCTCCTGTTAGAATCGCACGCCCATCCCCCGCTACCACCTTGACTGCATAAACGTTGCCAGAATGCCCGACAAACGTGCGATGGACTCGTTCCGAAGCCAGGCTCCAGAGCTTGCAGGTATGGTCGCTGCTTCCCCCCACCACAAAATCTCCCCGAAAGTCCAACCCCAGCATCACGTCTGTGCCTTGCAACGTCGTTTTGAGGCGCCCGGTCCCCGCTTCCCACACGCGGACCTTGCCATCCCCGCCGGCGGTGGCCAGCCAGGCGCCCGTCTCATTGTACGCCACGTCGTTCACGTCCACGGCGTGTGCCTTGAACTGTTGGTCACACCGCGAAGGCAGCTCCTCCCGCCCCGGTGGCTGGAGAAATGACACCGCGTCCTCCTCGTTGTTCATACTCCCCTGGCTGGTGCCGACTCGCACGCCCTGCGCTCGGAGCTGGGCCCGCATTTGTTCCACCAGCTCGGTCATCCGGTTCATTTCCTCGGCATTGCGCGACTTCTCCCCCACCACCCGCTGGATCAACTCCGCATTCTGGGCACGTAGGTCCATGCACTCTTTTTCCAACGCGTCCAACCGCACCCGCGCGCGGCCCAATTCGCCTTGCACGACCCCCAAATCTGTTGTCGCCATGGCTGCCTGTGCTACCAGCGCCGGCTCCCGCGCTCGCAGCCCCTCCACCTCGGTCTTTAACGCCTCGGACTCCGCCCGCGCCGCCTGCCATTTCTGAAACAAATCCTGGATCTCCTTGCTCATGTTTAATTGGGACGTCGTCCCTTGCAGCTCGAGGCGGAGCTTGTCCGTGAGCTCTTCCTGGAGGCGCTGGACTTTGCGTTGCAATTTTCGGACCTGGTCGTCCTTGCCTTCCCCCGTGCCAGCCCCGCCCCCCGCGCTGCCCCCGCTGATTTCCGCCGCTTCGTGCCGCAAGATGACCAGCTCCTTTTCTTGGTGCTCCACATGGGATTTGAGAGCCTGCTTTTGCCGGACGATTTGCGTGTCTAGAGAAGGGGGGAAAGGAATGGGTGAGTTGCTGTGGGCATGACATTCGGTAGTACATTGTGCAAAATGGGAAGGGACAAATTCGGCACACGCAGTCACACGCACTGACGGCACGCGAGGGATACGCATAGAAGTAAACGGAGGAAGAGCCTTGCGTGCAAATGGCCTTTTCGCCGTCATGGCCCGAAGGGGAGGGGCAAGAGGGCAATCCGAGAGGATGAAGGCACTTACAGCTCTGAATGATGCCGCGAAAGGGTTCGGCCTCCTCCTCGTTCTGCTGCTGCAGGGCGTGCAAGACGTGCGTCCGCCAATGGAGGGACGTAGGGCCCAAGGACGACGCGGGTGCGGCCGCCATCATGGGCTTGACGACAGCGAGAGGAGGTAGAAGTCACGGGCAGGAAGGGAAGGAGGGGGGAGGAGGTTGCTTGGGGATGCCCGGGCTTGGACGTTGGCTTGTCCGGAGGAGCTTGTGTGGATGCCTGCGACGCGCGACGCGTGTGGGATAGAAAGATGAGTGTGGGTGGAGTTGGCATGCGTGTGATTGCTGTGTTTCTTGTCCTGCTGGCTGCTTCACGCCCAGGCCCAGTCCGTTCACAGGACTGTGCGTCCTCCCGTCGTCCACTCTCGCACGCCCGCACGCCAGACTTCAAGCAACTTCCTCGTTCCAGTATATCTAACAGCAAAGGCCTTTTGTACTGCAAGAGTAAAAGGGAGCGGGCATTCTCACGTCCTTACACTGTGCACAGGCGCTGCCGAGGGGCCAGACAGGAGATCATCGTTACGCAAGGCAGTGATGATGGAGCATCTGTGAAGCCCACCGGCGATCTACGATGCAAGGGGCACGCTATTGCAATAGCTACAATAGTCCCGGAGAAGTCAAGGGCGTCATGTGGAGTGGTTGTCACATTCCAGAAGGAGCCTACGAAAGCACGTGCCACCGCAAAAGGTGCCACAAGCACGCGCTGGTCCAAGGCTTTCAAAAGTCGAGGACCCTCGATGGCTACGAAGCAACGCACGTGGGTGCTGACTGCGATGTCCAAACCCGCCTTTGCCTCAGCTACGTTTGCCTCACAACCCCTCCCCTCCCACCCCTCTCCCTATCCCGACATCTCCTCCCACAGCCAGAACTCTATACCAAAGTCAAGCAAAGGACCCTTCTTTGCAGCCGTGCTGGACGCCAAGCAAGCAGCATTTCGCTCATTTCCACCACGATCTACTACTCCCTAGCCAAGGCACCCCCATCACCTCTCTCATCTAAACCATGCTGTGCGGACTGTTGGTCGAGTACTTGACGCTGAGCGACTGGGTGTGGGAGTTCCCGGGAACGCACCGGGCCGCCTTCAAGGTCGTGTCGGCGCCGCTGTGGCTGACGGTGCTGTCCATGTATACGCTCGTCACCTTTGTGTCCTTGCTGACGGCCGGCATCGTCTCCAAGCTCTTCCCCTCCGTCGTCACCCCCCTCTTCCTGACCCTCCTTGACAAGGTCGCACCCGAGGACGCGTTTTGCCCCACGCTGTCCAGTGAAACGCTTCTGCCCACCACCACTCCGAAAGCGGCCATGAGCCTTAGCATGCAACGGTCGAGCATCAATGACGCGAGCCTGCGAGCACAATAGCTCCCTGCTTAGTACTTGGTGGTGGTGAGTACAGCAGGAGGGACGGCGAGGAGGTAGACATAGAAAGAGAGTACATGCGATGTGTCTGGTTTGGACGAGGACTTCAAATGGGTGGGGCTTCGAGGGGTAGAAAAAGGGGTGAGACATGATAATCTGGCGCAAAAAATAATCAGAGTGGGTGTAGAGTGAGTGAGGAGATGAATGGGGAAGGGGAGAAGAGACGTCTCCACCACGCGGCGTTGGTGCCAATAGTAACAACAGGGGATGAGAAATGAGGGGAAAGAGAAAATAATGACAAACACAGACACACGAGTTAGAGACAGACTCGGGGTGCACAGGTTTGTGAGTGTGTGTGTGTATATATGCGTGGCGTTGGCGAAGAAGAAGAGAAGGCGGGCTACAAGAGGAAGAGAGAAAAGAACAGCTTGTGATGCCCACGCGTGCATATATATAGATATATGACTTAGTGCGGGTGAGGGTTGGGGTGGCCCAGGCTATTTAGCCGGGAAAAAAGGGAGATACTCGCACGAGAAAGAGAAATCGACCCGTGAACCCAGCGTGACATGGATGATGAAGGTAAAACGTGCGTATAAGACGATACAAAAAGAGACACTAAAATGAGTGATTGCGGACTCTCATCTTGGGAGAAAGAGAGACGACCTTGAAAAAAGAAAGGGGGACGACTGGAAAGAGACAAGAATGAACAAACAAGAATGAAAAGCACCGACGACAGGTAACAGAAGAGGGGAGGACGAGGAGGAAGAGATGAGGGTAATCAAACAGACATAGACGGATGCAAGACAGGCGTCATGTCCGAGACAGACAATAAAGACTAATCACAACCAAAAAAGAAGAAGAAAACGCACAGAAACACAGACACAAAAATCTTAGTCAAGCTCGTTGGCATGGCTGAAGCAGAGAGATGGACAAGCGAGTAACTTGATTTAAAGTGCATGTTGTTAATTTGCTTTATGTTTCGGCCTTCTCTTGGGCATTATTTACAATTACAAGCTTTTTATGTTTGTTTGTTTGCATTGGTCCCAAGCAGGCTCACGAAGAGGCATGCTGCTGCCCACCAAACGCATTGCTGTTATTACTACTACTGCTGCTGCTCCCGCTGTTGCTCTTACCAGGAAACGCCAGCTCCTGAAAAATGGGCTTCTCTTCATGTTGCCGCCGGCGCTTTCGGTCCTGCTCCTCTTCCTCCCGCAACGCGTCCCGCTCGCTCTTCCGCTTCTTCACCCCTTGCAGATAGTCATGGAAAAGCCGTCCCGCCTCCTGGTCATTCCCACACCATCCCGTCAGCACCTTTAAACTAGCCATAACCAGAAGCTGGCCCGCCTTGTAATCACTCTCTCTCTCCATCTTTCCCGGCGTATCCCCCCCCGCTGCCTCCTCCTCCTCGTCATCATCCGAGTCGCTGCCCTTGCCGGCCAAGGACTTAAGATCCGCCTGCAAGCCCTTACATATCCCATCTACAGCCGTCACTTGGTAAGGCGCCCCTTGCGACACCCACAACAGCAACCGACGCGTCTCGGCCAGGCTCATTTTGTGCACCTCCGGGTCAACCGCCACTTCGCTGCTCGTCTTGCGCGTGCCCAACACTCTCCCCCCTCCTCCCTCCCCTCCTGAACCCATTCCTGACGAGCCTAGCTGCCCCCCACTGCTACTACTGCTGGCGCCACCACCGCTGCTACTACTGCCACTGGTGCTTGGTCCAATGCTAACCACACAGTGCTTGTCCGCGTCCCGCTTCGCCGTAAACCCGGCCAAGCCACAGGCCGGGCAGGCAAACGCAAACACCGCCCGACTCCCGTCCGACCCTTCCTCCACCAACACCTCCAAATGCGCCGCAATCAGACAAGCAGCCACCACGGCATCGAAATCATACAACCGGTCACGCGCATCACGGTAGGCCGCAAAGAGCTCCGCGGACTTTTGGCGCACCAACCCATGCAAGGCTAGATTCGCCCCTTGCTCTCTCATAATCCGGAAAGCCTTCGACTTCTGATCATCCTTGTACTCCACCCTCGTGGCCAACGCCCCCCCAACGGCGGCAGGATCCCGACCAATGTTGCTGACGCTGAAGTCTGTCTCTCGCCCAGTGTTGCGCTTCTGGCCCCGTAAGCCCGTGAATTGCGTGCCCAGATTATACGAAGCCGAATACAAGGGGTTAAGGACCGGGCCGTGATGCGACCGATCCTCTTCCCCAGTGAAGTTGCGGTACATCTCGCCCTCGTGAATGACGTAATCAGACTGACAGTCCCCACAGCGCCTGCATGCCACGGCCCCGCCGCGACTGGGGATAAACTCGTTCGGGTCCTCGTTATCGCAATTGGCGTTGGTGCATTTCTGCTTGGCCATGCGCAGGGCAGGTGCGCCTTGAATCATGTCGCACTTGGTCTTGCGGATCTCGTCGTAGATTTCTTGGATGCGGCCGACCACGTGGGAGAGGGATTTTTCAGGAACGACTGCTGCCACGATTTGTCGCTCCAGGCACCCCGGCTCAAAGGCCGCGTTCCCGGCATAGCTTTGCAGCTGCTTGTACCGGGCCGACTCGAGCACACGCTTCTCTTGCGCCGTCCAGGCCGACTGCTCCAAGCCCGCCGAGGTGGACGTGGCCGTAGGCGGGGCGGCGTGTCCGTCTTCGGCCGCGGCATTGTGCGATGATGGTGGGCGAGGCGCAGGCGGATCCATGCTGGCTGGCTGCTGCGCGAAGAGGGTGTGAAGCGTGGGGTGGGTGCAGTGTGTGGAGCGGGACGTGGGCGGGGGTGTGGCTGTGTGATGCGGGCCCTGGTCGGTGGGTTGCTTGCTTCGTGATGATGCTTCGGCTTCGTTGCCCGCTAGCTACAGCAAAAACAATCTGCGCGACCACGGCAACAGACCCTCGTTCCTGTGTGGAAACGGACACGCAAGGGGAGGGGAAAGGGGGTATAGGACGTGCGGGCACAAATTTCCTTGGCATTTGCTTTGGTGGTTTGGTTTTGGTCTCACCAGCCAAGCATACCATCATCGCTCCACGCCGGCGGCCGTCACGCAAAGCCCCCCTTGCTTCTACGACCCACGCATTTTGGCTTTCCAGCGCGTTGACTATGCACACAAACCACGCCACACACCACCATCACCACAAGCACAGGCACGTCAAGGTGCTGCAAGCCTTGGTTCATCCCACCTTACGACCGCACGCTTCACATTTCTCCTCGCATCATCGCAAGCAGCGCTCCTCCTCGCTCCACCTCCTCCGGGCTTCGACTAGCCACATTTCCATAGCCAGCCATGAAGGAGGTCCTGACCATCCAAGCGGGCGCCTACGCCAACTGGGTCGGGGCACATTTCTGGAACATGCAGGTGGAGGTCCCCGAGGAAGGCGCGGGTGCGGGTGAGCACAAGGACGGCCAGGAAGGCGGCCGACAGCCACCGCAGACTCGCTTCCGCCGGCGTAGCAAGGTCCTGACCGAGGCGGGCACCCCACGTCTCCTCCTTTTTGACATGGCCCAAGAAATTGACCCTTTTCGAGGACCATACCACCAGCGCAACCAGCCACAACAGCCTCCGTCGGCGCGGGAGCTAGAAAAGGCAAAGGAGGCCTTGCCCTGGGACGGGGCCATTGAGGTCCACCACCTCGCGCCGCCCGCGACACGACCGCGGCAGCAGCAGCCGTCGACACAGGCTCAGGGCACCGCATCATTGTCCTCCTTCTTTCAGACTCCCGATTGTTGGCCCGCGGCATGGCGAGGGGCTCCCTTAGACGTGACGCGGAATTGCGTGGTAGTGCAAGAGTACGAAGACGACAGCGCCAACGAAGCAAGCGGAGGCTGGGGGCCTGGTCGGGGTGGAGACCAACTACACCGCTTGCTCGAAGATTGCGATGCCCCGCAAGGCCTGCATTTACTGCTGGACCTGGCGCGACCTGCGTTGGGGCTGGGGGTGAGCGCTGCCGAGGAGTTTGTGGAGGAAGTGGGTGGGGGAGCCCTGGCGTGCTACGCCTACCACACCCACCTCCCCACCGCTTCCCGCGAGCAAGACGCCCGCCGTGTGGCCGACGCGGCGCTTGGCATCAAGGCCCTGCTGGAGGCAGGGGCTTTGCTGATACCGTCTGCGATGGACGCTGCCCAACCCTCATCTCCTCCTCCTGGTAATAATGGGGAGGGGGTTGTTGATGCCTACCGCAGCAGCGCCTTGCAGGCCACGGCGCTACAGGCCGTCTCGGGCGTGTATCGAGAGGAGGAGGTAGGGAGCGATGTGGGCAGGTGCCATATGCGGGAGTGGGTGCATGGGATTCGCTCGGGAGCTTCAAGTCTGGCGGCGGTGGAGCTGGGTTTGCCTTTCCCGCGGGCGAAGCAAGCGGGAGGGAGGGAGGGAGAGATGGAGATTACTTCTCGACGGGCGCTGGACCACTTGCTTCGACCGAAAGCGGACGAAGGCACGAGCAATAACAACAGAAGCAGCAGTAGTAGCGCCACCCTCCCCAACACTGGATTCCTAGGCCACTTGGTTTCCTTGGCCCCGCGGGCAAGGATGACGGGGACCCCAAAAAAGAAGGGCAGCAGCAGCAGCAGCGCCCAGGAGAGCGACGACCCCTTCCGACGACGGCGTCTCACAGCCCTCGCCAGCGTGTATGGCTTGCCCCTCTCCATGCATGCCGTGCGTGGCTCGCTCGACGACGCCCTCAAATACTACCCTTGGTTCCAACCCCAACTCAACTTTGTCTCCTCCACCCGCTTACCCGTCCATCGACCCCCCTTCCCCCTCCCCTTCCTCTGCCCGGGGCAAGAACAGCGCGTGGCGGACTCCATGGGTGCTAGTTGCTTTTCGCTGATTGGGTGTACGTCTGCCGTGGCTCCGTTTTTGGAAGAGATTGCGAGTACATTTGCGGCACGGGGCCCCGGGCTGCGACAGAGGCTGCTGGAGGAGAGGGGTTTGTTGAGCGAGGATTTGGGGGAAGTGGACGCGATGCTGGCCGATTTGTTGGAGAGAGGGGTGCCACGAGAAGTAGAATCGTGAGCGAATGTAAGAGTAGAGTAGGAGACCAAAAGGAAATGTACGCTTTGTTCATGCCTTGTACTTGAGAGTTTTTGTTAGCGCGTTCGGTCTTTCTTTCTTTTTGTTTCCCTTTGTTGCTTGCCCAAGCCCGCCTTTTACTTTGGCAGCAGCGATTATCTCTCTCACGCTCTCTCACTGATTGTAATACCCTGAGGGGGGAGGAGGAGGAGGGGGAGGAGGAGGAGGAGGTGGGGG
>Ga0209491_10007655_pt1 | contig 14128 bp, 10 predicted proteins | sample BON02_FD_187213 | JGI IMG/M metagenome (GOLD analysis project Ga0209491, IMG submission 187213) | Freshwater microbial communities from Lake Bonney liftoff mats and glacier meltwater in Antarctica - BON-02 (SPAdes) (version 2) | ecosystem: Environmental > Aquatic > Freshwater > Ice > Glacier... | reverse complement strand
AGAGATCTAGAATCGCGCTTTAGGTCACCGATCTAGGGATTGTCAGCAAGTCACTAGTAAACAGATTTAACAATACAAACATCACATAAACCAAGAAAATGGTTAGGATACCCTCTCGCCGATCGAAAGAATGCCACAGATGCGCCCAACTCGAAATCATTGATGTACGCGCCCAATATGGAGCAGGTGGGGACAACTGCTACCAGCCCAGTAAATGTAAGGATGTTAGGTCGAAGATTAACGCCGCCGCGACAGTAAAAATCAAAGGCAAACTCGATCGCGCGGCGGCACTCGGAAAAATCGAGATCGATGCTCCTCAGCCTCATTACTCCTTTCTTAAAGTATGGGCAGAGGAAAGATCGGATGCTCCAATTCACGCGATCGGAGCTGAAATCTGGCAGGGAAACAGCCAAATTGCCGAGATTGCCCCACAACACTGCATGGGATGGAAGCCGCTAGATTGCATTGGGTACGCGACCCAGCTACGCGATGCAATTCGGACTAAATATAAAGTCAAGGCTTTTGAAGCTCGACTGTTACTCTCACCACTGGCTTGTCCAATCCCTGAAGGTTGCTATTTAAAACGATGACTTATCTTTCACTCTCTTAGGTGACTAGAAATATGGCTTATAATAATTTCTCATTACAAGAGGCGATCGGTCAATTTGACTTAAATTTAGTGGAGTCACCTTTTTGTGAATCTTTACCGCCAGTGTCACCCAAGCCGGAGTTCCTAAATATTTTTGAGCAATATTTGCCTTTAGCGCAGAAGGCAAAATCTGAAAAAGCCAAGTCTGAATTGCTGGTCAGTCCAATTTTGGTTGAGTTGTTGCGATTGGCTGATAACCAAATCCAACTATTTTCAGGTGAAGAATTCAATGTTGATAAAGAGCGTGGTTTGAATGGCTTTTGCGATTTTTTGTTAAGCAGATCTACAATTTCATCTATAATTCAAGCTCCGATTGTGATGTTAGTCGAAGCAAAAAAGGGTGAGTTAGATGTGGGTTTAGGGCAATGTACCGCCGAAATGGTTGCCGCTCAAATATTCAACGAAAATGAAGACAAGACTATTTTGGTTGTTTATGGCTGTGTTACCAGTGGGAAGTTATGGCAATTCCTCAAGCTTGAAAATCAGGATCTGACACTCGATTTGAATGAATATCAAGTTACCCCAGTCGAACGTATTCTCGGCATCCTTAAATGGATGGTGAGCGATCGCCAAAAATCATAGATAGTGGAACAACTCCAACTCAATCTCTGGGGACAATTAGCCGCTGCCGATGAGAATCCAGCCAATGCCGACCTATCTATCATCTGGGATAGCTTAGATCGATCGATTCTCAATCTCCCCCATCTATCCCAGTTAGAAACCGCTGGGGAGGCGATCGTCAGAATTGCTAATATTCAGCTAGCGCGATCGAATCACCTGTTACCCTGGTCAAAGATTAACCAACTGAGTCAGAAGCCATTAGAGTCAACGTCGGAATCAGACCCAATCTTACCCTTTGACGCTTTCGATTTCCTCGTCCGCCAGTCAAGTTGGGTAGATTTTAGTGCTTTAATCGACCCCCAGATCGAATTTGGTCGATCGCGTAATAAAAATGACTGGGAAGGTAAATCATCTCCGCAAGAGTCAGAAATTACGCTAGAGGAACTACTCGACCTAGCTGGCTCAGAAAGCCCCTCCAATTGGAGCGATCGTATCCGTCAATATGTGTCGATTCCTGGCTTTCAAGATATTCTCTTCGTAGATCTTTGCCATACCTTACAAATGCCGCAAGTCGAGGTATGGCTGGGTTTGCTCTTAGGCAATCTAGATATCTCGATCGCCCAAATTAACAAAGACGATTTCTATAGCTGTGAAGGAATAATTATTAATAAAAATGTTGATTCATCTACTTCCCTATATTAAGTGTAAGAGGATGTTTGGAAAGTATAGCTTGTTACTTCGATCTGGCTATTCTATATTTAATTAGTACCCTTGAAAGCTAAAATGTTGATTCGATCCGTACTGTAGACGTATAATTTTGGGCGATAAATTTAGCAATCTCCGTATTTCCAAACATCCTCTACGCTAGCTGCGCAGCTAGCTTAAACTAATCTAGTGGTAATCTCAGATAAAAAGGAAGGGGCTTTAAAGCCCTTTCCTACGATTTAATTAACTTATATACCGTGTTTGAACTAGCATAGTTGATTAGTAATTAAACTTTTCAACAGTGAAACTTTGGATTTGGCCTTCTTCAACCTCTGCGTTAACTAGCAATTCATTTTGCAAGTACGCATCAAACATCCGACCTGTTAAGGTCTCAGTTAAGATTGCTTTATTAAGATCAAGCAGTCCGATTAAGCGAAGCTGTTCACCCTCGTCTTCGCTTTCACTTAGCTCGACTGTTAGCCAGTAGACTAGGTTCTGATGATTCATCAACGAACGGAAGTTCGTTTCGTTTTCATCAGAGTCAAGCGCTTCGGTTGAAGTTAGCTTGGCTTGTGAGATGTCCAATACAGTTTGAATTACCGTAAAGATCAACTTTAGTTCAGTTGAGATCTCATCGGCTTCCAAAGGATTACGCGCATACTCTGCACACACACCCATTAACAAGAAGCAGTCGCGGAACTTACCAAGATCCGCAAATTGGAAGCCGAGCTGCTGCATGGCCTCCTGTACTTGTTGCGTAGGCAAGTGAGAAAATGCACGGTAGCCGTCGCATTCAGGCTGTACATGCTTGAAGTCAGAGATTTCAGGCGTAGCTAAGCCAAGAGCGATCTTACTAGGAGTAAGCGCATCCACATCAATCTGCGCGTTAAGCGCACGTAACAGATAACCAATAGTTACCTTAGCCATTGACTCATCGTAACCGCCGAGAGAGATCTCGTACAGCTGCAATAAGCGTTGGATTACTAAAGCGGAGTCTTTCCGCTTTAGTAACCAGTCCATAGAGTTTAACCAAGCGGGAGCAGAGCCCCCATTTAAGTCAAGTAAGCGATCGTTCACTTGCGGCACGATCTCTGCAAGTAACAGACTTAGCATTGCAACACGATAAGTCAAACCTACCGTAATCACTTGAACTGAACAAGCTGCTAATTGGAAGTCAGCAAACTCTTCTATAGTCATGACGTTCTTTTCCCAACTGATACCGGCTTTCTTAGATGCCTTTGCCCAGCCTGGGATTTGGAAGTGGTCGGTAACGTATTGATCTGGGGTTTCAGTATTTAACCAAAACTCCCAATTGCGGAAATCGTACCCTAAAGTCGCAGCTAACATTGCCGCAACTGAATCAAAGTTAGTAACAGGTAAGCCTGCAGCTACTTCGGCTGAGTAGTTTCCAACCTCAATGGCATCTCCGTCAAGGTCTCCAAAGTTAACATACATGGAGATAGCACCCATGTACGCTAAATTAGCGCAGAACAACACGCCGTACTTCTTCCGGTAGAAAGAGACATCCGCATTTGATAATGCGCGGATCTTACCAATCCAAGATTGGAGCATCGGCATACGACGGAACCCAACGTGAGTCAGCTCAGCAATATCGTTAAGCTTATAAACGCTTTTGAAGTGTGCTGCTGTCTTAGCTGTGATCCACAACTCGTCATCAGCGATTAAACTGCTAGCAGCAGCCTTGATGTAAACCGAAGACTCGCCTCGTAACGTAGCTTTCATGTGCGTTTTACCTTGGTAATACGCATTAAGCATCCGCTCAATGCTGTCAGCTAGCATCAACATATCTTCAGAGTAAGGATCTTTACCAAAGACGACCCAATATTTCATCCATGCAGTCAGCGTTTTAACAGCCGTGTCGCCTTTGTGGCGTAAACTTCCGCCGTTCCACTTAAGTAAAGTCCCTAAATGTACGACAATTGATGGTCGGGCACCCTTAGCACTTAACGGAAGACGGAAAGTGTGCTGCATTGCACACTTAGATAACGTATCCATAAACCGGAGATCGTTTAAATAGATCTCCGGTTGACACAGTAGCTCTAGCTCTTCTGGTGTAAACAAAGCGGCTATATTTTGATCTTGAGTCAAATCTACTTCAGCACTAGACTGAGTAGCTGACAGCAACCGTACTCCGCCAATGCAGGAGCGTAGTAAGCCGTCAAACTCCATGTTTTGCAACACAGAAGCCATATGCACTTCACAAGCATCATAGTTACCATCCAATGCTTGTGAAGTAGCGATGAAGGGCATTGGTTTACAAACCGATAACGCCTCAACAATAGTGCCTTCCTCTACTTCCACAGGGAACATTAAGTCAAGCCCAGCATGTGGTCCCCAACCGTAAGTACGATCGAGCATATGATACTCAACGCGGCCAGTGTCGTCTTGGCTTGACCAAGCACAAGACACACAATGTGTCGCTCCAATTTGACCAGGCGCATCTGTAACTATGTAAGCAGTCCCGATCGGAACTACTGGAGCATGATAGTCGTCTGCGTGTTCTCGAATTTCAACATCGAAGATTAGCTCGGCGGGCAAATGCACACCGTCTACGCCTACGATTATTTTAGCTTCGGCACTGCTGACGAAACGCCACTTGTCGCCTTTAACGGCGCTGTTAGGCTGAAGACCTGCATACGCAGCAGCTACAGCACGATCGCGAGTTTGCGACATGCGAATTTGAGGCAAGCCGGACACAGGAGTCCGCTCGTAGTGCCAGAAATTAGTCGAGAACCGCCGCTCAAAGTCAGCTACTAGTTCAGCGTAAACGCCAAAAGGAATAGTATCTTGCTGGATATACAGCCAGTCGCTGTTGTCTGGCTGTGGCTCTAATCCTAAGTACTCATCAACTTTGTGATTAGTAGAGATAAGTAACGCTTTCATTGCAGGGACTTGCGCCGCGTAGTAGGCGTAGTTAATGCCAGCTAGTTTCACAATTGCTGTGAAGTTGTCAGACCCTTTATAGCTGTCTCCATAAAGGAATATTTCGACCTTATCGGTCTTTTTGCCATTAAGTGACTGCTTACCATCAGGTTTGTACCCTAAATACTGCCACATTTTGACAGCTAAGACGTTAGCCTTAATCCCACAGGGAGACCGCAGCTTTAGCGTATCAACAACCTGATTCTCAACTTTAGCAAACGCGTAAAGTTGACGCTCCGATCCGATATCTACCTTGTGTTCAAAGGTAAATTCTTTAATGTAGCCCTGGGTGTTGGCGTAGATATAGCCTATGTCTATGGCTGTTCCGGCATGAGTACTTACCATTAAACGGCCAATCACAGTGTCGGGATTGACTGTTGTTTTAGGAGGGAACGTCCAGCCTACTAAACGAGAGCTGCCGTCAGCATCCATCACTTCGATCTCTGTTGCGCCTAAACCAGCAGCAACTTCAATCCAAGCGCTGACAATATCAGCGTTTAGAATAAACTTTAGCACCTGTTCGTTCTTAGTAAAGAACGCTTTGAGAAACCCGATTTGGGCTAAAGTCATCCCAGGCATGCTTAACATGCTGGGCGCAACAATCGTCGGTACTAACGCGGCTGTGTTGATTTGGGTTGGCGCAGTCCGATACCCAATTACTTGGTCCCGATTAGTCCGACAAGCTGAGCTGTACGTTGTCGTAACACGCTCGACAGCCTTAGACTGTTTTGAGCTAACAACAACGCAAATGCTGTCGATCGCTAGCGCCCAGAAAGCATCAGCCTTTTCTAATTGAGCAGCTTGGCGGCTAATGCCCGCAGCAAGGGCTGCTTTAGCTAGACTATCCTTGCGCCAAAGGGCCTCAACGATTTGACAGTCATCGTTGGGATCAAAGGACCCTAAGGTATCTTTAAACCCACCGCTGACCCACAGAGATTGAAGTAACCCTACAATGCGACGTTTACCATGTAGACGGTCTGTGTTGTAACGAACTAAGACTAGCTTGTCAGCTAGGAAGTTCTTTACAGCTCCAATTGGCATTGCTGTCAAACTATAAGTCAAAGCACAAGCTTTGATCATACCAAGCATATTAACTCGGTGAGACTTAAGCGATCCGCGCGCACTTAAGTCGTTATAGTAGCTTGTAACGCTTGCGTAGTTAGCCGCGAAATACGAGCCAGCAGCAGTAAGATGACCGTGCCGAGCCAGAGTTTTGCGAACTACAAGCAAGGGCATAGGCATAGCCACTGCACAAGTGTCGTACTTATTAGAAGTAAGGACTTCCCGGTTTGACCGTTGATTTAGGTCTCGTTCGTACTCAAAGTACTGCACAGGCATCTGTGTTGTCACAAACCGTGTGAAGTATGTGCCAAGCATGTCTGCCAAGCCAAAGCTACCCTTATGTTCACGGTTGAGCCATCCGAAGCCGTAAGCTTCAAAGGCGTACCAGAGAGCGTCTAAGCTTTCTAGCTTAACGATGTAACTCTCAGGCACAACGCCTTCAATTCCAGGCACAGTTGCTACGAAAGGTCGTAGCGAGTATAGCGCCTTCGATCCCGAAGCTTTGACATAAACTTCAGCTTTAAAGTCACCCACAGGGGCAGTGACTACAAACTTAGCACCGCCGCCAAGTACTAGGTCAAAACCGTGTTCGGTTTCAACGTAAGTTAGGGGGCGACTACCGCCGACATCACTGCGATAATTAGCAGCAACCGCAGCTTCGAGATGCTGAAACGCTGAGCGCACTAGGTCGTACGTTAAACCGCTAGCTGGCATTAACCAGTTAGTAGCGATCTCAACAAAGTGACAGAGGATCTCTGCCTTTCCACGGGTGCGGAACAGCTCGATCGCTTTAAATACCTCTGTAGGTACTACGACAGACAAGCCTTCGCAATGCGCAAAACGCAAGCAGCGATTAGCTAACTTAGCGTAGGTTTTGGCTTCGCGTTTGTTGAAGCCTTCATTACTAGGCGCGCGCCCAGTAAACTTAGCGTCTTTGTTTAAGCTGGGCTTAAGTAAAGACGCTAAGATCTCTTCGTACGTAAAGAGATTTTTGGTGCTGCCAGTGGGCACAAGCCCAGCCTTATAAGACTGATTGACTTTTGCGTCAACGCGTTGAAGATTTTCCCCGTTAAGGGAGTGTCCTCCAAGCAAGACAGCAAGATCTTTGCCGCCTCCTACCAAACTCCATACGCACTCAGGCACAATCGCCGGAGTTTTGAGAAGATCTTGAATATGTGAAGGAAGCACCACACCCCCGATAGAGTGCAAGTGTCGCATACCCACCACTACTTGGCGGATTGAATCTGCGAGAAGATGGCTCTCGTGAGGAATGCCAAACTTGCCTAGCTTAGAGATAACGCTATCTCCTTGCAAAGCTTCTCGTTCTGCCGCCGCCCAAATAGATTGAGGGGCAACTGGAGTCGCAATCTCTTCTAAAGGGGCTTGAGTAAAGATAGCCAGCGGCGTAGTAGGCTCAAAGCTCATTAACCCTCCCAGTTGGGTACTTTCTTCCTCAAAGTACTCTGGGTTTAAGAACAAGGTCATCTCCTCGTGCATGAACATTCAAGCTTCTCCTATTCTTGTACGTGTACGCGTAGCGGTTGCTACATCAAAAAAGCAAGGAGCTTACGCCCCCTCCAGGTGAGTATTTGGATCTTAGATTGAATCGTCATCGGCAATTGCATCCATTGGATGAATGGCGGCGTTTTGATTGATAATCTGATCCATTGTGGCGCGATAGACCTTGGTAGTTTTTGGACTAATGAATAGTCCGCTAGTTTGTGCAAGGAGTTTGGCCCCTTGAAAACCAACTAAATCGAAACCTAAACCAGAATCTTCTTTTGGTTTAGCGGCACCAACCTTACGACCGGTAAGCTTCTTAAAACCAACAATATTAGGTTTTAAGATTGCTTGGAAAGAGTCGAGGATTAAAGGAAGGGGCCTTAACCCCTTCCTTTAATCAAAACATTTAAGCTTCGTATCTAATAGTTAAAGTTTGAACGCTAACTTCTTCTTCTCCTTCAAGAGCGGAGAAGATAACACTATACAAATCCTCGACTGCCTCACGGCTATCGTAAAATACAAGACCTTGATCTTCCCCAGCGGGATAAATTGTGTTTAGCACAACAACTCGTGAAAGACCTAAGCCTTGCCACATTGGTTTAAAAGTCGCTAGCTTTCCAGCCCTACTTAAACTTTCACTTAAGTTAGTTGGAAAATTAAACCCAATTAGATCTCCGCTCGGTCGAACTTTAACAATGTAGTCCAGCCCGTAAACTCGGTCTACAATAAAGTCTGGGCTGTATTTGTCCCAACCCTTAAAGTTCTTAGTCTTGCTTCCTACGTTTATGGTTCGACCGGGCCGAACGCGATCGGCAAGTTGAATTAAGTTTTCAGGATCGAAATCCTTACTTTGATTTGAGAAACCGGCTAATTGAAAAATTGTATTCATAACCCCTTCGTTGAAAGTACCTTCACGTTTGTACGTTAACATATTGTTTATTCCAGGTAATTGAACATGTGGTAGTTACACACATAAAAAGGAAGGAGCCTAATCGCTCCCTCCTTTTATTAATTAAGCTTCATAGTTATTACACCCTTGGCCATAAGCTATTGGGTTAACTGCGCACGGTAACGCAGGCTGACCTGTGCGATAACGGCAAGCAGCGACATCGAAACGCCCGTCCTTGACGATCGGCTTCCCACTTTTCTTGGTAAGCTTGCTCGATAGCAAACCTTTCTTTCAGATCGGCGATGCGTTCAAGCTGCTGCTTCGTGACTTTTCAGCCACGAAGCAGCAGCAGCATTTGTAGAAGTAGTCCGTACCCGCAAGCAATCCGCAGCGGTGGTAGACCAGGAGCCAAAGTAAATCATTGAGATACACAAGCCCGAAGCTCAACGGTTTTCCGAATGGTATTCCAAAGTCAAGTGGCGCGGACACGTTCAATATAGCGAAGGCGATCGAGAGCATTATGCAATAGTCATGCTGGCGGAGGGTAAGATGCTGCTATGGAAGGAGGCGCGGGAGTTGCTCCAAGCATTTTTGTTCGACGACGACCTGGATGCGAGCGCGTAAGTTGAGCTAATCATCCAAGTTAAAAGTAGGCTACCTAGACATAGTTTTCTCATCAGTTGCCTCTTCTCCGATAATTTCTGCATCCTTCTGCAGCAGATTGCGCCTCAGGGCATTTTGACCAAAAGATCGATCGTCGTGAGACAATGTGCAAGCTCCGAATCAGAAATCTGAAAATGAGTCCGCCAATATTTCTGTTATTGCTGGGCTTGATTTTCCTCGCTCCTTCGTTCAGCTTTGCTGTACCGGAGGTAATCGCTATATCCTCATCCGGCGGGAAGATTGCCCCACCCCAGCTCCTAGAACATGATTTTCCGATCGTGCGGAGATAGCCCAGCGTGTTTCGTCACACGTCATTAAGTGTTCATTTGATGTGTAGCTACACTGGGAGATTTTCTCAACTGAGATTAGAGCGAACTAAAAGCCCGATCTATGTTTGTCATCGTCCGAAATAATTTAGTCGAGCTGTCTGGAAAAGGTTGAAAATCAAACCTCTGATAAAACCTTACTGCTGCATCATCAATCGTATCTACCACCACTGCAAAAGAGGCGGTAGCTTTACTAGCAGTGAGACTACGGTGCAAGGCATCCATAATTAACAGTTTCCCCCAGTCAGATCCTTTGTAGTCACTAGAGACTGCTAATCGCCCGATTAAAGTGACTCCCACAATAGGATATTTGGGTAATTTTTTGGTAATCTGTGCGGGTAGTTGTTCTAAATTGATGCCACTCATTGAGAGAGTATAGTAGCCAATTATGGTTTGGCGATCGCGATCGAAGATGACGTAGGGAATCGCGATATTTTTCTTTTTGTCTTGGGTAGCTACCAAATGCAAATATCGGTCTAATTGCTCGTTACCACAGCTAAAAGTTACTCGGTCGTGATGTGGTGCGAGTAGTTCGATACCAAAGTCGGTGGATTCAGGATTCGACACTAGCGATCGATTATTTACTATTTACCTGTGCGTACCATTTAGCATCAGAGATCGCCCGTTCGTTGGGCGTGGGTGGATTTAATAATGCTGCTGCGAATGCTTGACGATCTCGATCTGTTAAAGCAATTAGTTCGCTATTAAGGATTGTTTGTGTAGCCGCCTCAGCCAAAACTGAAATCATAAATTCTGTCAAATTCTGTCCGCGCAGATTGGCGGCTCTTTCTAGCAGTTGTTTTTGCTCGATCGTCACACGAGCCTCTAACCGAGCATTTTTTCCCAGCCGATTTGTTTTAACTATGTCTGTGTCTACTTCCATATACTGTGGTGCAGAAATTAGGTGGACTATGGCTATCATAGCTTAGTACGGCTGTAGAGCGTACTAAGCGATAGCCCAGCACGCCAAAACAGCAAAAGTATATTCCACCCCTGCTCCGCTGATGTTTGAGCCGTGGGCAGTGCCCACCCTACAAAACTGATTCGGGTACGATCGAGATGACTCAAGTTGGGGTTTTTTGGATTAATCCCTGAAAAGGGGGATTATGAAAAACGAAGTTTGACATTAGTACCCTAAAATCCTTGCTAGCTAAGATTCTTGGATAAACTCCGTCCCAAAAAGTAAACAATTTGAGACACGTCTGAATTATGTCTCCTTACATGTCTCAAAATACCATTCTCAGATCGTCCTAGAAGTAGTGATATCCTTTTCCTAGCAAAGCTTTCATCGATCGAATGCTGGTTGAAAAGGGAAATTCTCATTCAACTACAAATTCTAGAATCCCCCTTTTCGAGGGTTAATCCAAAGTGCGATTCGTTTAGCTGAAATCAGCCTTGAATAAAGGTTTGAAGGATAGTTAGCTTGGTTCCATTAGCCATGACAACTTGATGTTGATAGAGGTGAAAGCCCTCTCCTAGAGAGTGTTCTAGTGAAAGCATATCCCCTACGGTAGCGACTAGCCATCAATCCGTAAAGCGGGGATAAAAGCTCATAAACTGTCAGCCTAAGATGGTGGAGAGCAAGCAAGTACCCATGATGACGAACAGGAATCCCTTCCAAAAGACCGTTAAACCCACCCAGCGCAATCAGGCTGAATCGCTGGAGCCAAAAAGCAATAGTCAGAGGTTGAATAGTTTTGTAATATTCAACAACACTCCCAATTTTGACTCGGTTTATTAGGGACATCTAAAAGTACAACCAATCAACATCAGGAACGAAGTAATCTCAGATTAGCTCTCATTTGAGTAGGTGCTAACCGGATGCTAACTGAGACAGGATTCCAGAAAAAGCCAACGATAAAACGTAATGTTTTAGATATGCCCACTTCTGGACGATGATTCAAAAGGAAAAGCTACCAAGTAGAGTTAAATGTCTAAAACATATCCGGTTGAAAAACTGAATAATGTGGAATGGTCACAAATCAATTGGCGTAAAGTCGAGAGATATGTGTTTAAGCTCCAACAGCGGATTTTCCGAGCGTCTCGTGATGGCAAGATTAAATCAGTTCGCAAGTTACAGAGGACGTTAACACGTTCATATTATGCCCGTTTACTAGCTACCAGACAAATTACTCAGGATAATTCAGGTAAGAAAACTGCTGGAGTAGATGGGGTTAAATCCATCGCCCCAAAGCAACGGCTAATCTTAGCCCAAAATCTCAATCTGAAATCTAAACCATTACCAGCTCGAAGAATTCTAATTCCTAAGCCCAATGGTGAAAAACGTCCTTTATCTATCCCAGCAATGAAAGATAGAGCCTGTCAAGCATTAGTAAAACTGGTATTGGAGCCAGAATGGGAGGCAAAATTCGAGCCTAACTCGTTCGGATTTCGCCCAGGACGCTCATCTCATGATGCTGTCGAAGCAATATTTAATAGTATTAAATGCAAACAGAAGTTTGTACTAGATGCTGATATTAGCAAATGCTTTGACCGAATCAATCATGATTATCTGCTAAGTAAAATCAACACTTCACCGACTCTTCAACGGGCTATCAAATCCTGGTTAAAAGCTGGATGGATATTTGAAGGCAAACGAGAAAAATCGGACATTGGCACACCACAAGGTGGAGTTATATCGCCGCTCCTAGCCAATATAGCACTTCATGGAATGGAAAATAGGATGACGCAATTAGCGAATTCCTTAAAGGGGGATAAATCCAAGAATCGGACTAGCCTGACATTTATTAGGTATGCCGACGATTTTGTTTGCCTCCATCCAGATCGAGAAGTAATCGATAAAGCCAAATCCATATTAATGGATTGGTTGAATGAAGTAGGGCTAGAACTTAGTGAATCAAAAACTCGTATTTCTAACACTGCTGACGGATTTAACTTTTTAGGGTTTAATATTCGCCAGCATCCAGTCGGAAAATATAATAGTGGTAAATCTACCAATGGAGAACCACTAGGTTATAAAACACTAATCAAACCATCTCAGGAAAAAGTCAAAAAACACTATGCGAAAATGGCTGATATCATTAGTCGCCACAACGCATCACCTCAAATGGTGCTAATTTCACAACTTAATCCGATTATACGTGGCTGGTCAAATTACTATTCTTCTGGAGTTAGTAAACAAACCTACTCTAAATTAGACTATCTAATTTGGCAACGTATTGAAAGATGGTGTCTACGTCGTCACCCCAATAAATCGGCTACCTGGGTTAATCACAAATACTTCAAGTCTGTCGGTGATAGAAATTGGGTATTTGGAGACAAGAACTGGACTCTTAGAACCCATTCTGAAACTCCGATCGTTAGACATATTAAGGTCAAGGGTGAGAAGTCACCTTATGATGGAGAACTCGGTTATTGGGCTGGTCGTTTGGGAAAACATCCTGAATTATCAACTAGAGTTTCAAAGCTCTTGAAAATCCAGAAAAACAAATGTAATCATTGCGGATTAACTTTTAGAGATGGTGATGTTTGGGAAGTTGACCATATTATCCCTAAATCATGGGGTGGAAATAATTGGTATAACAACCTTCAACTATTACATCGTCATTGTCATGACACGAAAACAGTTTCAGATGGAAGTCTGAACAATAAGACGTACCGATGATAAAGGTTGAATCATTGAGGAGCGCAGTGAGGTAAAAGTCTCATGCTGCGTTTTGAAGACGAGCGGCTCCCGCGAGGGAGTCGCTTAGTTCAACAAACCCCTACATGGGGCGAACGCAGACAACGGAAAAAATAGTACGTTAAGCCTGAAACTTAGTCCCTAAGCCAGCCCCGCTAGGGCAAAGCCACAGGCAAAAACCGTGGATACCACGCCAGACTCAGCAACACGCCGCGATTAAATAAGACTCCCAAACTGCCTGCCAAAATCCCCAATAGTAAGTACCAAGGAATCTCTGGTGCCGAAAAGCTATTATGGATGTGATTAACTAGATGTGCTTCAAAATTGAGATTCCAGCTTCGAGAACCACCGATCCGAGCGACGGCGGAGGTGACAAAAGAGGCTAATATTGCCGTACCCAGAGTAATTCCCGATAGATCTTGGAGCAATTCTTCGACGACAAATAAGACACCCGCGATCGGCACATTAAAGGCGGCGGCAACTCCAGCACCAGCACCAGCCGCAATCAGTTGGCGGCGATGTTCCGATCGTCGGTAGTGATAAATAGGCTGGAACTATGCGGGTGGCGTGCTATCGCCAGCCCCCAACCAGCTTACACTCTCGCCGAGCGCTCGCGCTGCCAATCCAGAGACTAACCCAATCAGACAAGCTTCGATCGCTGCTAGTCGTTTGGGGCGTAAGAATATTTGGGCGATTCGATTTTGAAGCATTCGTCCGTTGCGGGTTGTCATCGTTTAGGATCGATCGACTAAAAACTACTCCACAGTCAAATAATTTGACTCGTCGAGCGATCTAATAAACTAGAGCAAGGAGATCGTTGGCAATACTAATGACGATCTCCTTGCAGTTCTCTAACTCCACACAATTCGATTGCGATACCAGCCAGTGGAATAGATAAAAACACGCCTACTAATCCTGCAACCTTCGCACCTACGAGCAATGCAAAAAACATGACTACAGGATTCATATTAATCGACCCTTGCATAATTCTAGGCATGAGCAGGTTTTCTTGAACTTGCTGAAGCAGAATGCAACTTACCAAAGTAATCAACGCGAGAGTGATTCCTTGCTGTAAAATAATCAGCGACACTAAGCTAACTCCAAGCGTTGCTCCAATCCCTGGAATCAAGTCGAATATACTCACGATTGCTGCCAATCCTAACGGAGAAGGAACTCCTAACAGT
>Ga0209491_10007652_pt1:2500-14133 | contig 14133 bp, 7 predicted proteins | sample BON02_FD_187213 | JGI IMG/M metagenome (GOLD analysis project Ga0209491, IMG submission 187213) | Freshwater microbial communities from Lake Bonney liftoff mats and glacier meltwater in Antarctica - BON-02 (SPAdes) (version 2) | ecosystem: Environmental > Aquatic > Freshwater > Ice >... | reverse complement strand
ATATATACATATATCGGGTTAACCCGTTCAGTCACAGTCAGCAGTCAGGGCCTGCTTTATTATGGCTATTCTGCTCATATGTCTGTCTGTGTGTCTGGCTGGATGGAGACCTGGAGACTCCGCGCTGCTTGTTATTATACTAAGTAAGCCCCTTGTCAAAAGCCCCGACAGGCTGATACATATCTGTATCCGGTCTATTTTGTATCCGTAACCAAAATTTGTAATAGTGCGTGACAGTAACGTATTAACCCGAGGATAACCCCCCGTATCTGTCTTGTTACGAAAGGGAGTTCGTTTTTTTTTTGGATACGAAATTGTGTTGACACAGCCTGTTACAGCATGATACTGATATGTATCAATATAATAATATGGTTACGCGTCAGATACCTACATGATACAGATACGTATATTCATGTTTCAGATGTGTGTTATGATGTTATGATACGTGACATGTGATACTCGTTCTTATATCTTTATTATATCTTGTAACATAAACATAAACCCGAACTAATACAAATACGCATCTTTTTTTATTCAGTTCGGAACCAGAGATACGATTTTGATACGTACATGATACAGGGTTAGCCGTAACCCGATACCAATACGTATCTGACATGTGTCGATACAGACGTAATACGAATTGTACTATTTCACGTGCATACGGATACGTATCTAGAAACCAGATACTATCTGAGATACGATTTTGATTTTGATACGTGTTGATATTGTTTTGTAACCAAACGAGACTGATTTATGATTTCTTCCCTAAGATACAAGATAATACGTAACTGTTACGCACTGTTACAAATTTTGGTTACGGATACAAAAGAGACCCGATACCGATACGTAACAACCATAATTTGTGTCAAGAGCCTTGCTTGTGTAAGAGTGAGTACACACACAGCACACAGCACACGCACACAGTTATAAATAAAGGGAAGGAAGACGTCAATCGGGTTAAGGGTTAACCCTTAACCACATTCACGAGTACACAGGTCATACACACACACACACACAACACAACAACACAACCACCAATAACCAATAACAATATATATATATATATATATAGTGTACGCTTACTCTACGGTAGCGCTCTATATAGCTATATATAAGAGTATTTAATACATACTTATATATCACTTATTATATCACTTATCACTTATAAAATTACGCTGTTCAAAAATAGACGTGCGAACTGCGTTTACGCAATTAGCACGTCTATTTTTGCACAGTTCGTCTAGCACGTCTATTTTTGAACAGCTTATTATATAAAATACTACTTCGATCAGTTCACGTGAATAATCGAGGTTCTCACGTTGCACACATCATCGGCTCCGTTAGCGCTGCGCGTGGATGGTCCAAGGCAGGGTATCCCTCTACCTTGGGGTGCTTGCGGTTACGCCCGACGCGCTGATACTACGCCTCGTACGTCAGAGTGGAGCATCGACCGCCGTTACACTCATCTGGCGGTATGCCGATGCGCCATAGGATATTGCTCTAGTCGTCTCCCAGCTGCTCCTTGGTTGTAGGGATCTTCTAGTGTGCTTTCTCCTCGTGCTCACAGATATTGCGGCGGTGTCTCGTCCCCGTTACGCCTTCGCTCTCGGCTCTGTGTGACCGGCGTCTCCCGGCCGCTCCCTCCTTGGTTGTAGGTATTTTCTGGTGTGCTTCTTCCTCGTGCTCACCGCGGTCTGGCTCAGGGGCGGATTCGGGCCATTGCGTGATGGGTTGCTCAGCGCCCCGCCTGGCATCGTGTGCCTCACTGCGGCGCTGCAGTCGCTGACCAACATGGGCTTCGCGACATCGCTTATTTTCGTCGCACCCGCGCGTGCGCTGATCCTCATCTCCTTGTCACCGCTCTGGGCGGCGTTGCTGGGTGCGCTGCTAGGGGAGAAGATAGACCGAGCGACCATGTACGCTCTCGGCTGCGCGGCCGCCTCCGTTGCGCTAGTCTTTGCGCCCTCGCTGCTGGGTCTCGTCGATGACAGCGAGTCGGCTGGCCGCCCGGCGCAGCAGCAGCGGCGCAGCGAGTCTGCCTCCTTGTTGGACGTCCTGCCGCTCGCGACGGGCGTTGTCATGGCCGCTTACGTCGTTTCCACGCGGCGCCTTTTGCAGCGCGGCCCGGGCGCGTCGGGGCCCGTAATTCCGGCGCTCGGAACCGCCATCTCGCTCGTCTTCTTCCTCTGCGTCGCGCTCTGGAGTCGCGAGCCGACGCTGCTGCCACCCCTGACCGTGGGCAACGCCGTCGCGTTTGGGTTCAACGGCGTCTCCCTCGCGCTCTTAAACAGCGGCATTACTGCCGCGGCCGACGAGATAGCGCCGGCTGAGACAGCTATCATCCTGCTGCTCGAGGCGGTGCTCGCGCCGGTCTGGATGCTCGTCTGGTTTAACGAAGTGCCCTCGCCGTTCACCGTTGCCGGGGGCGTGCTGCTGGTGGGGACCCTAGTCGCGAAAGAGTTGGTGGGCGGCCCGCCGGTGGCGGGGAAAAGGTACAAAGCGAAGGTGTTTGACTTATCGCCGTCCGAAGCCAGCTCGGTTGAGTTCACCTCATGCCTGCGCTCCCACGCCGCCTCCGCCTCCGGACGCTTCTCCTAGGCGGCAGTCGCAGCATGCCTATTATGAAAATGAGCAACACATAACGAGCACGGAACGGGCCCTAAGGGGTCTGCTGTCCTGCAGGCTTCGGGCGTCGGCCCGCTTGCGCGCAGTCGCGGCCCCGGACGTAAGTAGGATGCACGGGATGAGCTCGCTCTATATATTTATCTGTTATAAGTATAAGTATGGTTAAGGTTTCTGATTTCTGATTAGCAGCAGTGTGCAGTGTGCCTCACTATTTATATAGCCTGTTGCTGTGTTACTGTTACGGTCTACTGTCATGATCTCTATGTATGTACGTAAATATTTGGCGGCACCAGCACACGCGCATACACGCGCGCACAGGCCCGCGACGCCACCACGCCAGAGCTCCGTCGTGTCGCAGATCGCAGACAGCCCACAGCCCACAATCCCACGGCTTGTAGCTCCTTGCTCCTTGTCCGCAGCAGGCAGGTGTTCCACACTCCACATATCACCAAAGGTAGGTATAGCCCTAGTCTGTGCGGCCGACCAAAATAGTATATGTATATATTTAGTATTAGCAGTATCAGTATATGTCGATATCGATATATTATATAGGTATAGGTTCAGGTACAGGTAAAGGTAACAGGTATTACTACAGGTTACAGAGATACAGAGACGGATATGGTTATATTTATATATTTATATCTATATATCTATATATATAATTTTAATAAACACGACCGACATCATACATGATAATTAAATTTGAAAATAAAAATAATTTATTATTATTATAAATATCTATATCTATATCTATATCTATATCTATATATATTATCTATATATTAAATATTATCTATATATTATAATTATAATTATAATCTTAATGATACTAAATACGAATTATTTTATAATGACAATAAACACACAATACAAATACAATCCATTATATATAATACTAATATAATACTTATTAAAATATTTACTAGGATTTATTTTATTATCATCATACTGTGACTGTGTGTATGTCATATTCATACGTATACTTATACTTATACATATGCAGATACGATATACGTTTACGTATCTCAACCACCACATTAACTACCTCACACCCACTCACAGCACACAATATGTATACACTCAAACCTGGACATTTTATTAACTTAATAAATTTAATTATTAATAATTAATAATAAAACAACAACAATTGCTATAATATTTATGCATCCCAATCATCAAATTGACAATCAAGATGAAGTAATTTCACAATCATCAAATTGACAATCAAGTAGTAGTATTCTTGTAACAATCACGATCACACAATAACACACCTTGCACCTTGCCACAATTAAGCACAAGAAACAAAAAACACACAACAACGAGACAACAAAGAACTAACTATAACTATAACGGGAACAGCGAACAGCCACACAAATAAAAGCCGGGAGAGATTAAATCATTACATATCTGGTATAAAATCCCGATATGGGATGGGAGTTCTCGCTGCCTGGTCGCAGCCATTACGCAGCCACCCCCCAAGGGGCCAAGGCGCCAACGCCTTTACCTCTACAGCACGCTAGTAGCTGCGGCGCCCGTGTCTTATACGCTGCTACCCTGCCGGGCGCCTTCCTCTTCACGCGGTATCCGTGCCGCATTCTGGGTTAGCCCGTCGACGCGCTCGTCGAGGGGGAGGGCGCAGAGGACCGCCCAATGGTCGTCCGCCACGTCTCTCAGCTCGTGCCGCCGCAGCCACGCCATGAAGCGTTTGTCCGTGTAGCAGCCGGCAGGGCGGAGCAATGACCGCGCGCCCACCACACCTAGAGCGGTTGCGAGCGCGACGCGCGGCCGGTAGCGCCGCTCAAGGCTGTAGCAGAGCAGACTGGGGTTGGGCATCACACGCTCGCGCAGCTCCTCGGGGCTGAGGTTGCAAGCCGTCTGCAGAAAGTCGAGCTTTGGCTCGATGTTGCCCGAAAAGCTGTAGCCCAGCACGGAAGGCGCCGCGAGCACCAGCTTCCTCAGCTCGGCGTCGCTGAGCGCCAGCCGCGCCTTGAGCGCCGCGAGCAATGGCCGTATGTTGGCCACTATGCTGTAGCCGAGCACGGCCGGCAGACGCACTACCAGTCGGCGCAACTCGTCGGCACTCAGCGAGAGGTTCGACTCTAGCGCTGCCATTGTGGGACTGAGGTTGGCGTCGTAAGAATGGCCAAGCAGGATGGGCGTGCGCAGCACGATGCGGCCCAGCTCCACGTCGCTCAGCGAGAGCCGCGACTGGAGCTTCGCCAGCGCCGGCCCTATTTTGGCTTCAAAGCTGTAGCCTAAAACTGCGGGCATACCCATCACCACTTTGCGCAGCTCGGCGTCGCTCAACCCGAGCCGCGACTGAAGCGCCTCCAGCGAGGGCAGGATGTTCTTCTTGGTGCTGCAGCCTAGCAAGCTCGGCAGCCGCGTCACGAGCTTCCGAAGTTCGTCGTCGCTCAGCGCGAGCCTTTTCTGCAGTGCGCTTAGCGTCGGCTCGATGTTGGACTCGAAGCCGTATCCCAGAACGGCGGGCTGGCGCACCACCAGCTTGCTCAACTCCGCGTCGCTCAGCGCCAGGCGCGACTGCAGGGCGGCCAGCGGCGGCGCAATCCCCGACTTGTAGGACCGGCCGAGCACCGACGGCAGGAGCATCACGATTTTGCGCAGAGCCGGCTCGCTCAGTGATAGCCGCGACTTGAGTCGGTCGCAGACCTCCTCGGCGCGGGCTGGGTCGATGCCTGGGTCGATCTGGTTCGTCAGCAACCGGCTCTCCGCACGCAGCAACTCCGCCTTGGTGCAGGCAAAGCGGGCGCACAGGAATATTGCGGTCGTCCCCAGCGAAGGTTTGTCTTGCGGCTGCGAAGCGCTGGCGCCGTCCGGCCGCAGGAGAGGTTGCGGAATGCTGATGCCGGTCGTGGCCGGCACCAAAGTCAGGATAGCGGCAAGCGAGGCGCGTAGCGTGAGCGGCATTCCGCAGAGCGAGCAAGAGCGCGAGCGAGGCGGCTTGAACGACGATTCGACGCGGCGCCCGCCCACAACACCTCAATTCACGTGAACAAGTACAGAGCCTACAGAGTTAACCTGGGCGGCGGTACCTCGCTCGCCGCGGCCCAATAGCAATATTATCAATAACCAACGCCAACATCACAAATCTACATCAACATGGGTGGTCGGCTCCGCGTCGGCTGCCCAGCTCGCTCCCAGCTCGCTCCACATCACAAATCTACATCAACATGGGTGGTCGGCTCCGCGTCGGCGGCTCAATTTTGTTGAGCTCTAAAAGCGAAACTAGGAACTAGCTACTATCTATAGCTGCCACATGTATATGTATGTATGTAAAGATTTGGCGGCACCAGCACACGCGCGTACACGCGCACACAGGCCCGCGGCGCCACAAAAATATGAATAGCATTCGCAAAGCCCTCCCCTGGCATGTATTTTTTGGATTTCCCGCCTGTATTTCACCTGTGTCCTTTACCTGTAACTCACCGTATTCTTGGTATCCCGCTATATGTATCCCTGTATCTAGCCATTTTGCAGCGGATCCCACTGTATCCCGCTGTATCCCACTGTATCCCTTTTCTGGCTGTATCTGTATCCAGCTGTATCTGCCATATCCCGCTGTATCTCATCGTATCTCACTGCCTCGAAAACGGGATATGGCAAAAAATGCACTCCATCTCCGCACATGCACATTCACATAATAGTATTAATGAGTATGCATCTCATATCTAATATCATAGTGGTGGCGGCGGGCGGCGGGATGAGCGCGGAGCTCCGTTCGGAGCCGCCCTCCCCTGGATTGTATTTTTGGTTATATCCCGTTTTCGAGGCGGTGGGATACGGTGAGATACAGCGAGATACAGCGAGGTACGCACGGATACGGCTGGATACAGTGGGATACAGCGGGATACAGTGGATCTACTGCAAAATGGCTAGATACAGGGGGGGTACAGCGGGATACCAAGGATGCGGTGTACGGTGAGATACAGGCAGGATACACGTGAAATACAGATGGGAGATCCCAAAAATACACGCCAGGGGAGGGCTGTTCCGCCGCGCAGCGCGCAGCAGCAGCAGCATAGAGCATAGACCACGAAGGGGCGGTAGACGGTATGGCCTGATAAGGATAGGAGGAATAAGCGCGCCATACAGCACACCATACAATACCAAACTGATCATCATCGCTATGATATTATTAGATTAATATAGATTATTATTATATATGGATCAGGTGTTAATTTAACCCGATATACATAGATGGATAGATATATACTAAACATATCACAAATACATATTAGATATATACATCCGTACTTACACGCGACACGCATAGCACAGAAAAGTACAGCACACAGCAGGTAGGTAGAGAGCGACGAAGCAAGACGAAGCAAATACAGCAGGCAGGTAGAGAGCAGAGCGATGAAGAGAGACGGAGCAAATTCAGGCACTGAACAAGTTAGCAATCACGCGACCATGCGGGCGCCGATCGCAGATGATGCTGTATATACACTAAACACAAAGCGCGTACCGCAGCGCATGCCGGGAGGGGAAGGGGCTAGGCGAGATGCGTAGGGGCTGGGCGGCCCGGCCCGTATTGGGCGAACCTCATTGCAGACCCCCGAGCTCCGAGATCAGCCCAAGAAGAAGAAGTGCCGCACAGCGTCCGCGTGCCCGGTGGTCAGGGCCATAGCAACGGCTGCAATCTGGGGCCCTGGCACGTTGAGCGCGAGCTCGATCGCCTCCATCGCGTGGCTCGGCCGGAACTCGCCCGTGAGCCGGCCCGTTTCGTCATCCTTGAGCGCGTAGACGAACTTGTTTTGCGAGGGCTCGCCCACGCGATTTGCGGCTTCGCGGCGGAACCGCTCCTTGTTGACGAGCGTGCCGATAAAGGCCTCCGACGCAGGAGCCATAATGATGGCGAGCGTCATCTGGGCGGCGAATCCCTTCTCGTCGAGCGGCACATTGGACAGCGCCTCAGGGCCGCCGAGGGCGGCGTGGGCGAAGCAGGCCAGGGCCATCGCGCACCAGCCCAAGGAGACGGTCTGCGCAATCCGGATGATGGGCGTGGGCGGCATCTTGAGCTTGAGGTCGATGATGGACGGGACCTGGTTCCACGGCTTCTGCTCGACGGTGAAGTCGATCAGGTGGCCCACGATGGAGGCCCCGGCGAGCGCGTGGGTCGCGCTGATGGCAAACTCGGGGAGCGACGCCTCGTTCACCGAGTGAGCGGCGAGAACCATGCAGCAAGTCGCGACGCTGAGCATGCTGGACTGCATCTGCGCAGCGTAGGCGCGGAGGGTGCGCTTCGACGGCGTCATCGGAAAGCCAGAAGCTGCGACGGCCAGGCCGGCGGCGCACGCAATGAGCACCGGGCCCGACGTGCCGTGCGCGAGGGCGATCGTGTGGTCGCCAGAGAGCGCTTCGTTCGCCAGGCTGTCGAAGAGCAGCGTGTAGGACGAGACAAACCACGTGGCGCCCGTGACGGCGTGCACGTGGCCCTTATCAGCGTGGGTGATGAGCTTGAAGTTCATCGCGCGGTTGATTGGATCAGCCCACGGCGGGAGCGAGGTGCGGCTGCGGCCCGTGGACGGCGTCGTCTGGCCGACGTTCCCGAGCCGCGGCCCGACACCTGGGAGCGTGGTTATCGCGAGCGAGCCGACGATGAGGTTGAGCATCATGAAGGAGGACATGCTAGCTGGCATGGCTTCTTCAAGGACTAGGACTAGCGTCGCTTCTTCAAGGAGCGGTGTCGTTTTCTGGTTGAAGTATAGCTGGAGGCTGTTTAATTAATTAATGCGGATGTTTTCTTAATTAAACCCCTTCATCCTTTTATCCTTATCCTTAGGCCTTTGAAAAAGCGAGCGCCCGACATTTCGCGCCACCATGGTTGCCACACTGGGCCCGCGTCCTGCTGCCCACTGGGCCCGCGTCCTGCTGCCGATGACCGGCGTGGTCTTCTGCACCCCCGGTCTGATCGGCTTCAACGTGTTGATCCCTTTCCTCGGCGAGCGCTTCGCTCCCGGCGAGAGCGGCGCGGCCCTCACCGCCTACGGCGCTGGAATGGCCATCCTCTGCTCCCTGGTGCTGTGCCCATTCAACTACATCGTCGCAAACAAGCTCAATAACAAGACAATCTCGCCGCGGACCGCTTGCCTCACGGCAGCGCTCGCCGGGCTGGTTGGCCTCGGCTTGGCGGGCGTGGGCGTGATTGTGAAGTGCTACCCGTTTGCCCTTGTTTCCTACGGCCTCGGCCAAGGAGTGTCGATGGGAGCTTCATACATCAGCCTCCTCAAGCTCACGCGTGAGTGGTTTGCCCCGATCCGCCGCCCAGGACTCGGGTTCGGCCTGCTCGGGAGCGCCCTCGGCTTGGCCGCTGCGGCCTTTGCCGTGGCAGCCGAGGCACTGGCGAGCTCCGTCGGCGTCGGTCCGGCGCTGCTCATTCTCGCCGGCGCCACCGCCGCCATCACAATCCCGTCCGCCCTCTTAGTGATACGACCGGCGCCGACGCTGCCCTCGTCCGCACCCGAGGCAGCAACACCCGCCGCACGCACTTCATCGGCGAGCGAGCTGATGCGCAGCGCTCGCTTCTGGTTCTTCTGGGCCGGGCTGCTGCTGGCGCTGCTCCCTGGATGGGGGTTCAAGCTCCTTGTCACCTCGCTGCTCCAGAGCAGTTTCGTCTCGACGGCCGAGACGGGCACGCTGGTCACCTCCCTCGGGCTAGTCCTCTACTCCGTCTCCCGCCTCGGCGCCGGCGTACTCACCGACTACGTCCCCGCTCGCGCCATCTACGTAGCCGTCCTCCTCGTGCAGGTAAGGAGGAACACTCTGCCCACGCCCAGTCCCGCGTCCTTTCCCAAACGTGGCTCGACTGACTCCTCGTGTACCCGCTCTCTTCCATGGGAAAGACGCCGTATTGATATTGACTCTTCTCTCTCACCCCTCGGCAGGTGCTGCTATTGGGGCAACTCGCGTCAATGGCCATGTTTGGACTCCCCGCGCCCTCGGAAGCCGCCTACTCAGCCCTACAGGTTGGCGTCACGATCTGTTTCGGCTTTCTCAAGACGCTCTACCCGGTGGTTTGCCACGCGCTCTGGCCGGGTAACTTTGTGGCCGTCGGCTTGATCGCGCCCTGCTTCGGACTCCCCGGGGCGCTGGGCCCGGCAGTCTACCTGCTCTCGATGGCGCTCGACGGCGGGGAAGTTGTGATTGGCATCCTGTGGAGTTTTCAGGTCGTGTCGGTGTTTTTGGTTGTTGCCGCGCTGACTTGGCGAAGGGGAGACGGCGGGCCGCGGAAGGGGGGAGGGGGTGTCGAGGCCGTAGTCGTGGCGGCTGCGTCGCCCAAGGCAGAGGCGGGGTCGTAGAGAGAGGAAGTTCGCGGCTGCAGTGGTCGGACTATATTCGCATATCGGCGGGGAACCTGCATCTACACTAACAGTAGTATTCGTAGCTTAGTAATAGTTGGAGTCGTCGTAGTGTTATGTTTAGTAATTGTGTGTGAGAGTTGGCGAGTGGAGTGTGTGTGTCGTTTATGTGCGTGCATCTAGGACCTGGCATCATCTGCGCCATGGCTTGAGGCGTGTGTGTGCTGTGCTGTGCTGTGTGCTGTGTGCGGTGCCTGATTCATACTGTGCGTGCGCGTATACTTTTATATATTTATGGTATACGCGGCACAGCACCCTCGCGGCGTGATGTGACGACGACGAAGATCTCGCTACCGCGCGCTCCACCACCACCACCCTGCCCCCGGCCCGGCCCGGCCAACTATACCGGGTCAGTTGCGTGTTGCGTTAACCCGAGCCAAGTATGTATACGTCGTGTCGTGTGTACTCTACTGTGGCGCGGCGCGGGCGTTCCGCTCCTGTGTGTTGTGTTATAAGTATAGGGCGGGCGGGGGGGGGGGGGGGGGGGGGGGGGGGGGTAAACTACACACACACAGTAGCTCAGTAGCGTAGCTCTCAGGAGCCACTGGAGGCGCTTCCTTGACTATGGAGCGCGCGGAGTTTTATTAAAAACTTTATGACCGAGAACAGACTGTCATTTGTTCAAAACAGATGAAATATATCAGACACAAAGACAGATCATGTAATAATCAAATGACCATGATTGCTCTCCATGTTGTTGGCATCCGTCATCATATGATGAGGAGAAAAGTACGTCTTATTTATTATTTATTATATATATTATGAGATGGGATCGCGGCGCGAGGAAGAGAGACGTGAGACGTCTTGGCAGACACGACACATCTGCACCCGCCACACACCCCATGCCACCTGCTATGCATTAATATTAATGATACGCACACGCATGATACGTATTGCTATTGCGCTATTGCTATTATGTGCCGTGTATATATACGTATGTAATCTCGATTACGATATTGTTGTGCGGCCCCGACAACGAATGACGGACACGCCCCACCCTCCAGCGGTGCCCAGTCATACCCCCGTGCACGTGGGAGGCAAGATGGCCTCTGCTTGCGCTATGCATACGACACAGCGTGCAGTGTTGCGCAGCGGATGACACGATGATGTGTCCACGCGACGGTGGCGGCTTGGCTTCCTGGGCGGCTCAGTCGGGGAACGGAGTCGTCCTTGAGGCGAAGCAGAAGATGCGTCGCAGATTGCCTCTAAATGTCCAGAGGTAGTTCCTGGGGAACCCCCCCGGCCATAACACGAGAAACACGCGGTGCGCGGGGATGTGCCCGATGCAGCATCCCCAGAACACACTGAGCAGATGCACAGTCGGCACAGGACACGATGTGTATATGCACAGGCACGATCTGTACGAGAGTGTGGGCGAAAGAGCGGCGGTGATACCGAGGGGAGAACCTGCGGAGTAATACCGCGGGGGGGGGGCAATTACTGGAAGGCAATACTGTAGTTGGCGTCTCTCTTGGATAGGCTTCACCCGCCCGCCCGCTGCTTCTTCTTCTCGGCCCCGCTCGCCGCGCCCCCCCCCGCGGTCCCCCCCCCATCCTCCTTCCTCTTCTTCTTCTTCCCCTTGTCCCGCACTTTGCTACCCCCCACTTTAGCACCCCCGTCCTTTTT
>Ga0209491_10007648_pt1 | contig 14139 bp, 12 predicted proteins | sample BON02_FD_187213 | JGI IMG/M metagenome (GOLD analysis project Ga0209491, IMG submission 187213) | Freshwater microbial communities from Lake Bonney liftoff mats and glacier meltwater in Antarctica - BON-02 (SPAdes) (version 2) | ecosystem: Environmental > Aquatic > Freshwater > Ice > Glacier... | reverse complement strand
CCTCCCACCCTCCTCCCCTCCCTCCCTCCCTCCCTCCCTCCCCTCCCCCAAACACAGCCCTCGAAAGAACCTCAATCCCCCTGGGAAATAGTCCCGACATTAAGGCCTCGTCCGCCTCTGCCTGCGTCACAAACAACACCCCCCCTCCTCCCTCCCTCCCTCCCTCCCTCCCTCCCCCTTGCAGGCACAAGAGCTGGTATCCCACAGAAAGGATCTCTCGGGGCGATTCACTTTGGTTCAATTGAGTGATTAGGGTAATTTTGCGGGCAAATAACTGTTTGGAGAGTTCGTATTTAGGCGCGTGGGGGGGGGAGGGAAAAAGAGACGAAATGAGTAGAAGTAAAGAGATGCTGTGGTAATGGTAAGAGAGAGAGAGAGAGAGCAAAAAGCCTTCGCAGGGAAAAAGAACAAATCAAGATAACCCCCCTGCCCCTCTCATAAAATGAACCAATGACAGATGACCCCTTCCTCCTTCCAATACTGACAACCTACCAATTTCTTCTCCATTTTCTTGTCCAGTTTTCGGGGGACGGCGTCCAAGGCCGGGAGGACCTGAGAGAGGAGGCCCTCGCAGAGATCATCCAGCGGAGCAGCAGCTGCAGCAGCTTTGTCCTTCCCACCTAATCCTCCTTCCCCTGCTGCTATTGCTGCTGCTGCTGCTACTGCATCTTTTTGGTGTGTTTTCTTGCTGTTGCTGTTGCTGTCTTTCTTCTCCTTTCCTTTGCCCTTCACAATCAGCGTCCACAAAGACACAAGCGCGTCAGCCAAGGGCTTAGGCAACTCACTCTTGAAAACATTCCGTTGCTCTAAAGTAATGCAAGGAAAGGAGGCCGAAGGCGGGAGGGAGGACGAGGAGGGAGGAAGGGAAGGCAAGGCGGTGTAGGGGATGTCGTGGAGGGTACTGACTCGCCGGGAGATTAGGTCAGCGAGTTGGGCTCCGTGGGATTTTAATATGAAGAGAGTCATCTCTTTTTTATCTTCCTCCGAAGCAAACGACGTGCTTTGTACCCCCTTAGCTAGCAACTGAATAGTCATCATGGCATTTTCCAACTCCTCTTCAAAAGCTCGCTGGGCCTGCCTCCGTGCGGCTGCTGCCCCTCCTGCTCCTCCTGCTCTTCCTCCTTCTCCCCAAACGGTCAAAGAAGCAGCGAGCTGCGCGGTCGCTGCTGCTGCTGCTTGGTGGGTGGAAAAGAGTTGAGTGACCTCTCCCTGGAGCTCGTAGGCAATGGCGGTGGTCAGGGAGGGATAAGCTTCAAAAGGCGGGTGCCACGCAAGAAGGGTTGCTTCGATTTCAGCCATAGGAAAAGACGCTGCTGCTGCTGCTGCTGCTGCTGCTGCTGCTGCTGCTTTGCCGGCCCGGTTCTTACTACTGCTCTTTTTTTCCCCGCTCTCATCCATTCCTTCTTCCTCCCCTCCTCCACCTCCACCTCCTTTCTTCCCTTGCTGCTGCTGCTGCTGCTGCTGCTGTTGCTCCACTGCCCGTGCTTTGACGGGTGCTTCCATCTCTTTAAGCGCATCCTGAAGAAAAGCCTTACTTACTGCATATGTCCCTGCTATAGCCACTGCTCCTTTTCCTCTCTCCGGGCCCACACACCGACATTCCAACAACAATAACCCCGCTTCTGACACCGAGGAAGAAGAGGAGGACGAGGCGAGGACGGGAGGGAGGACGGTCAACACGTCCAACCACCCCCTCAGCAAAATACACTCCTCCACCTGCCCTTCCAACTCTCGCAACACCGAAGCCGCCACCACTATTCCCTTTCCTACCAACAAGGCATCAGGAAACGATTGTCTGATGAATTCTAAAGGCCTATATACGTGCATCTTCCTCGCTCGTTCAAATTCCAAGTAACCATTTTGTGCAAAAAAAACTTCGAGGCACTCCCTCTGTGTCCGACTAAAAGCCAACGGCACGTACTCCCTCCCCCGCAACAAACCGACCAACACCTTTTCTTGCAGCAGCCTCGGCAGGGCTTCTTCCATCACGCCCTCGTCAAAGCCATAAATGTTGATTATTTCACCCGTGGAGATAGGGCGGGTCACCCCTGCCAAGACCCCACGAATGCGAGCGAGCTGTGTTTGCTCATAAGCTGCTGTGTAGAGGACGCCATGCTTTAATCTCGCTTTTTGATTGTTATTTCGGAGGAGGAGGCGGGTCTTGATTGCTTCTTCTGTGATGGGTACGGGGAGATTGAACACTTGTGCAGCCAGAGTCGCCACGGAGAGCTTCCCCCCCGCGTCAGGCAGAGTGTGAGACAAGACCTCGTCCACCACTCCATCCAAGTACCATGCTGCTATCAATTCTCCGTTTATTAACATGAGCTCTGGATCGTCACGGACGAGGCCTGCAGCGGCATTTTCGATGTGGGAGATGTCGACGTTGAGGAGGGGTTGGGCGTCTGCTAGGGCGAGGCGACCACCTGCGGAGAGAAGTTCATCTTGTAGCTCGAGGGAGAGGTGTTGTGGGGTGACGAGTTCGCTGCCGTTGGTGGTATAGATGATGTCGAGGAGGCCAAGCTTGACGAGTTTCATGATGATTTCTACGCAATTTCGTTCGCTGAGCCGGTGGGTGGTGTCTTCTTCTTGGACGGCCGCGAGCTCGCGTTGGAGGGCTTCGATTTCGTCCATGCTTGCTCGGCTTGCTTTAGCTTAGGTAGCGGATGGGAGTAGGGAGGTGGTGATATAATGCTGCTGCTAGTACTGAAGGAGGAGGGTGGCGTGTGGTTGATGGAGTGGGAGTGGGAAGGAGGCGTGGGGCGTGGCCTGGTGATAATGGTGGGGAGGCTGGAGGAGGCGTCGAGGTGCTGGAAGAAGCTGATTGGACACACAGCGGCCGCAAAGCAGGAATTTAGGTGGTGCCACCTAGGCCGGGGGCTGAAGAAGGTAGCTGGGCCTGTGTGTGGGGGCGTGAGGAGGCATGAGAATGCTTGCTAGGGAAGTTGTGGATGGGTTGGGGGGCATTTTGCAAGGAGAGCAGAGCGTGGAAGCTGCTTTTGGCGATGCATCATCACGTCTCCGCACGGCAAATGTGTGGCCTTGCGGCCTCCACCGCGCATGTCTTTGTGAGAAGACGGGATGAAATGCAAGAAGCAGACATGACACGTCCTTTCCATTGCCGAGTAGCTTGTGTCCAACAATCTCCTCGTTTTGGGCTTGCAAAAGGATGTCGGCTGTTAAAGAGCAAGGTCCGGCGCTGCAGCTTGCTTCGGAGGCGTGGTGTAGTGGTTATCACGTTTGTTTTACGTACAAAAGGTCGAGGGTTCAATCCCCTCCGCTTCTATTCCTTTTTTGTTACTTCTATGGCGGATTGAGCAGTCGTAAGGCTTGCAATCAGCAGACTTGTCCCACGTACACACCCAATTGAACTGCATGCGCTGTGAATAGACACCGTGCCATAATTAAGTGGTCGAGAGGGTGACTTACCCAACGCGGTTTCCGTTTTCTTGGCAACCGGAAATATGCGTCCAATTCTATCTTCTCACAATTTCTGCGCACAATAAGCAAGTAATCGACTTTCTGAACATCCTACTTGCCTGGGCTTGTCCCGGTTCGGCCGCAACCTGGCCGACTCGTCAATCACATGCGCCAAAGCCCAAGGCATTTTCGAAGCAAAAATGATGCCCCAAAAAAATGGTCTTCACGATTGACAACTCGTGAAACACTATAAGTAGGAATTCTGTTGAATTTGGTGTGTAGTCCATGCGCCTTTATGACTGAATAACCTCTGTAAAAGTGACTTTTGATAGGCGTAGTCTTGTCTTGTTTCTTTAGAGTGCACCCTCTGGGAGGGTTTTTTCTGGCGCATGCCGAAGCAGGCCTACACTGTACCGTGCATAGTATCACACCCCCGTGGGCAGGGTGCTCAGGTCTTATGCACTTGAACCATCTCGGGGCATTGTGCGGCTCTTACACATGTATTGCCCGTCCTCGTAGGCCGGCAGACCGCTCCTTTAGCCTCCCCTGTCTGGCGCAAGCGCCCTCTTTTCTCATCCTGACGACAAGCAAAAACGCCCAGAGCCACCAAAATCATGGAAATCGCTATGTTATTTGTGGCCATGGCTTTTACGGTGCCAAAAACGTGCGTGGTTTACGCGAAAATGACCAAGGCAGACACGAGACAGGAGGTCGTCGTGCTTGCATGCCCCGCTGCCCCAGCCTGCATCTCTCGACTCGAGGAGCCAACGTGCTTGCTTGTCTTGACCAATGCGCATCCGCCCACCCTTACAACATATCATTACAAACACCACCATATACAGAACGACCACGTGCTGATAGACGGTGGGTTCCAGGCTGTGCGGCTGCCCTGGAGTTCCCGCCGTTCGATCGATGGCAGACAAGCCTTCGCATCTATCGTCATAATCATCCCACCACTTGCATGGATGTGTGCTACTCCTGCTTGCTTGCCACCACGACCCTGGCAGCACCTCACGCCCCTCCCGTCCTCACCACACTCATGTCCTACTCCTACTTGCCACCATCGACCAGCTTCCTCACTTCCCCTTCCCCCCCCCACCACACACCCTACAGGCTTGTTGTTTGATCAAGAAGGGGCACACGAAGGAGGGCAGGGGACTAGGAAGCCAGCCAGCACCAAGCCCACCCCTACACACACACAATGTCGGGCCCCATCGTAAGTGCCTTCGGGGCCGCTGCCCGGGCCGCGGGGCGGGCCTTTGAGAACGCAGGCAAGCTCTTGGAAGTCGCCCCGTACGTCGAGCACCTCGCCCCGTCCACCAAGGTCCTGTCGCACGCCGGCAAGACCCCCGCCATCCACGAGACTGTCTTCGTGGCCCCCTCCGCCAGCATCATCGGCCATGTCCAAGTCGGCAAGGGCTCCTCGGTCTGGTACGGCGCCACCGTGCGCGGCGACGTCCACAACATCACCATTGGGGAACAAACCACCATCGGCGACCGTGCAGTCGTGCACGTAGCCAAGCTCCGTGGGGACGCCCCAACCAAAATCGGCAGTCGTGTCACCATTGGCGCGCGCGCCGTCATCCATGCCTGCACGCTCGAGGACGAGTCCACCGTCGGAGCCGGGGCACAGGTCCTGGACAAGGCTGTGGTCAAGACGCATGCTGCCTTGGCGCCTGGTGCGGTGCTTACTCCTGGGAAGACGGTGCCGTCGGGGCAGCTGTGGGCGGGTGTGCCTGCTAAATTTGTGCGTGAGTTGACGGCGGAGGAGATTGCAAATATCAAGCGGGAAGCCGTGGCGTCTTTTGAGCTGGCCACGGTGCATAAGGCGGAGACGAGCAAGGATTATTTGCAGGTGATGGAGGACGAGGCGGCCTGGAAGGATAAGAAGCAACGGTCGCCTGATTACTGGCCACGATTGAAGAACCCTGCTGATCCGGCTGAGATTCCGGGCTTTGGTGTGCCTGGTCGTATTTTCAACCATCCTCTGACGACTCCCTTGCCGGAGGGGTCGGACGGCCGGCCACAGGGTGGGGAGAGGGAGAAGTAGAGGGGGGGAGGGGAGGGATGGAGAGAGGGAGGGAGGGAGGGAGGGAGGTTGTGCATGGGACATAGGGTGTAGTGCACGCGTGTGTCTCTTTTGTTGTTTTTGTTTTTTATGGTTTTCTGACGTGCGTATATTTAATTGAAGGGAGAGAGGAGAGGTGGGATGGTGCGTCGCATCCGTCCGTCAATAGAAGATGAAAATGTGCTTGGAGATGATGGGAGAGAGAAAGAGCGGGCGATGCGGCAATGTCAGTAGAGAAACAAAACCGCGATTTAGAAAATCACGGCAAGCAAGCATAATACCTTAGCCGATTGTATAGGTTGATTGTTTTTCTTAATCGTAACTTGGTACTTTCTCTTTCCTGATAGCTATCTCTTCACTCGTCTTATATACATGCGGATCCCCCTTACTTGCCGCCCTTCTTCTCTTCTCCTCCCTTCTTTTGCTCCTGTCCTCCTCTCCCGCCATGCGAGAAAGCCTCTTCTAATAATGACATATCAACCTTGTGGCTGTCTTTCTTGTGCGAGCGGCGCGCCGACGAAGGCGGGGGAGACGATGAGCTTGGTGTCGCTACTGCTGCTGAGCCCACTACAGCATTTGGCTCCACAAACGCCGGCGATGGGAGCGCTGAAGCTGGAGGGAAGTCTTGCGCTTGTGCCAAGAAGGACTGCTCCATGCGACCCATGGCCAGGCCCAAGTTCACGGTATCGGCACTCGAGGAGGGGGACGGGGATGCAGGATGCAGTGCAGGGGCCAAGGGAGGGTTAGGCTTGGTGATCGCGCGCTTGGGAGCGGGAGGATATGATGGCCGTGAAGCGGACCGCGTCGAGAAATTGCTAAACTACTTAACAGCCTTGGTCACTGCCGCGCCCTCCAGGCCTGGCGCAGGCTTCTCCTCGGAGCTTGGCTTCTCGATTGAATCGTCCTTGGTGGGCGCCGGCGTTGCTTCCGGTGCGAGGGCCCGGTTGCTGGCGCTTGGCAAGAAGCTGCTCTTGCGTCGTTCCATCAGATAGGCGACAGTTGTTGTCGCTGCGCCTTTCAACTTTTCCGCTTGTCGCGGCCGCAGGGCGGGGCACTCGCTCAGTTTCGGATGGCTCACTGCAATGATGTTTCGGACTTGATAGGAGGGCGCGGCCGAGGAAGTGGGCGGTGGCAATGAGGAAGAAGATGAGGACGCGGGAGAAGTAGAATTGACTCCCTCATGGCTCAACAATGACGAGGAATCCATATGCATTAAGGGCGTAGAGGTACTTGTGCTTGTCGACGAGACGGGTGCCACCCCGCCGCCGCTCCTCGCCCCAGAGTGCGAGCATTTGTAGAAGACAGTCTCGTGCGCCGGCGGGGTCATGTCCCAGGATGCCAGCCTTGCCTGTTGTTGCTGCGTTACAAGGCTGACCATATTCACCAAGCGCGTGGCGGGGAGGCCGCTCAGGTGGGTGGCTCGGACGTGGTAGGCGTGCCAGTTCTTCTCCTTATCCTCGGTACATTCTTCGGCAACGTCGTCCTCCTCGTCGGGCCTCTCGCCCTCGTCTCCCTCATCCTGCACCTTCTGCTCCGCGTCCACTCCCTCAGCCCCATCCCCGGAGCCACTGCTGTTGCTTTCCGCCCCAGGGCCTGGTGCCGCCGCGGCTCCTCCAGCTGCCGTCTCCTTGGTGTCGTCGTTCAACTCCTTGGCCAATGTTGCGGCCATGAGCAGCCGGCGAAACTTGGCCTGGATGGCGCCCTTCTTGTTGTCCCTGCCTCCCTCCAGAGACGGTCTCGTCTTCTCGTGTCGGTCCTGGGACTTGAACAGGTTCACCAGCGTTCCCACGGAGCCCACTCGAAGCTTGGCGTGCTGCTGGCCCGAGAGGTTGGCGAGCATGATGCTGCAATGGCGTTGAATGGCTGCGTTGGGTGACTTGGACAAGTTCATAATGGCCTCCACCGCGCCGGCTTGTGCTGCCAGCAGGGGGCGGCACTCGTGGCAATGCGAGAAATTGCAAAGCGCTCCCGCCGCGTACCGCTGCAGGACTTCGCTCCGCTCCCCCACCTTGCCCGATGCCGACAAGACGATAAAGACAAGAAGCTCGAGAGCGCCGTTCAGGGCCATGGCCACCAGAAGATCATTCGACGACTCGCTCAGCTGCAGCAAACCCAGCACCGCGCGCCACGCAATCACGTCCTTCTTGTCTGCTATCCCGTCCTCCAGCAGGAACCCCTTTTTCAGTACGATGGTCAAGGCCTCAATGACGCCCACGGACACTAGGTGTAAGCGGCGCCCCTCCGCCCTGGCCAGGTTGGCAAAAACGATGGCCAGACTTTTGGCCAACCGAGCCCCGTACGGTGGCGGCGCATCGTGTCGCCGCTTGACCAGCTCCACCAAAGCCAGCATCCCTCCGTCTTCGACTATGTGATGCTGCGACGCCGGAATCCAGGAGAGCCGCTCCAGTGTCGTGGCCAGCATGGTCTCTAGCAGCAAGGCCCTAGGGGCTTGTTGCGGCTTCTCCACCTTCCACGCGCCCACCCTCCGCAAGAGAACCACCACCGTGCACACCACCTGCGTCTTGGTCATGGCCAGACGCAGCTCCTTGCTCAGAGCGAACCGATACAGAGTGTGGACACAGGCCTCAATGACGTCCCTCCCGCTATTGCCACCATCGCTGCTGCTGCTGCTATTGCTGCTGCTGCTGCTACCGCTTATGGTGCTGTCCTCCTTCTTCTCGTTGTCGTCATTACCACTGATCCCATCACTACCAGTGCCAGCTCCCAAGAAGACGCTTGATAGGACTCGATAAATCACGACATGAAGGATGCCGGCCTGGAGCAGCACCGCTAAAGGAAAGTGAGAGAGGGCCAGGCAGGTCAAAGCTCGCAGCGCCGCCACGGCTGTTGCCTCATCCTGATTTTGCTGCGCCAATAGAACCATTGCCTGCGGGATGGATTCCTTGGGCATGTGTGCGCGGCAGGCAGCGAGCGAGGCAATCTTGGCTATGGCGTGGGCGCATTCGACTTGAACGGCGGCGTCGCCCGACGTGCACATGACCTTGACGACGCCCAGAGCCCCGGCCTCGGTCGCGAGCACGGCCGTGTCCGCCTCGAGTAGCAAGAGATTCAGGACCGTCGCGCCACACAAGGTGCGGGTGGTGACGACGTCGGACCGAACCAAGCTGCAGAGCCCTTGCATGATGTTTCTCTTCGATGCGATTTTGGCCCGGCCGACGGGATATAACGACAAAGTCCAGAATGCCTGCGCGCAAATCTGCAAGCACATCTCTGAGTCCAACCCGCACAGTGAGGCCAGCCCTTGCGTGATGCCGTCGTCGATAACCCTTGCAGTGGTCTCTTCCGTGATCAGGTTTAGCAGGGCCCGCGCGCACACCTCTCGAGTTTGCGTCGTGACGGCGCGGACCAATGCAATCATGAGCAGCGCGCCCACCGCGCCTTGCTTCACCATGGTGTCTCGATTGAGCGTCGTCCGCGCCACCTCCTCGGCTCCAGCCCCGCCGCCGCAAGCCAAGTTGCAGAAACACCAGGCGCAGTCCATCTGCGTCTCATCGCTGTACGTATTGGATAGTTGGGCCAGCAGCAACACCACATTGCGCTCTACCATGTGATTGCGCACGTGCGGGTCGTAAGACAGATTGCAGAGCACCGTGGCGCAGCGCTTCCGGGTCGCAGTCTCTTCTGTCTTGGCAAGCAAGAAGATGGCATCCAAGACGCCGGCCTTGAAGAGGTGGGGAATGTGCTGCGCCGAGTACGAGAGGGACGCAAAAATAGCTGCTGCCGCATGCTGGGTCTTGTCGCCCCGCAGCACTTCGTCGGTAACGGCGCGGATTAGCGCGTGCACGATCCCTTGATTGATCATCTCTGCCTTGACGTCGTCGTGGTGAAATGAAGTGAGCGCAAGCGCCGTTGTGACGCTTTCCAACAGCATCTCGTCCGTCGAACACACCAGCAGGCGGACCAGGCAGCCCACAACCCCGTCCTGCACCATCCGCTTCAGCACCAAATTGTTGTTGTTTTGCTGCTTGCTGATGTTCGTGCCAGTAGCGCTGCTGGTGCTGGTGCTGCCGCCACCGATGCTGCTGCTCTTAGTAAGGCTGCTGCTGCTGCCTTTGCTGCCAGTGGTGGCAATGGCCATGAGGTTCGCCAAGGCTGTGGCGCACCGAGATTTGAGCTTGATGCTGACGGCTGGCGGCGCTGCCAAATCACACAACTGCACGAGACGTGGCACCAACCCCGCCATCACTGCCTGGAACCGCCGTGGAGTGCCACACGCCAGATTGCTATACAGGCAGGACAGGTACTCCAACAGGACTTCGTCCTTACTGCATTCGCTTCCGTTGTCGCCGCCATCTAGACATTCTGCCAGGCGCAGCACACATGTAAGGCAGCTCTTGTAGTCGAGGACGGAGCCGTGGTGGTTCTCGGCGCTCAACAGGTTGCAAAAGCTGGCCACGACGCTGTGCCTTTGCAACCTGCGTTGCGGATCGCTGGAGGCCAACAAGGTGTCGCTCAGCTTGATGAGTGCGGGAACTGCTTGGTGCTTGATCAACAGTACGGCGCTATCTCCAAATGACGTGAAAGCATGCAGCGCCTCGGCGCACGCCTGCAAGACACTAGGCTCGGCCGTTTGCTCCAGAATATTGAGAATAGCCCGGACGGCGCCGTCATGAATGGTTTTGCGTCTCGCCTCCACCTCTAGGCTTAGGTACTGGAGCGTAGTTGCGAGGCAGGCGAGCAGGGGGAGGAAGTGCTGCTGTGGCTGTTGTGACAAGATTCGCTGCTCGCCCTCGTCCTTGGCCACAGCCCCCCTGTTGAACATGATGGTGGCCCGGCTGCTCTTGGTGGGTGGTCGTGTCAGAGCAACAAGGCACGACATCACGCCACGGTTGATCATTTCGCCGCTGCAGGCCCGGGCACATGCAACGTTGTGGAGCGCCACGGCCACATTGTACCGCAAGGCCCCGTCCGCAAAGGGCAAAATGTGACGGGTCATGACGTCCACCAGCCCTTCCTCCAGGATCCGCAGCCGCATGCGGTGGATGACGCTCAGATTGGCAATGGCCAGGCCCACGACCTGGGATGGATCCAGCTCCTGGCAGGGCGTGTCGTAGGCAGAAAGCAAGCCTTTGAGGACGCGATCCAGGCCCTGGTAGCTCTCCGTAACGCAAGTGAGGTTGTAAAGCCCTTGCAAGCTTGTGACCCACACGTCGCGCTCAGAGAACGTCAGCAGCAAGGTGCACAGCGCACCCACGGCCCCTTCCTCTGCCAAGCGCGGTTCGGCGCCGGACTCCAATGACAAGTTGCATAAGGAGGTCGCGCACGACAAGGCCACACGGGGGCTCTTGGTGTTGAGCGCCACCTGGGCAATGATCGCACAGGCGCCCACCTGCACCAACTCGGCTCGAAAGTCAGGATCATGGGAGAGCGAATAGAAAGCAGCCGCACAAAATCGGCGCGTCAAGCGGTCCTCCCGCGAGGCCAGCGCGGCCAGGGCTTGAATGGCGCCTTCCCGGGCGATGAGCGCCATATTGCCGTCGTCCAAGCACCAATTTCGCAAAGTCAAGGCCATGCGCTGCCGCAAATCAAGCTTTTCAGGTACCATCATCCCCACCACGTCGCCTGAAGCGAAACCCGCCTCGTCGTCGTCGGCCACGGCGTCGTCGCTGCTGCTTGCTTTGAGGGTGAGGCTGCCGGCGGTGGTGCCCTGGTCGCGAGGAGACTTGCTCTTATCTTGCGGGCTGGGGTCAGGCGTGCGGAGGGAAGCATCCTTCAAGGGACGAATCATGCTGCGGGGATCATTGCGAGAGCGATAGAGCATGCCAGGCACATTATTGCTAAAATTGAACGTGAAACCACAAAACTTTTGGTCCAAAAAAGGTGCCGCATGGTGCTGCCGGGGCGACAAGGGCGTCGACAATGGTTGCGGAGAGGTGAGACTGGAAACCTCGTCGTGGTGGTCATCGTCGTGCGGATCGTCGGAAGAGGAGGGGAGGGGCATGCTGAGAGCAAGGCCGCGTGGTTGGGCTTGGGCTGGGGGAGACAGCGGCGAGGCCGGCCCTCTTTTTCTTCTGCTTGTGGTCGTGGCCGCCTTCATGGCCGAGGGAGATCGTGCCTGTGGCTGGGTGAGGTAAGGCAAGAAATTAGAAAATTAAGAGGGGTAGAATTTAAAGAACAAGCCACGACGCACGAAAAATGACGCGGCCCAGTGCGAAAAAATGCGCAGAAAAGAGAGAGAAGCCCAGAAACGGCTCTGCGGTTTCATTCAAATCGTGAGCGAGCGAGAAGGGAGGCAGGACGTGATGCCTTGCCTACGCCTAATAAGCGCATGTACATGACATCCGAGGACCACCTGAGCTGGGAACGAAGAAGAGGACGTGCTTCATAGAGTGCGCAGGATTGCGTCTCCTCCTTTGACCTGCTCTAACCCCTGCATTCAAGCCACCACCAGCTTAATCATCATCATCGCCCCCTCGGCTTCTACGAAACGAGACCCACAGCATAGGTCAGGCCCTGCTGACTCCCTCCTCTCTACCCCACCCATATGCGCACAGACTCAACCCACAAGCAAATCAACCAGCAACCATGGCGGAAGAGGTACGTGTTGCGCTGCATCGGTGCATGTCTTGTCTCTGTGTCTGTCTGGCCGTGCCCCGCGCTTCTTCATCCCTCTCATCAGTTTCCACGTGAGTAACCACCACCGCACCGCCGCACCCGCTCAATCCCTCCCCCTCTCCCCACACCCCACACCACGCCAAGCAGAAGTACTTAATCTTCGGGAAGAACGGATGGATCGGGGGGAAGCTCATCGACACGCTCAAGGAGCAAGGCAAGACGGTGGTCTTGGGCCAGAGCCGCCTGGAGAACCGCGAGGCGCTCTTTGCCGAGCTGGACGAGGTGAAGCCCACCCATGTGTTGGACGCGGCTGGCGTGACGGGCCGCCCGAACATTGACTGGTGTGAGACGCACCAGGTGGAGACGATTCGGACCAATGTGATTGGGACGTTGAATTTGGCGGAGGGGTGTCATTTGAAAGGGATCCATATGACGCTCTATGCGACTGGGTGCATTTTTGAGTACGACGAGAAGCACCCGATTGGGGGGCCCGGATTCACGGAGGAGGACGCGCCCAACTTCTTTGGCTCGTTTTATAGCAAGACTAAGGCGTACATGGAGGACATGCTTAAGAGCTATAAGAACGTCTGCATCCTCCGGGTGCGCATGCCCATTTCCGATGACCTTAACCCTCGGAATTTTGTCACGAAGATCGTGAGCTACGACCGTGTGGTGGACGTGCCTAACTCCATGACGGTCTTGACGGATCTCCTCCCCATCTCTCTCATTATGAGCCAGCGCAAACTTACGGGTACTTGTGGAGGGAGGGAGGGAGGGAGGAAACATGGTTACTTGTGATTTGATGACTTTCTGGCTGTATGACTGACCTTTCTCATTCCCTCCCTCCCTCCCTTCCTCCCTCCCTAGGCATCTACAATTTCACCAACCCCGGCGCCATCTCCCACAACCAAATCCTGGCCCTGTACAAGAAGCACGTCGACCCCTCCTACACCTGGGAGAACCTCGCGGTACGTCCCTCCTTCCGTCCCTCCCTCCCTTCCTCCCCGGCGCTATCTCCCACACCCAAATTTTGGCCCTGTACAAGAAGCACGTCGACCTTTCCTACACTTGGGAGAACGTCACAGTACGTCCTCCTCTCCCTCCCTCCCTCCCTCCCTCTGTGCCTCCTCATCCCTTCCTTTCCCCCCACTCCTTTAATAACCTTCAATCTACTAGACTCTGTCGATGCGCTGTGGTGCTATGCACATACATTCCTCCGTTCCTTCTCCCTCCCCTTTCCCCACTGACATATGCTCCTCCCTCCCTCTCTCCCTCCCTCCCTCCCTCCCTCCCTTCCTAAACAGATCGAGGAGCAAAACAAGATCCTGGCCGCCAAGCGCAGCAACAACGAATTGGACACAACCAAGTTCTGTGCTTCTCTGCCCGACATCAAGATTGCCGACATCCACGAGTCCTGCGAGGAGGTAAGTTGTTCTATTTCTCCCTCCCTCCCTCCCTCCCTCCCTCTTTCTCTCCCTCCCTCCTTCCCTCCCTCTTGGGCGTGACCCAAGCTCTGTGCTTCTCTGCCCGACATTGAGATTCCCGACATCCACGAGTCGTGCGAGGGGGTTAGGAGGGAGGGAGGGAGGGAGGGAGGGAGGTTGTGTATGGGACATAGGGTGTAGTGCACGCGTGTGTCTCTTTTGTTGTTTTTGTTTATTGTGGTTTTCTGACGTGCGTATATTTAATTGAAGGGAGAGAGGAGAGGTGGGATGGTGCGTCGCGTCCGTCCGTCAATAGAAGATGAAAATGTGCTTGGAGATGTTGGGAGAGAGAAAGAGCGGGCGATGCGGCAATGTCAGTAAAGAAACATAACCGCGATTTAGAGAATCACGGCAAGCAAGCATAATACCTTAGCCGATTGTATAGGTTGATTGTTTTTCTTAATCGTAACTTGGTACTTTCTCTTTCCTGATAGCTATCTGTTCACTCGTCTTATATACATGCGGATCCCCCTTACTTGCCGCCCTTCTTCTTTCCTCCTCCCTTCTTTTGCTCCTGTCCTCCTCTCCCGCCATGCGAGAAAGCCTCTTCTAATAATGACATATCAACCTTGTGGCTGTCTTTCTTGTGCGAGC
>Ga0209491_10007647_pt1 | contig 14141 bp, 20 predicted proteins | sample BON02_FD_187213 | JGI IMG/M metagenome (GOLD analysis project Ga0209491, IMG submission 187213) | Freshwater microbial communities from Lake Bonney liftoff mats and glacier meltwater in Antarctica - BON-02 (SPAdes) (version 2) | ecosystem: Environmental > Aquatic > Freshwater > Ice > Glacier... | reverse complement strand
CCCCCTCTCTCCCCTCCCTCCCTCCCTCCCTCCCCATTCCTCTCCAGGGAAGACATGAAGGCATCAAGCGGGTCCCCTTCCTCCTCCTCTTCCTCCTCCATCCTAGTGATCGAAGGCTGGTTTCCCACAGACAGAACACTGAGAGGCGTGTCACTACTACCACTCCTCCTCACCAATGGCACCCACCCCCCCTCTTTCCCTCCCTTCTCCACTTCCTCCTCCTCCACCTCCTCCCCTCCATCATCCTCCAAGGACCACTTCTTCGTTACCGTCGGCCCTCCCCCCTTCCTCCCTCCTGCCCTCCCCGTCAGCGCCAGAGCCGCCTGGGCCAACCGTGCGGTGGTGCTGCTTGCTGCTGCTGCTGCCGCTGCCGCCGCTGCTGCTGCTGCTGCTGCTGCTGCTGCTGCTTCCTTCTGTCGACGCTCCTCCTGGAAGAGACGGATGCGCTCCGCCCTTTTCTTCATCTCTCTCTCCGCTGCGGCCTCAGCATCCAACACCTTCTGGTCGTCCTCCCTCCCTCCCTCCCTCCCTCCCTCCTTCGTCGTCGGTTCCGATGAAGATGAAGTGGAGGAGGAGGCAAGAAGGGTACTCACCGCTGCTACTGCTGCTGCTGTTGCTGCTTGGTTCTGCTGCTGCTGCTGTTGCTGCTGCTGCTTCAGGAGCTGCTGCGCGGCGACGAACTGGGCGAGCGCTGCAGAGGCTTGTCCGGGAGGAGGGGAAGGAGAGAGAGGGACGGAGGGAGGAACGGCGATGGTGGTCGGGTTCTGCTGCACCTTTTGGTTGAGACGAGCAATCACGGAGAGGGCAGCAGCGCTTGCAGTGGAGGCGGCTTTGGCCCTTTCCTCCTTTTCTGCTTCTCCTCCTCCCCCTCCCCCTCCTCCTCCACCACCATCACTCCCTCCTCGGCGATGGTCCCGCTTCTTCTCACCACTCCCTCCCTCCCTCCCTCCCTCCCTCTCCCTCCCCCTCTCCCTCCCCCTCTCCCTCTCCCTCTCAGATCTCTCCTTCTCCTTCTCCAGCCTACTCCTCTTCTCCTTCCGTTCCCGCGACCGAGAGCGGCTCCTGCTCCTGCTCCTGCTCCTGCTGCGTCTACTGCTGCTCCTTCCTCCCCCTCCTCCTCCTCCTCCTCCTCCTCCTCCTCCTCCACTCTCCTTCCGCTTATGCCGACTCTCAGGCTCCCGTTCCCGATCCCGGACTCTGTCACCATGGTGGTGGTGATGAGAGGAGGAGGAGGAGGACGTATGGCGGGAGGACGAGGCAGCGGTGGAGGAAGAGGACGAGGAAGCTTTTGGAGGGAGAGGACTCAGACTCCTCCCTCCTCCCCGCTTCTCCTTCTCCCCGCGCTCGCTCCGATTGCGATCCCTGCGGTCGCTGCGGTCACTACGGTGGTGGTGCTGCTGGCTGCTGCTGCTGCTTCCGCTTTTGCCCCGCGGGAGGGAGCTGTCTCGTTCTCGCTTGCGGCTGCTGCTGCTCTTGCTGCTGCTGCTGGGCCTGTCGTCGGTCATTTTCTCCCTCCTGCTGCTGCTGCTGCTACTGCTGCTGCTGCTGCTGCCGCTGTTACTGCTGTTGATAATGTGTGTTTCTTGTGTTGTGGTTACCACCTTTTTTGAGTGCTGGTGGCGGGTTCTTGCTCCTTCTGCTGCTGCTGCTGCTGCTGCTATTGTTGTTGCCAAGGCCCCCTCATGCGTGGTGTGCGTCGCCCTTCCTGTGTTGTAAGGAAAACAAACAAATGGAGAGAACGGATGTGAGAGTCAAATTAAGAATTGAATAAATAGTGGAGGAGCGCCTCGTGAGTGAATGAGTGAGTGAGTGAAATAGAGGAGGAAGGAAAACGAAGAGTTTACAATCTGATTCCCACTCTTGAACACTCCCGCACGCACACATACACACTCACACACACCATGCGCGCCAGCTGCTTTCGCTTTCGCCTTTGCTTGCCGTCGTGGTGGTGGCGGTGGTGGTCATCATGATGCAACGTTGTAGTGCGTGTCTCCTGAATTAGAAATAGGTGGATGGGGGAGGGAGAAGTGATAAATGAATTCCATTTTTTGGTGCCAGCCTTTCGCTCTAGCTACAAACGCACACACACCATGCACACACACCATGCACTGCTGCTGCTGCTGCTGCTCTTGCTGGTGCTGCCGTTCTTGGTTGCTTGCCGTTGTGCTTGGGCTATCTGGGCGGAGGAGGAGGAGGAGGAGGGGGAGGCACCATCATCCTTCTGTATGAGCCGTGAATGCCAGAGTTTTGAGGCTCCTTTTGGCCCGGCCGCTTGGCTTGACCGTTGCTTTGATTGTCGTCGTCGCTGTCGCGGCAGACACAAGGAAGGCTCCTTTTCGGTGGTCGTGGGTGATGGTGGCGGAAGGTGGCAGGAGCGAGGCAAGCAGCAGTGCATGATTGTGTAGGTGTATGTGGGAGGCAGGGAATGAGTGTTTGAGGTCGGTTTCCAAGCTATTCAGAACCGCACCCTCTACACCATCAGAGTGAATCCTTCTCTTTCCGCACGCTACACCACGGAATAGTGGCTGCGCGGGTGCCCACTAGTGGTGCCAAAGGGCAGGACCTAAGAGGAGAGGGGAGGCAGGAGGCAGCGTGCTCGATGATGATGCATGGAGGAGCAACGGACCCAAAAGCGGAGGCACCCACCACCAGAAACCAGACACAGACACAGACGCCGACACAATTGAAAGAGCGCGACGTCACAAACCTGTACGGGTTGGTGGCGGTGGTGGTATTGAGTGTGGTGCCGCACACAAGACTGGGCAACGGAGACACAAGCAAGACTGGTGGGGTCCACACGGGTCCACAAAAACTGTTGACCTTACGTGCCATCTTGCCGCCCGTCCAACACACAAACATGCCTTGACGCTGGCATTATTGACAACAAACGCAACGCCGTCTCTAGCACATCACTCTGGTGGCTTTCTTCCGGGGTCCAAAGCTTTTGCTAAAGTTCATTGACCCCCTGCTTTCATTTTATGACCTCCTCCCTCCTCCCCACCGCACCGTCTGCCCCCCGAGCCCCCTCCTTCGACAAATCGCCTCGGTCTGCTGTCAAGCGGCAGGGGCTTGGTGGAACAAGTTGGAAGCGGGATTGCCGGCGTTTGTGCGGACGAGATAACATGAGCAAGTACATCAAATCAAAATAGAGAAAGGAAGAACTGACTCGCTGGTTCAAAGTTTTGGGGAGCCCTCGTTGTTGCGTTTGTCGTGTATGAGTCCTATCCCCCTTATGCCCATCTCTTCTTTATGACCCGGCCACTGTACAAGTCTTTAAATGTGTCTTTTACAAATTTTATACATCTACGCATGATCCCGGAAGCTAGTCCTTCTCCTCTTCCTTCTCAAGTCCTCCTGTTCCTCCCCTCTTTTTACATTTTTCCACAATCGCGGCCTGGTAAGGCGCGTAGTCTTGAGTATGCGCCAGTTTGAGGTCATGCTTGTATCGCTCCACCTCCGCCCTCCAATGTTGTTCGGACAACTTCCGGTCGCCCTCGATGCGCGCGATCCTCTCCGTACAACCCTTTGTGCTGGCATCACGTGTTGACCAAGGTCCTCCCCTTCATGCGCATCGTCCTTCTCCAAGGGTATGCCGTGGGTGCAGGAGCGTTACCCGGACCACCAGGACCACCAGGTTCCTCCGCTCTTCTTCTTATGAATTGCCGTTGGATACGGCTTATAATCTTCTGTATGTGTCAGTACAACGTCTTGTTTATAGCGCTCCACCTCCGCCTTCCAATGTTGCTCGGCTAACCTCCGCTCGCCCTCGACACGAGCAATCTCCATCGCCGCCTTATCCTCGATGCGCTTGATCTCCGCCTGATCGTAATGGTGGACGGCGTAAGCGGTTATGCCGACAAGCGCTACTACCGCGCCAATGACCTGGGAGGCTTCCGCTCACTGCTTTCGGGACCCCTCTCCACTGCCCATGCCCGTCCCCCTGTTGGCTCTCGAGGAGAACGCCCCCCGCAGCGCGCGTCCCTTCCCTGTTGGCGTGTATGGATGTGCTTGTGCGTCAACACCTTGGCGCGGTCCTTGTCCGCACACCAAACATTGCATCTCAAAAAGAACTGATAGGCAGACGGGAACGGATCGACATGCCGTGGGCAGTATGCGGTCGCGTGCACCAAACGTCCCTCCCCACCCCAACCAACAAGCCCTCCCTCCCAAAATGCATTACACAAGCCACCTTACCTGGACCGGAAACCGCGACCCCTCTCCATTCCATGGCTCCCGCTTTCGTCGTAAAGCTCCACAGCATGCTGTCCCTCTGGTGGTCGTGGTTGATGGTGGCAGCAAGCAGCAAGGCAAGCAGCAATGCATGTTGTTGTGTGTGGAGGGAGGGAGGGCGAATGAGTGTTTTAGGTCGGTTTCCAAGCTATTCAGAACCACACCCTCTACGCCATCAGAGTGAAATCCTCTCTTTCCGCACGCTAAGCCGCAGAATAGTGGCTGCGCGGGTGCCCACTAGTGGTGCCAAAGGGCAGGACCTAAGAGGAGAGGGGAGGCAGGAGGCAGGCCGTGCTCGATGATGATGCATGGAGGAGCAATGGACCCACCACCAGAAACCAGACACAGACACAGACGCCGGTACAATTGAAAGAGCGCGACGTGACAAACCTGTACGGTGATGGTATTGAGTGTGGTGCCGCACACAAGACTGGTCTCCAACACAAACTGTATGGCCCCACTCCGCGCCAAAATGCACGTAGTTTTGAGTTTTGGATTGGCTCGCGATCTCGCGATCTCACTTAGTTTTCAGGAGTTTTACGTGTCGATAAACTGGGGGAGACATGCAACGCGGCGGCACTTTTTCCGTCAAGCCTTCAGCGCGTGGCATTCGTCAACCTGTTGCTTAATACATAAGCAGCGTCGGTAACTAAATGGTTGCTAACTATTGTAGTGAAAACGCTGGGCATTCATCATCATCATCATCATCATCACAAGCATTCAAACGCATGTGCCTTATCACCCCTACTCCTCAAATAGGCCGTATCTGGCAGCATCACGACCACCCTCGACGCAAGGACGTGCCCCACAAGCAGGAGGATGGGTTTGTCCCTTCCCTCCCTTCTCCTTCTCCTTCCCTGCCTCCGCTCCCGCTCGCGCCGCGCCTCCCTCCCCCGCGGCCTCCTCCTGGTAGTGCTCCTCCTCCTAAGCTATCACGCCATCGTCACTCCCCATGCATTTGTCGTCGCGCCGCCCTTTCAAGACCACCAGCAGCGGTGGTACCACAATCAGCAGCAGGAGCAGCAGCGGGAGCAGCAGCAAAGGCGAGGGAGGACTACAACGACAACCTCAATGCGACTGCTCCTCCTTCCCTCCCTCTCCACCCACCGAACGCTCTTGAAAAAAGTGACCCTCCAACCGCGTGCCGCGGCGGCCACGACCAGCACGAGCAGCGGCGCTTCTAACCTGGGTGGTGCTAGACAGGAGAATGGAGCGGTGATGGGAGGCGGCAGCAGCAAGGGCAGCAATCCATTTACTGCCTTTTTGGCGGGCTTGTTTTCGTCTGCTTCTTCTCCTGCTCCTGCTCCTGCTGCTGCTGCTGCGGGGACCAAGCCACAGAAGGAGCAACCGCAGTTCTTCGCCTTTACGGAGGAGGAAGAGGAGGAGGAGGAGGAGGTAGAGATGGAGGGGGAAGGTGGAGAGGAAGCGGAGAAGGAGGAGATGGGGGATGGAGGAGAGGAGAAGGAGGGGGTGCAGCAGCTGCAGCAGCAGCTGCAGCAGCAGCGACCAGCTAGTCCTACTTTAAGCGCCATTCCTTCCCCCAACGTGTTTCAGACACTGCGTGCTCCTTCTTTGACAAGCAGCAGCAGCAGCAGCAGTGGTCGTGGGCCTCCTTCCTCCACCTTGTTGTCCTTCTCCACGATGCGGCGACGTGAGGAGGCAGAGAGAAAGAAGGGAGAGGAAGAAGAGGAAGATGAAGAGGAGGAAGAATATCTTGTAGACAAGGAGGAGAGAAAGGAGAAGCATCATCTTTCAAACCTGGTGGACTCGCCTGAAGGTAGCAGCAGCAGCAGCAGCAGCAGCAGCAGCAGCAGCAATGACGGCGAGGGAGTGAAGGAGGACGAGCAGGACAAGGAGGACGAGGAGACACCCAGGATCCTGAGCGAGGCGGAAGTGACAGAAGCAGTCATTAAGGCCGTGGTGGAGGAGCTTCTTCTGGATTTGGAGGAGATCGACAGCAGCCCTCCCTCCCTCCCTCCCTCCTCCTCCTCTACTGAAGATGAGGAAGAGGAGGAGGAGGAGGAGGAGGAGGAGGAGGAGGAGGAGGCACCGATGCTTATGAGCGAGGCGGAGGTAACAGAGGAAGTGATCGAGGCCGTCGTAGAAGAGCTTCTTCTCGACGTGGAGGAGACCGACAGCAGCCCTTCCTCCCTCCCTCCCTCCTCCTCCTCGTCTCCTACCCTCTACACCACCTTGCCCCCCACCCCCGTGGCCGTCTCTTCCACCTATCCCTCCTCCTCCTCCTCCCCCCCCCCTCTTTCTCCTGCTCAAGCAGCAGCAGCAGCAGAGGAAGAAGAAGAAGAAGAAGAAGAGTTGCGTCGCTACAAGCTCCGTGCCCTCCTCCTCCAAGACGAACTCACCCGGACCCGTCTCGCCCTCTCAGCCGCCACCACCGCTGCAAGCAAGAGCGAGAGGCAACGTTCCCTCCTCTCCTCCTCCCTTTCCTTGGCCGAACACACAACGGTTCAGAGGGAGCAGCAGCTTAAAATTGAGAGGGAGGGGTATGACAAGGTCATTGAGACAATTACGAGTGAATGTGCTCGGCTCCAAAATGTGATCAATGAGAAAGAGATTGCCTTAATCATGGCTGAAGGAGCGGTGAGGAAGTGGAAGCATAGGTATAGGGCAGACGTGAAAAAGTTGAACGAGGAGGTGTTAGAACTAGACGAGGTCCTCTATGGCATGGAGAAGGAGCAGGAAGGGAGGGAGGCTGTGTGGGCGGCGACGGAGATGAAGTATCGGAGGCAGATGGGCGCGATGAGAAGGAGGAATATGGAGTTGATGGAGAAGGTCAAGGAGGTAAGGAAGGGAGGGAGGGAGGGATGGAGGGAGGGTAGTGTGGGTTGGTAGGTGCAACCCTTATTTATCGGTTTGTTTTAGACTCTCAATACAATGTTTGAGCCATATACTCACTTACATCCCTCCCCCCCCCCCTCTCCCTCCCTCCCTCCCTCCCATAAATAGATCTCTCTAATGGAAGCCGAATCCCTCGAAGTGGTCGATCGGCTCAAACGTCAAGTCGCCAGCCTGGGCGGGCCCACCAGCACGCGCTTCCGACGGGAGGAGCAGGAACGACAGAGGGAGGGAAGGAGGGAGGAGGATAAACCTCCTTCCTCCCCTGCTCGGCAGCAGCGAGCGTCGAATAGTGCTGCTGCTGCTGCTGCTGCTGCTGCTGATACTGTTGTCGTTGCTGCTGTTGCGGAGGAGCAGCTGCTGGCGCTCGGTGAGGAGGAGGAGGAGGAGGAGGGGGAGGACAGCCTTCCTTTTACTTCTTCTGCTATGGGCGGTGGCAGGAGCAGCAGCAGCAGCAGCAGCAGTAGCAGTAGGAGGAGGAGCAGCAGCAACAGCATTAGGAGGAGCAGCCACAGCAGCAGCAGGGGTCACGGGAAGGCTATTACGGGTGGGGTTACTTCGTTTGCGTCTATGGATGCGCGGGGTGGAGGGAAGGAGGGAGGGAGGGAGGGGGAGGAGGAGGGGGAGGAGGGAGGAAAGAGGGGGGCTAGCAAGCGCGAGGCTTTGCGAGAGGCCTTTCGGAAGCTGAACCCGTTTAAGAGGAGAGAGGAAGGGGAAGAAAGGAAGTGAGGAGGTAGGACGAATTTTGGAGAGGCAAGACTTCGAGAGGAAATCACCAAAGATGTAAATGTACTGAAGGGACGACGTATAAAAGCCGAGGATTATCTAAAGAAGACAAAACTACCATCAATAAAACTGCAACACTGGCTCGTCGTCGTCCTCTTCCTGCTTTTCTGTTTTTTCTCTCACTTGCGTGCTCACTCTATTTACTCACGTAGACCCCTCCCCCCCCTCCCCACAGAAACCCAAAAGCAACAGCAAACGATGGACCAAAATCGTCTCTTTTCTTATTTCTTCTCCTTCTATTAGTCGCGCATGCGCGCTCTCTCCTCTCATCCTAACCCCAAAACTCACGTCGCCCCCGGCGTCTTCCACCCCTCCGGCACGGGCCCCTGATCCGTCACCACCTCCCTATGCCCACTCCATACAGCCTTAATCGCTTCCGGTGTCCCAATCCCCGCCCCCCGTGGATCTCCACACGGTCCAAACCAATGATTCTGCGGCGCGCCCGTCGTTCGCGCCCGGCGCCCTACATACGTCGTGCCGTTCACCGTCGAACCCACCACCGCCTGCACAAACAACACATCATTACTAACAACCGCGGCCGTCAGGTGGTTCTCCATCCGCTCCAGCGCCGTCAACACCAACGGTAACTCCCCGTCCTTATAAGTCGTGTACACATAAAACGGACCAAAAATCTCCGTGGTCGCCAGCGCGAACGCCTCGTCGCTCGCAAGCATCCCCGCCAACGGCACATAGACCGCCGTCGGTTCAAAAGCACCATAACACTCAGGAATTGCATGCGGAGCCATCGCGGCTTTCTCGAGCCTCTTCCCCCCCCACAGGACTTTTGCGCCCGGGATCGTAGTGACGAGCGCGTTCACGTGCGCTTCGAAGCGCTCAGTTGTAACAGTGAGGATGGGACCGAGGGTCAGATCCTTGAGGGAACGGCGGGAGGCGAGCCTCCGCAGCTTGTCTTCCAAGCCGGCGGCTTGCCAGTTCTCGTGGGCGAAGAGGATGGATTGGGCGGAGCATTTTTGGCCTGAGGGAGGATTGAGGGAGGGAGGGAGGGAGGGAGGGATGGTGAGCAGTGCAATTGGAGTTGAGCGCGTCCGAGGGTGGCAGCATGCCGCTTCGAAAGGACGGAGGGAGGGAGGGAGGACAGGAACGTACCGGAATAGGCGTAAGCGTCTTGATCACACTGCCAGGCGACGTAGTCCTCGTCGGCCACATCCGGACCCAGGAGCTGATTGAGGAGAGGAAGAGAAAAACGGGGTTGGTGATTATTTGGTCTTTTCGCTTTGCTCTTTTCTCCCTCCCTCCCTCCCTCCCTCCCTCTTCTCTCCGTAGGTCCATACCTTCCAGTCGAAACCAGCGTCTTCAATCTTGATCTTTCCACGGAGAAGCTCGGCCAGTCGTTCCGCCACGCGGGAGGAGCCACTGTTGAGGAAGGGAGGGAGGGAGGGGAAGGAAGGAGACGGACAATTTTTCGTAAATGAATGCGCTGAAAGCGAGCAGCACTTAAACTGTCTTCCTCCTTCCCTCCCTCCCTCCTTACGTAAACTGAGTCATCCTCGGCCCGGCCTTCAGCAGCAACGCCTCCATCATCCCTCCCTCTCCACAGATAAAATCTAGGTCCTCTCTAGGCAGCCCGCACGAGTGGAGGAGCCGGATGCACTGCTCCATGACCACGGCGACCTTGTTATCACCCTTGAACACCACCTGGGGAGGGAGGGAGGGAGGGAGGAAGAGTTGAGGAGAGCATCTTATGTGCCAAAGTCTATATCAACTAGCCCTCCCTCCCCCCCTTCCTCCCTTCCTACCTTGTTCCCCATGTAAAGCGCCCCCATAATCTGCAGCAAAGGAATCTCCAACGGAAAATTGAAGGGCGCCACGATCGCCACGGGACCATAAGGAAATCTAGGTGGGAGGGAGGGAAGGAGGGAGGGAGGGAGGGAGGGAGAAAGGATGGATTGTGAGATAGAGTGTACAGTTCTCTGGGGGGCTGCCGGTTCTGCAGGTACTCTTTTTTTATCTCCTACCCACCCTCCATTCCTCCCTCCCTCCTTCCCTCCCTCCCTCCCTACCTATACCTCTGCGACGCATGGCCCGTATGATCACCAGGAACGCCAAACGAGCGCGCCAAGAAACGGAACCTCCCTCTTCTTCCCTCCCTCCCTCCCTCCCTCCCTCCCTCCCTCCCTCACTCCTTACCTGTAGCCCTGCGACACCTGCCCCGTATGATCCCCAGGCACTCCAAACGAGCGTGCCAGGAAACGGACTTGATCTCCAGAAAAGTTCTCGAGGAAGACACGACAGATAGTGACCTACGGAGGGAAGGAGGGAGGGAGGAAGGGAGGGAGGGAGGGCGATGAGTCTGTGCGTAATTTGATCACGCGAGGGAGGGAGGGAGGAAATGGCGTACCTCTGCTTTAGCCTGCGCATAGCTTTTGAGCGCGACACGCTGGATGAGTCGAGCAGGATAAATGCTCGACAACAAATGACGAGAGAAGGTAGTAAGGTAGGTAGAGGGGAAGGGAGGGAAGGGACGTACCTCTGCTTTGGCCTGCGCATAGCTCTTGGGCGCGACACGCTGGATGAGTCGGGTGAAGAAATGCTCGACGGCAGGGTCGCGGAGGGCTTGGGCGGCCTTGGCCGAAACGTCGCCGTAGAGGAGGTAGCGGGAGGGGTTCTAGGGATGAGGAAGGGAGGGAGGGAGGGAGGGAGGGAAGGATGAGTGCCTGATGGTGGGGTCTCGGAGGCCTTGGGCGGCCTTGGCGGAAATGTCGCCGTGAAGGAGATAGCGGGAGGGGTTCTCAAGGAGGCGATATGCGATAGGTGAGACATCTAGCTTTAACTAAAGATGCGGGCCTAAAGACACCAACCACTCCCTCCCTCGCTCCCTCCCTCCCTCCCTCCCTCCCTCCCTCCCTCCTACCTTAAACGGATTATGCAACCCACTCTTAGGCACACTCTTCAACGAATCAATGTAAGGCCCCAGCTCCTCGGTCGTCGTATCAGGCATCTGCAAGAAAGGCTGGCCATTGAGAGGGTCTGGCATGGTGACGCTGCGCTTGGGCAAGGTCCACCCGCCGTTGACTGAAGGGAGGGAGAGAGGGAGGGAGCGAGCGAGGAAGGGAGGGAGGATGAGCAGGGTGGATGGTAGTTGAGAGTTTGAATTGACGGTTTTTGCGGCCAACTACAGAAGAGAAACCATTGCCTAAAGTTGATCGGCGGCACATTTTCATTAGTCCTTCCAGTCCCTCCTTACTTCTTCCCCTCCCCCTTCCCTGCCTCCCTCCCTCCTTCCCCGTCTCCTCTCAAGCACTCACCCAGGTTGTAGACTTGGTACGGGTTCTCCCCCGAGAGTTCATCTGGGTCCACGGTGGCAAAAGCATCCAGCGCCCTGCTGCTGCTGCTCTTGCTGCTGAAGGAGGCAGAGGAGAAGGACGAGGCCGTGCGAGGGGCCAGGCATCGATGTGAGGACACGCTGTGGGAGGGACGGAAGACGGGGAGGAGAAGCCGACGTCGCCCGGACGAGAGCATAGTGGTTGCTGCTGCTGCTGATGCTGCTGCTAATGCGGCTGCTGCTGGTGGTAGTGGGGGTGTGGAGTGTTTGAGACTGGAGTGGGACGACGACGCGGAACAATGCTTGCACAAGATGACTTGAAGAGACGAAGAAGCGGTGGTTCTCTTTCGAAACTCTCACCTTACGGGACGGGGCACGAAAATGGCAGCCGAAGCACTTCGATTCAGGCAAGTGGGCTTCCTGTTGCTTGTACGGGTGGTGGTGGGTGGACGTGTGAGTGCATGTGTGCTGAATGTGGTGCGGCGTTAGCTACCTTGGTACGGTACAAAAAGCGACGAGCTTCGCTGATCAACAAGTGTTATTTTCCCGCCGCAAAAACAAGAACGTGCTCTGGACCAGGCATCTTAAAAGGCACGCCCCCTGGTACGTCTCCAAAGCCAAGGCACGTGATGCTGCCTGGACATACATGCATGTGCCTTGGATTTCGAAGGTGTGGTGCTTTTCCCAAGCTTCAGTAAGAGGGGCATTCTCACGCGTGCGTGTTGCCTCGCTTGCTACGTCCCCATCCCCCCATCCAGCCAATGCCTCGCATCCACCTGCCCTTTGGCGGCTGTAAAGCGCGCGTGCCGTCTTTAGACTTCTATCTTTCGACGTCGACCTCTTTCGTGCCGCGGTCACGCACTCTAGAGCCCACACGCTTCCACATCTGTGACCCCCGCCACGAGGCGCAGCGGGCCGCTTTGCTGTCCTACACAAGGCCACCACCCATTCAGTGCTCATTTGCAAGCCCCAATGGCATCCTCTTCCCTTACCGCACGACAAAATGCGTCGAAGGCACGCGCCCTATAGGAGCCCCATCCCTCCCCAAGCGACACAAACCACCCGCGGCCTCACCTACCACACATCTCTCCCCACCTTCCGCCTCCCACCACAAATCACAGCGCACACATCGGCTAGACACATTCCGTGCAAGCCCCAACAATAAACAACAGCATGTCGCCTGCTGCTCCGCACAAGCTTTTCTCCCCGCTTTCCTCCCTCGACCCCTCCGCACTCCCGCCTCCCCTCACCACGGCCCGGGGCGTGCCCTTCCACCCCATTTGGCAACTCGTCCCGGCCCTGTCGCCTTTTTACACGCCCTACGAAAAGCATTTTGACGCCGCCGCCTCCTTTCTCTTCCTCTATAAGCACACCTGGATCCCCTTCCTGGCCACGGCGCTCTATCTCGCCTTTTGCTACTATGGCCCGAAAATGATGCGTCACCGCAAGGCCTTTCACCTCAAGACCGCGCTCTGCCTCTGGAACCTTTCCCTGTCGATTATCAGCATTGCGGGCGCCGTGCGCGTGGGCACCCAACTCCTCTACCTCTTGTCCCCGTGTGGAGGCTTTTCCTTTCGGGACACGATCTGCGAGCCCCCTGAAGCAACCTATGCCGACAACGCCACAGGCCTCTGGTGCGTCGTCTTTACGGTCTCGAAGCTGCTCGAGCTGGTGGACACCATCTTTGTCGTCTTGCGCAAGAAGCCTCTCATTTTCCTGCATTGGTACCACCACGCGACCGTCCTTCTGTGCTCGTGGTTTGGGCATGTGACGTTAACGCCGGCGCTCTACTTCATGGCGATTAACTACTCGATTCACGGCGTGATGTACATGTACTTCTTTCTGATGGCCGTCAAGAAGGTCCCGCAGTGGTTTAATCCCATGTGGTTGACGGCGGCGCAGATTAGCCAGATGTTCGTGGGCATTTTCGTGATTGTTATGAGTTGTTACTACAAGTATTTTGAGGGGAACGGGTGCGCGATTGACGGATGGATGATTGTGGCTATTTGTTTGATGTATTCGACGTACCTGGTGCTGTTTGTCAAGTTCTTTGCGCAACGGTATGCGGGCCAGAAGAAGGGCAAGGAAGCGAGGGAGGCGGCGATGATGGGGAAGGAGGACAAGGCGACCATGACGGACAAGAAGGGGCACATGGAGTTGAATGGGGCACCGGACCGAGAGGAAGTGAAGGACGAGTTCATGAAGAAAGCGCAGTAAGTGGAAGCATCGGAAGGCATGGTTTGAAGAGGGGTGGTTCGCTCAATTGTAACAAGACTGACGAAGGAATAAAGTTTTGACATAAGACACGGACAGAGAACTAGGTAGAGAAACTGACGCATACCAAAAGAGACAGAGAGACCGAGAGAGAATAAGCTTCTGCAAGAGAACACAAAGTTATGTACAGCGACAAAATAGACGTTAAATCTCCATTTTGATTCCTGTTTGAGAGGCAGGTGGACAGACAGACCGTGCGCGGCCGCGAAAGCGAAGGCAATTTTCTGATGGCGCATTTATTAACGAAAAAGAACAGAATAAAGAGAAGACAAACGATTATTAGCCTCGATTATTACTTGATTGATGTTATGTGTTTGTGTTGCCTGCGTCCATCGATCGCTGACACGCCTACGCACACTGCTTTTGCGAACTCTCTCGTCTTCAATGATGTTTGATCTACACCATGTCTTAAATATGTATATATATATCGTTCTGGTCTACGCACTGTCTTCAACGCATATGCAAACACCAGTGTCCTGACTCCTGTCGTCCCGTCTTACATCTCAATCTTCCCTCCTTCTTCCCACAAGACCAGTACTCAAGTCGAAGCAAAATCTTTGTAATTGAAAGTCCATTTACCTTTTTTCCTCCAGCACCCCTTCCTGTACTCCCTGCTTCACTCCACGTACTCCCTCTCACATGCGCTTCGTCTTAATAAAAGTGCTTCGTCTTCCTGTCCCTCTTTCCACTTATGGATTGAGGTGACGAATCTGTC
>Ga0209491_10007646_pt1 | contig 14141 bp, 7 predicted proteins | sample BON02_FD_187213 | JGI IMG/M metagenome (GOLD analysis project Ga0209491, IMG submission 187213) | Freshwater microbial communities from Lake Bonney liftoff mats and glacier meltwater in Antarctica - BON-02 (SPAdes) (version 2) | ecosystem: Environmental > Aquatic > Freshwater > Ice > Glacier... | reverse complement strand
TAATGGGCGCAGGCGAAGTGTCGCTGTCCGAGTTCGGCATGACGCTGCTGCGTCCAGCCTTCAAGGCGATGGCCGCGCACTGCGCGCCGGGGGCCATTGCCTTTGTCTTCATGGACTGGCGCGGCGCACCTTATATGCTTGATGCCGCGCAGGGCGTTTTCCATGAACTCAAAAACATGATTGTATGGGCCAAGAATCCGGGGATGGGCGCGTTCTACAGATCGGCCCATGAGCTTTGCTATGTCTTCAAGGTCAGCCCGGGCACGCATATCAGCAATATTGCGCTGGGCCGGAGAAATCGCAGCAATGTCTGGAGATATCCTTCCGCCAACACATTTCGTGCAGGGCGGATGGAGGATCTGGCTGATCATCCAACCGTTAAGCCCAAGCAGATGATTGCCGATGCCATTCTGGACTGTTCCCGGCGCGGCGACATCGTGCTCGATTCCTTCGCCGGATCCGGCACCCTCCTTGCCGCTTGCGAGATGACAGGGCGGCGCGGCCGGGCGATCGAGCTCGATCCCGTTTACGCCGACGTCATCCTGCGCCGCACGACCGAGGCCACCGGCTGCGAGCCGCTGCTGGACGGCGTCACGCCTTTCCATGAAGTCGCCAAGGCGCGGCTGGGAGAAGGATCATGAACGGGGATGACGATAAGCAGCCACCCCGGGAGGGACGCCGCAAGGATGGCAAGCCCTATAAGGAGGGCAATGTCCGCGAAGATGGATCCTATGACGTTGGCCGCAACCGGCCGCCCAAACAGCACCGGTTCGCCGTCGGCGACGAGCGGAAGCGCGGAAGCCGGAAAAAGGGCGTGCCCAATGCCGACACCGAGTTCATGCAAGAGCTGCATCGCAAAACGACCGTCAGCGAGAACGGCAAAAAGCGCCGAATGACCAAAAGGCGCAGTATCGACCTCAGGCTGATCGATAATGCATCGGTCAAAGGACAGAACAGGGCTATCGAGATCGTCGATAAAAAGTGCCAGCGGATTGAAGAAGCGCGGCAGCACAACCGGCACTATCACACGCTTGGCGATAAACAAATACTGCAGGCCTATCTCCAGGAGCGCGCGCAGGAACTGGACATTGATCCAAAACTGTTTGGAGATCCGGCTCCGGATGAAGACACCGCTGAAGGCGGGGCTGAAGGCGGGGCCAAAGGCGGGGCCAGCGACGAGGCTAACGACGGGGAGACCGCCAATGGCTGATGTTGACACCGATGACGCCATCTCCGCGCTGCTGCGGCTCGACTTCGGCTTTTTCCTGCGCTTTGTGTTCAGGGAACTCGGCGGCGAGGATAAATATCAGCACAACTGGCATATTGATGCGATGATCCGCCAGCTCGAGCGGATCGAGGAGGGCGACAACACCCGTCTGGCCATCACCATTCCGCCGCGGCACCTCAAGTCCCGGACGGTAACGGTTGCTTACACCGCCTGGCGCCTGGGGCACGATCCGTCGCTTTCGTTCCTGTGCATCAGCTACGGCCAGGATCTGGCCGAGGATCATGCCAGCGATTGTCTCAAGATCATGCAGAGCAGCTGGTATCGCCGCGCCTTTCCCAGTCTTGTGCTGACCCGGCGGGCGGTCGCCGATATCCGCACCAGTGCTGGCGGCCGGCGCATGGCGACATCGGTTGACGGGGTCACCACCGGGTTTGGAGCGGACATCATCATTATCGATGACCCCATGAAAACCCAGGATGCGCTGTCGCAGCCAGCCCGCGAAAAGGTCATTCGCTGGTTTGACGACACCTTGTCGCAGCGCCTCAACAACCAGGCGACCGGCGCGATTATAGTAGTGATGCAGCGCCTGCACGAGGGCGATCTGGTTGGCGTGTTGCAGGAACGGGAGGGCTGGTATGAGCTTTGTCTGCCCGCCATCGCCGAGCGCGACGAGGACATTCCTCTTACCCGCGAGCGCATCTGGCACCGACGGGCGGGCAGCGCGCTTCACCCTGCCCGCCAGAGCCTCGAGGTGCTGCTCCGGCGCAAGGCGGACAATCCGTTCGTGTTCGCCAGCCAGTTCCAGCAGAAGCCCGTTCCTGCGGTTGGCAATATTGTCGAGGCGGCATGGCTTCAGTATTACAAGGCCGGAACTATTGACCTCAATTACGGCCAGATCGTGCAGTCGTGGGATACTGCGTCCAAGGACAATCCGTTCAATGACTGGTCTGTCTGCGTCACTGCCTTGATACAGGGCAAGCAAATTTACATTCTTGACGTGTTTCGCGCGCGCCTGAAATTTCACCTGCTCAAGGCGAAGACCATTGAGCTTGGAAGGGCCCATAACGCCAAAGTCCTCCTGATCGAGGATGCCTCGTCGGGGACTGCGCTGATCCAGTCACTGCGGGCGGAAGAACCGCACGGTGTACCGCTCCCGATAGCCCGGCGCCCCGAGGGCGACAAGATCGCCCGCGCCATGAACGCGGCTGGGATGATACAGCAAGATCGATTGTTCCTTCCCGAACGCGCCCACTGGCTGGGAGATTTTACCGGAGAACTCCTCGGGTTCCCCTCCTCGCACCACGATGATCAGGTCGATGCACTCTCTCAGCTGCTTCTGTGGGTGCAGGAGAAGGACATTTACCGCACGCCGGTCAACGAAGGGCCCGAGGAAATGATCGATGATGAATATGATGAACGCGCAGCTCCTGCGGCTGCATTACAGGACAGGGACCCGTGGGGTGCCTATTGAATTGAACCGCGAGGACTTCTCGCCCGTAGTTCTTAGTTTCTGTTGAGCCCAAACTCCCGAGTATGCAGCCATTCCTTCCAGCTGGCCTCAAGCGTAATGACATCGGCGGCTTCAAGATCGGGAGAGGTACGCTAGCTATCGAGCACAAGTGCCGCGGTGTGCGTTTCGCCCTTCACCGCGTTAATCGATCCCACTTTGACGCGAACCTGCGGTGGATTCATGAGATCGGCAAGCCGATTGAGATCACTGTTTAGTTTTATCAACTCGATAGCTAGTGTGGCGCCCAGTCGGTCAATTGTAGGATGTTGCCGCCCAGTTGCGCAAAAGCCCGCTGCCGGCAGGAGAAGATTATGATCTGCTGATCGCTGGACTGGCGGTGAAGCGCGTCGAACATTTTTTCAATCCGGTCGTCATCAGAATAGACCAACGCATCATCGAGAATAACCGGCGCAGGACGCCCGTCACTGGCCAGCAGGCGGGCGAAGGCGAGGCGGGTAAGCACCGAAAGCTGTTCGCGCATTCCGCCGCTTAGCCGGTCTACATCTTCTTCCTGGCCATTGCGCATGATCTTGTGCGGTAACAACGTCTTGTCATCAAATGTGATGCTTACGTCATCGAACAGCAGGCCAAGTAGCGGCTTCAGTTCAGCCATTACCGGCTTCAAATACAGATCGCTCGCCTCTGCGCGGGCGGTGTCGAGCGCGGCGGACAGGCGCTGAAGAATAGCAACTTCCTGCTCGAACGCGGTGACACGCGCCTGAGCGGAGGCCAGTTCGTCCTTCGTCTCGTTCCACTTTTCTTCGACTGCTTCATCGGAGCGGGTGCGGATTTGAGCTGTCAGCCCGGCAATGTTTTCTCGCAACTGGCCGACCTTTATTTCGGCGGCTTGATCGGCCGACAACTGACGTTTGAGCGAGGCTTCCAGGCTTTCCAGATCGGGTGTTTGGGCGCGCAGCTTCGTTGCATTCTCATCCACCGCCTCCAGATCGACCTCAAGCTGCGCCAGCCGGTCCCGCAGATCCGTGGCGCTGTTTGCACGCTGGTCCTCCGGCCCGAGCACTGCTGCCGCCTGCTGCATTTTCGCGGCCAGCGTGGCTAGTTCGGTCTCGGCTTTCACAAACGCGCCTTCGGCATTTTCACGCAAGGGTTCTGTATCGCGCACTGTCTGGTTCGCTTGCTGGCAGCGCTGTTCGGCATCTTCCAACGCTCGTCGGCTTGCTACCGGGTCAGCCTTTAGCTCAAGCTGGTCCGCATCGGCGGGCGTGATCGCTGCAATCGCTGCGCGCAGTTCGGGCAGGCCGTCAGGTGCAAACGAGCGAAGTTCCACGCGGGTTTCACTGATCCGCGCTGCCAGTTTTTGGCCCGCAATCTGCTGTTCGCGCGCCGCCGCAAGGTCGGCCACGCCCATTGAGGACAGGAGCGCGGCGCGGCGCGCCTCCGTCTGCTCCAACTGGTCGCCTTTTAGGACTGCAATGTTTGAACGCAGCGTGATCGTGCCAATTCCGGGCGCGACAAGCTGCGCATAGCCGTCATAACCGCGGTCCTGCCCATCGGTTAGCGGAACCCCGTCCAGCGTCACCGATGCCGCACGCCCGGGCTCATAACTAATGGCAACGGTGGGGCTTGCCGCCTCACGAACGGCGCGAATTTTCGCTATCGCGATATCGAGATCCTGCAACTCGTTGATCGCATCTGCGGGTATCTGGACCTGCGCCAGTTCTGCCTCGGCCTGTTCGACTGTTTCGCGGGCAGCTTCTGCGGCATTCAGTCGCTGCTTCAGCTCAATTAGCCGATCCGCGACTTCGCGCGCCTTTTCTGCGGCACCAAGCCGCGCCAGCAGGTTGCGTGCTTCCTTGGCATCGTCTTCGGCAGTTTGCGCCTCGGTACGCGCATTCTCGATAGAAGCAGTCGCGCCCTGGCGTTTGGTCACCGCGTCCTCGCGCTTGCGCTGCGCCTCCTGCCGCTGCCCTTCAAGGCTGGAGATTTCGGCCAATGCTTCGCGAAACTGTAGATCGGCGCGTTTACTCGTCTCATGTCGGGCGTGCGCCAGCGCCAGTTCCGCCTCCGCCGCTTGCAACTTGTCGCTGAGCTGGCGGGCCGAATCCACTGCTACCTGCGCGGCGGCGATAGCGGCTTGCCGCACGATCGTTTCTTCGGGGTTTTGCAATTCTGCCAGCCGCAGAACGTCCGCGGCCCTCTGGTCCAATGAGGAACGCAAGGCCAGTACGTCTTGCTCCAGCGCGCTCTCCGCCAGAACCAGACTATCGCGGTTTTCGCTGGCGGCGGCATAGCGTTCACCGGACTTTGGGCGGCCCGTTGCGGTTACAAGCTCTCCAAGTACCTGAGCGGTTTTGGCCGCGATATCCGCCATTCGCCGTCCGCCAGTAACCGCTTCGACCTCGCCCTGCACCGATTCGAGCAGGCTTGCACGCACCTGCTTTTCGCTTTCCTCCTGCGGGCGGCTGAGCTTTTCGATCCCGGTCATGCCCTGCCGGACCCACAACAGCCCCGCCGGACCACCAGCCCCGCCTTGGATGAGTTCGCTGATAAAATTCTCCGCCTCATCGGCCTGTGCAATCAGCCTGCCGGTCAACAGGTCGGCCACTTGCGCAGACTTGCCTCCGTAGAATTGCTTGGTGATCCGGTACTGCCCAGCACTCGTACACACATCCGCTTCGATCAGCGGATTGCCACCGCTATACGGCCGCAGGTTACGCACATCGCCAGCGGTGCTGGTATGCGGCTGAAAGAACAGCGCGTGCAGCGCCTCAAAGCTGGTGGACTTGCCGTATTCATTGGCCGCGCACAACACGTTGACGCCTTCGCCGATCCCTTCAATGGCCACCCCGCGCTTGGCGAAGCGTTTTACGTTGAACAGCCGCAGTGCCGTAATCCGCATCACGCCACCTGCTGTGCGAAAGCGTGAAGCCGGGCGAGGGCGGCATTAGCAATCGCCCGCTCACCGGCGGAAAGTCGATCATCCTGCGTTTCGGCCAGCAACGCATCGGCCGCCTGCCGCAGGGCACCACCCCGGTCGATCTGGTCCAGATCGTCAACCTCGCAGACCGTATGGAGAGCGGCGTTCTCCACCGCAAACCACGCGAAATCATGCGCGGCATTGGCGGCGGCTTCGCCTAGCGCGGTGCGCCCCGCAAGCCGGGTGTTGCCGCTGGCATAAACGCGAACCAGCGCCTGCCGACGGTCGGCGGGGGCAGGCAGCAATGCGGAAAGCGCCTGCACCGGGTCATCTCCATCGAGCAGGTGCAGATCAAGCGATTGCCAGAAAAAGCTGCCGGTGCGCAACCGATCGACTTGCGGGAGCGAGCCTTGCCCGGCGATGCTGACGAGCAGCGCCTCGCCCATTCGGTCATGCTTGAACCGGTCCTGTTCAGGTGATCCGCTGTAGTGGGTGCGTTCGTTGACAGCGATTGCGCCGTGCCAGTCGCCCAGCGCGAGGTAGTCGAGGCCTGCTCTGGCCGCGCGGTCCGGGGCGATAACGTCGGAAGCCACCTTGTCCTCCGAAAATTCAGTGATGGCGCCATGTGCCAGGCCGATGCGGATCGTGCCATCGGCTGTGGCGGCGGCATCCATCCAATCGGACAGGTCGCGGCCCGGCCTGCGCGTGGTACACGGCGCGGGCAATAGGGTGACATGCGGGGCAAGTGCGACCGGCGCGGATTCTACCGCCAGCACGACATTTTCCGGAGCTTCGCTGTGCAGGTTGGCCCATAATTGTGCCGCCTGTAGCGAATCGTGGTTGCCCGGCAGGATCACCCACTGGACGGCGCTATGCCGCGCCATTTCCGCCAACGCCTGCCGCCGTACATCGGGTGCAGGTGTTTCGGTGTCGAACGTGTCGCCCGCCAGCAGAATCGCGCTTGCGCCGTGGGTATGCGCGAGTTCGGCGAGCCGCGCGATAACCGTGTGGCGCGCTTCCCGTAGTCGTCCCGGTAGGTCGCCTGAGAAGTTGCCGAAGCGTTTTCCGAGGTGCAGATCGGCGGAGTGAATGAAGCGAAACATAGCTGGTTACTCAATCCGTTTTCATTGCTGCCGCGATAGCAGACGCGCAAGCCAAAGCCTCGTCCAGCCGTTCGCGTGATGCTGCTGCAAGCCGCTCGACCCCAAGCACCCGCGCCAGGTCACGCGCCGGGTCGGGCATATCGAGCAGTCCGGGGTTATCATGCACCACCGCCACCAGTTCGGCGAGCGGCATATCGGCGATAGACCGGCGCGCGTCCTCGGTTGCGGGGCGGCGATGCGGGTGGACCTGAACGATTGTGCCCTTGCTCCAAATGAATTCTGCGCCAGATTCTGAGGTTCGGTCAAAGTCCCGCAGATGCATGGCGATCTGGTCACGAATGCGCTGCCCGGTCCGCTGCCAGCCGTGCGCTCGCGCGATCCGCTGACACAAAATATCCGTGCGTAGCGGGCTTTCGGTATGCATCACCGCGTCCACCATCGCGCGCAAGGTATCGCGATAGGTGAAGGCGTAGAAGCGCTCAGGATCGGCCGAAAAACCGGACAAGTCAGTTAGCCGATAGCTCGCGCGCGCAGCTTCTGCCGATGCCGAAGGGGCGGGCGTATCTGGGGCTACAGGTGCCGCGTCAACGCCGGCAGCATTGCCGCGCATTAGCATCGGTTCGGGCTCCAGAATGGCAGCCGCATCATCCCGGATTTCTTCCAGGTTTTCGATCTGGTGTCCAGTATCCCAATGCCCGATCCCGACTGCCTCCGGTTCGACTATACTGGCCGTCTGTTCTGCCCGGCTCGCTTCGAGCAATTCGTTAAGCTGCCCGTCCAGCCTTGCCGCACAGCCCGGCGCGTCGAACCACCAATCGGTTGACCACACCCGCAGGATGTTCCAGCCAAGCCCGGTCAGCACCTGTTCGCGCACTTTGTCGCGGTCGCGCGCTGTGGCCGCGCTGTGATAGGTTGCGCCGTCGCATTCCACGCCCGCCAAATAAGCACCCGGCAGATCGGGGTGGCGCACACCCAAATCGATGCGAAAGCCGGATATGCCGACTTGCGGCACCATCATCCAGCCGCGCTGCTCAAGCTGCGCTGCCACGGCCTCCTCGAACGGCGATTCAAAGGCGCCGCCTGACCCCGTATCCTGCGCCGGAAGCGCGATTGCGCCGCGCTCGGCATAGTCGAGAAACGTTTTGAGATGCTGCACCGCCAGCACCTTTGTTCGGCTAATGTCGATCTGGTCTGCGGTGTAGCCGGAAAACACGATCAGTTCCTGCCGCGCCCGCGTCACCGCGACATTCAGCCTTCGTTCGCCGCCATTGCGGTTAAGCGCGCCGAAATCCATCGTCAGCTTACCAGCCGCATCCTTCCAGAACGTGATCGAGAACAGGATCACATCGCGTTCGTCGCCCTGCACGTTTTCTAGATTCTTGACGATGGTTCCCTCGATCCGTTCATCAGCGAAGAAATACTCCAGCGCCGGATCGTCGCGCCGGGCAACGTCGAGCAGATCGAGGATCAGTGATTGCTGCTGCGCATTGAACGTGATTACGCCCAGCGTGGGGCGGTCCTGTTCCGGCAGTTTCAACCAACTGCGCATCCGGGCGACCGCTTCATCGGACACCGCCTGCGCTTCGATGCGGTTGGTCCGGCTTTTCCCGCGATCATAAATGCCGCCGGGAACCTTGCGCAGCCGTACAGCCTGATCGTCGACTTTGGGCGAGGGGAAGGTGACGAGCCGGTTGCGGTAATAGTGGTGGTTGGAAAAGGCGATCAGCGATTCACTGCGGCTGCGATAGTGCCAACGCAGATCACGGACCGGAACGCCCGCCGCCTTGGCTTCATCCAGAATGCTCTCCAGGTCTTTCTCGTGGTCCGCCACATCTTCGTCTTCTTCGTTGCGCCCGAAGAAATTGGTCGGCGGCAATTGTTTGGGGTCACCCACTATGATCGTCTGGCGGCCGCGTGCAATCGCGCCGACCGCATCCCAGGTGGTAATCTGCGATGCTTCATCGAAAATGACCACATCGAATAGCGACTGGGTAGGCGGGAAATACTGCGCAATAGACAGCGGCGACATCAGCATACACGGCGCCAGCTTCGAGAATGTATCCGGCATTTTGCCGATCATCTCGCGGATTGACTGGCTGGGCCGTTGCAGTTCCATCTGATGACGCAGCAGCCCAAGTTCCGAATTGCGCGACACGCCCTGAACGGTGGGCAAGCCATGAGCGATAGCGCCAATCACCCGGTGCGCGGCCTGTGAGCGGACCAGATCATCGATTTCGCGGAATTCCGTGATGGTATTTTCGTGTTGAAAACGCCGGAAATCTTGCAGCACCGGGTCGCCGTCGATAATTTGCGGAAGCCACCATCGCGCATAGGCGGTGCGGAATACAGCCTGGCTAGCGTTCGGTTCGATCAGGCCGGTTTCCAAATGGTCCGCCAACGGCGCTAGGCCGCTGCTAGCCGCGCGGTTGCGCACCTGACACCATACCGCCCAGTCACGCAGCAGATGGCGCGCGTCCATCAGTGCTTTCAGCGATAGGCTGAGCTGTGCCAGATCCCCATGAGTGTTGCCCGGAGCAAAATCGCGCGCTGCCGCTGCGCCGAACTGCTGGCTCGCAGCCTCGAAACCGACCTTGCCCGCCAGCAATCTGGCTCCCGCAGCGCGCAGCCGGTTATGCTCGCTCGTATCGCGCAGGCTTGCCTCGGCTGAACGGGCCGCCGTTTGCAGCGCATCGTCGTCATGGCCGGAAAGGCGCAGCGCGCTGCGCAATTGCTGCGCGCGGGTGAAAATATCGGCGACAATTGCCGGATCGGTGTCTAGCCCGTCGATGGGCAGCGCGCGCTCGTTCAGCGGGTTGCTGTCAATCGCCGCAAGGCAATCCTTCATGGTTTGCAAAAGCGGCAGATCCACCTCCGGTTGCGCCGCGCCGCTGTCAGCATAGCTTTGCAGCAATTTGCCCAGCTTGCGTTTGCCGAACACCGATTTGGGCCAGAACGCAGCATTCGCTTCGCGCCACTGCCGATCAAGCGCTTCCGGATCGAGTTGGCGCACGGATTGCGCCGAATACCCTGCATCCATCCCACCTTCGGCGGTGCGGTAGCGGGTTATCGCCTCCTCAAACTCAGCCAGCGCGGCTTTGCATTCGTCAAAGTCCTGATCGAAAGCAATGGTTAGGTCGTGATCCCGGCCTTGCTCCATCACCAGCGCCAGAGCGGCCAGTTCCGCTATCTCCGTCCACGATCCCGGTGCTTCGGACCGGATACCCAGCGCGGAGCGATAGGCGGTGTGCGATGTGGTCAGCAGGTCGGCGGCGTTGCGTAGCGACTGCGCCGAGGTGAGCATGGATTCCTGCCACCCGGCGCTCCATGCCGTGATATCGACCAGTTCCAACGCGGGCGCTCGCTCCACCGACACGAACACCCGGCCCAGTTCAGCAGCAAGCTCTTCAAGTTCCAGCAGCGTGCCGGCGTCATGCGCATCGCGCTGCGGCCACGATAATTCCGGGGCGCACATCGCGGTTGTCTTGAGCGCGATGCCGAGCGCCTTGTACGGCGTCCAGCCATTGCCATAACTCGTGTGCAGCGCGGCGACATAGGCGTTCAGCGTATCGCGGCGCAGGCGCAGGCGCTCATTGATCGCGGTCCATTCTGATTGGTCTGCATCGGCGCCATGTTCCCATGATGCCTTGAGCTGGCCGAGGAAATGCTTGCGGTCGGCCTTATTCGAATGCAGTTCAATGCAGTGGTCGCCCAAGCCGTGTTCGCGCAACCGGCGATAAACCACATCCAGCGCCGCCGTCTTTTCCGCCACGAACAGCACTGTCTTGCCGACCGCAAGGCAGTTGGCGATCATATTGGCAATGGTTTGGCTTTTGCCGGTGCCCGGCGGCCCGACGATTACGAAATCATGCCCGGCAGCAGCGGCAAGGCTGGCAGCGGTTTGCGAGGAATCCGACGGCAACAGGCACACGATATCGCTCGGCGCAAACGCCCGGTCCAGATCGCTTTCTTCATGAAAAACAGCCCGCCCTGCGCCCCCATCGAACGCCTGCTCCGGTGTATCGATCAGATGGCGCACCATCCGATTTTCGCGCAGGGCATCGGTCCGTTCGACCAGATCCTTCCACATCAGGAATTTAGCGAACGAGAAAGTCGAAAGCGCCGCGTCGTCAACCACTTCCATGCCTGGCACATCGCGCACGGCAAGGCGCATCATCGCCAGCAGGCGCGGGACATCGACGCCATTGTCATCGACCGGCAGTTCGCCCGCAAATTGCGGCAGTTTTAGGTCAAAATCCCGCTCAAGAAATTGCAGCAGCGTGGCGTTGAAACGCGGCTCGTCCTCGTGATAGCGGATGCGGAACGGCGAACTGGCGCTGCTGCGTTCCAGCTTGACCGGCACCAACAGCAGCGGCGCGCGATAGCTGCGTGTGTCTTCCGGCTTCTTCTTCCAGCGCAAAAAGCCCACCGCCAGAAATAGCGTATTCGCGCCCCCTTCGGCGAAATCGTTGCGGACCTGGCGGTGCAGGTCGATCAGCCGTGCGTCGAGCTGAGACAGTTCCAGCGGCGAGGGCAATTCGTCGCGCAGCAACGCGTCGGCAGCGAAGCCGCGCTGGATGTCTTTACCGTGTACGTCTCGGTAGAGCGCCGCGTCTCGCTCCCCCAACGGATTTTGCGCAGGAAGTGAGATGATGCGAATGGCGGCCCCTTCGGCCAGCCTGTCTTCCAGAAAAGCAGGATTGGTGCAGACAAAGGGAATGGTTTTCTTAGTGTCGGGAAAATTGAGCAGCCTGTTGCGCAGGGTCAGGTCGAGCAACTTGCGTTGCCAACGGTCGATCCGGCCGGCGGCGCTTGTCGGCTTCACCTCGACTTCCTCGATAGCCAGACTCCCAACAGCGGGCGCAGCCGGAAGCGGCAGTGGGGCAACGGGGGCATTGCCGTCGGTTGGCTCTTTCCGTTGCGCGGGGTCATGCGACGCCAGCGGAGTGATGCCGCCGCTGCGCGCACGCCGCACGTCGATGGCCGATACAAAGCCAGGCGCTTCTTCTTCGCTCATCCGGTGGTCGAGCGATGACTGCGCATCCGCCAGCGACATGGCAGGGCGGTGGGTGACGCCGGTGGTTTCGAACACGATCAGTTCGTGCGAGGCCAGCGCCTTGCGTACCTCCATCTGATCCGGCTCAATCAAGTTGGAAAAGGTGCGCTTGGTCAGCCAAACTCCCGCTGCGGCGTGCCCTGCAAACATCAGGATGACTGGGTTCAGTCCGGCACCCTCCAGCGCTGCCGCAAAATAGAGCGCGGTATCGAGACAAGTCGCCAGCCGCTGATCGATCACGGTTGCGGGTCGCCTGATCTTCTGACCGCTCAGTTCGAAACTTGCTGGCGGTTCGGCGTAGTGAACCCCCAACCCAGCGATGGCGGAATAAACTGCGGCGGCAAGCATATAAGCGCGTTGCGGTGAACCTGATTGATAGCCGTCCAGCCCGCTGGGATGGCCGCTGGCTGCAAGCTGCTCCGCCGCACTACGCAGCGTTTGCGCGATGCCCGGATCGTTGGGCATAACGAATGCTGGCAGAAGCTGGGCCATGTCGCCAACGCCGCCCCATTCATCTCGCGCCAGCAACCGCACGTCGAGCGTGCGCTCGTGCACTACCTCGCCGCGCGACGACAGAGACAAGCGAATTTCGCCCCGCTCCGCCTCGTTCAGACCGGCTAGATAATCGGCATCCAGATCCACCTTACGGTCGGTCAAGGTCAGGCTGTCCCCCGGGGCAAGCCGATCTACCGTCCAGACTTTGGGGCGCAGGAAGGCAGGTGAGGACGTCAGCGCAATGCGGCAATCCTGGAAATGTCGGTTGGTTTTGTTTTCGATGATGATCGACCGAATAACCGGCACGGCATTCTGGTAGGATGCGTAGGTTAAGCTGGCCGCAACATCGGCCTTCATTACTGGATTTGCAGCAAATACATCATCGGCATCACTAAGCGCCAAATCGGAATGTTCAGAATGTTGCACACGGCGCCCCTCAAACTTGAGAGGATAGATACCATTTAAAATTTAAGAAAGATTGCATTTTCGATTTAAACGACTGATCTGACTGGAGATGAAGTTCAAGTTGGCGGCATTCTTGCTGAATATTGACGATCTAATCAAGTTCGTAGGATGCCAACGTGCCAAATAAGTCTCACTGCACTCCGCCCAGAAGTCGCCGTAGTTGGCCACGGGAGTATGCGGCCGGTTTCGACGGCCCAGCGAAATGCCGCGCACGGCCGCTCTGTCAGCTGTTGCTGACTTGTCCATTCGGCCGCCGGAATGTCGGCTATCCCAATTTCTGCGTTTTGAACCGGACGGTCTGCTTGCGGCCCAATTCCCGCCGTAGTTGACGAACTCATTTAGCGTCGGCTTTTGGGCTCCCACCATTGCAACGCAAATGCCTGGAACTGGGTGGGGAGCGGACCTAGCCTAAGTTGCCTAGTTCTGCGCGAGTTTCGTCTAAACTCGGGGCACGGCTATCGTCTGCGAGGAACCAGATTGCATTTGCGACCGCATCATCAGCAAAATCGAAATCATCACTCATCATGAGGCCGTCCAACTTCCGTGTCATCAATCCCTCAGAGCCCGATCCGAAAGTAGTTGAGCAATACCAGCATGTTATGATTCAGTCCGTCTTTGCGAAGAGATGGAGTGAACAATGGCATGGACTGGTATTGCCCGGCATGAGCATAGCCGAGAAGGGTTACGATATCCAAGTGACATGACGGACCGGGAATGGCTGCTGACAGCACCGTTTATCCCGTCCGCCAAGAGCGGGGGGCGCCCTCGCACGACCGATATGCGCGAAGTTGTGAATGCGTTGCTCTATATCGCGGCGAGCGGTTGTTCGTGGAGGCTGCTGCCAAAATGCTTTGCGCCGGTGTCGACGGTTCGCCGCTATTTCTATGCCTGGCGCGACACGGGATTGTTCGATGCGATCAACATGGTGCTGGTTATGAACCTGCGCGAAATCGAGGGGCGCGAGGCCTCGCCCAGCGCCGGAGTGATTGACAGCCAATCGGTCAAAACCACGGAAAGTGGCGGAGTTTGCGGTTATGATGCGGGCAAGAAAGTAAAAGGGCGCAAGCGGCACATCCTCACCGACACTTGTGGCTATCTGATCTTCATCCTCGTCCACACTGCCGACATTCAGGATCGCGATGGGGCCGTCGATGTCCTCAAAGCCATCCGTTATCGCTTCCCGTGGCTGCGCCATGTGTTCGCCGACGGCGGCTATGCGGGGGACAAGCTCAGGAGCGCGCTCAAGGGCCATGGAAGCTGGACGCTGGAAATCATCAAGCGTTCCGATACCGCCAAAGGCTTCGAACTCTTGCCGCGCCGCTGGGTCGTCGAGCGGACGTTCGCATGGCTGGGCCGATGCCGACGCCTCGCGAAAGACTGGGAACGGTCCATCGCCTCATCAACAGCCT
>Ga0209491_10007645_pt1 | contig 14142 bp, 13 predicted proteins | sample BON02_FD_187213 | JGI IMG/M metagenome (GOLD analysis project Ga0209491, IMG submission 187213) | Freshwater microbial communities from Lake Bonney liftoff mats and glacier meltwater in Antarctica - BON-02 (SPAdes) (version 2) | ecosystem: Environmental > Aquatic > Freshwater > Ice > Glacier... | reverse complement strand
CTGGAGCGACAACGAACTTATTACTTAATCAAGATTCAGCCTAGTTGCCTAGGATCTAGTTTTATGACAACTAAAATCTCCATAGATCCTAATTACCCCAGGATGTGTTGAGATTTTTTATTTAGCTATATTCTCGGCTCTCACCGCCATAAATTTCAGTAATTTGACTATTTTTACTAGCACTACTAACAGTCCACATTGAGACACTGCGTAAATCATGTTACCAACAAAAGTCTATGAAAAGTTCTGATGAAGTATTAGTGATTTTAGTGGTTGCATTACTGCCATGTTTAATCTGTTAACATTCACTCTCATCGATCGGTATTAAAATCATCTCCGGTAGTATTGCTTAGACTTGCAGCTACTGGTGTTGACGCGATCGACTGTTGTAGCATCGTCAGCAGACTGAGATCGCCCAGTTCTATCCCCTGAAACCTACAATTAGCTAAGGCGGCAACCGCTCGGCTCTGCGCGTTGGTTCGCCCCTGGAAATCTCGAAAAAGTTTGATTGAGGGTAGATCGATCGGATTTAGGTTTAAAAGATCGATAATTCGATCGATCTCACTCAGTTGACACCAGCGGTAGGTAGATTAAAACTGAATTGATAGTTAAATCTTAAAAATTTAATCGCTCGACCAACAACATTCACAATCTAAATATGGTAAGTTTGTGCTATCACTATTAAAAATCACATCCAATCCGTAATTTTTTAAACGGTGAGGGTTTGGGCGCATCTGCATTTAGTATCTACCATATGATGAATAAACCCCTCGGCTCAGTAATTGAAGGTTCGCTCACTGGTGGATTGGAAGTGCGACTGCATCCAGATATTTCTGTCGAAGATATGCGGGTGGGCAAATTTTTGGTAGTCCGAGGACGACAATATGACTTCTTTTGCTTGTTAACAGATGTCTGTTTGGGAACATCGAGCGATCGAATTTTAGTCAATCCGCCTCATCCAGAAGATGACTTTTTGCTCGATGTTTTGTCGGGAAGCGGTACCTACGGAACGGTAAATCTTTCACCGATGTTGATGCTCAATAAGTTTAGTCAAATTCCACCATCACTAAATGGCGGCGCGAGTCTAAATGGTAACGGTAAAGGTAAAAAAGCTAAAGCTGAAAATGGTAAAGCCGCTCTAGCATCCTTTGCAGCGCAGACAAATATGGAATGGGAGCTGCTGCCTGTCAAGACAGTTCCCAGCCACTTCAGCCAAGTATTTGACGCAAATGAGCACGACTTTCGATCGGTATTTGGCTGGGAAGACGATCCGACGCGCAAGAATTTCTCGATCGGGCAGCCATTGGATATGGATGTTCCTGTCTGTTTAGATCTCCAGAAATTCGTCGAACGTAGTAATGGTGTATTTGGTAAATCAGGGACGGGAAAATCATTCCTGACTCGACTTTTACTTGCTGGCGTAATTCGCAAAAAAGTTGCCGTCAATCTGATCTTTGATATGCACTCGGAGTACGGCTGGGAAGCCGTGCAAGAAGGCAAAAATGTCCGCACGGTTAAAGGTTTGCGGCAATTATTTCCCAACGAGGTAGTCGTCTATACCCTCGATCCCGAATCCAGTCGCGCTAGGGGCATTCGCGACGCACAGGATCTCTATCTCACCTATGAGATGATCGATATTGAAGATCTCCAGCTAGTATCACGCGAGTTAGGTTTATCGGATGCAGCGTTAGACAATGCCAATATTTTAGCCAGTGAATACGGTAATACTTGGATTAGTCGCTTACTAGAAATGACAAATGAAGATATCACCATCTTCTGTGAATCAGGAAAAGGACATAAAGGATCGATCTCTTCTTTGCAACGTAAATTAATGCGGCTAGAAAAGCTCAAATACCTGCGTCCAATCAGCCGCCAGGATAATCTCAAAAGTCTGATCCAAGCTCTGAGCGCGGGTAAAAATATCGTGATCGAATTTGGGAACCAATCAGACTTACTATCTTATATGTTGGTGACAAATATGCTCACCCGCCGAATTCATAAACTGTACGTGAATAAAGCCGAACAATATCTCCAAAGCAAACAGGAATCCGATCGACCATATCCACTGATTATCACGATCGAGGAAGCCCACCGATTCTTAGATCCGGCTATTGCTAAGAGTACTATCTTCGGCACGATCGCGCGGGAAATGCGGAAGTTTTTCGTGACATTACTGATCGTCGATCAACGTCCGTCGGGCATCGATAATGAGATTATGTCCCAAATTGGCACGCGAATTACGGCGTTAATTAACGATGAAAAAGATATCGACGCGATCTTTACCGGCGTATCCGGTGCACAGGGATTGAAATCTGTTTTGGCGAAGTTAGATTCCAAACAACAAGCGTTAGTATTAGGACATGCCGTACCAATGCCAGTGGTAGTTCGCACTCGTCCTTACGACCAGAAATTCTATGAGGAAATCGGCGATCCTGATTGGGGTACGAAGTCGGATGAGGAGATATTGATAGCAGCGAAAGCGGCACAAATGGATTTAGGATTTTAGATATCATAAAATATCAATAGTAGTGATCCTAACGATAAAATTACAAGTTCTTTTTGCGGATTACTATGAGACCGATCGCTACAGCAACTTGGAGACAGATCAAATCTCTGATTTTGAGAGATGTTGTACTGTTACCAGTTTTAGGATTTTTAGGAGTAATTTGCTTATGGTGGGCAGTTGCGACTTGGCGACATGAATTAATGCCCACGCCGCTTGAAGCTCTCACCGCCAACCTAGACTATATTCTCAATCCCTTTTTTCAGCGCGGCCCTGGAAATTTAGGGATCGGCTGGCTATTACTTGCAAGCTTAAGAAGGGTAGTCATTGGGTTCGGACTTGGGGCATTAGTCGCAATTCCTGTAGGATTTTTAATTGGGATGTCTCGACCTGCGATGTTAGCGATTAACCCAATTATTCAGATTTTTAAACCCGTCTCTCCTTTAGCTTGGCTGCCCATTGCTTTAGCGATTTTTAACCTAGCCGATCCTTCGGCGATTTTTGTGATCTTTATCACTTCGCTTTGGCCGACAATTATTAATACTGCTCTCGGTGTATCGAGTGTACCCAAAGACTATCTAGAAGTGGCCCAAGTTCTGGAAATGTCTCGTTGGCACAGGATTACAAAAATTATTTTGCCAGCGAGTTTACCTTACATATTTACGGGACTGCGGATCGGTTTGGGAATTGCTTGGTTAGTGATCGTGGCAGTAGAAATGCTGACAGGGGGGGTGGGGATTGGCTTCTTTGTTTGGGATGAATGGAGTCGGTTAAACCTGAGTTCGGTATTTCTCGCTGTTTTTGTGATTGGCGCGACAGGCTTATTTTTAGATTACCTATTGAGCGTCATTCAGCGTTTGGTAACTCGTCGCCCTCCTGCTTCGATCGATTAGTGGCGATCTCGACCGATTTAAAAAACAGAGCAGTAAGCCAAAGGAATGAGAATCGATGAATTATAATCAGGGTTGGAGTCGGCGCAATTTTTTGCAGACTACGGGAACTACTTTTTTAGGAGTAGTGGCTTCTGGTTGTGCAATTACGGGCAATCGCGGCCCTCAAGATCTATCCGCCGAAGCCTTAGCGGTAAAACCGGTGGTGGATTCCCAAACATTGGAAAAGCCGAACTTAACCGTAGGATTTGTACCTGTAAATGACTGCGCTCCCTTTGCAATCGCCTGGCAAAAAGGCTTCTTTCGCAAATATGGCTTAAATGTCACCCTCAACCGCGAGGCAAGTTGGGCAACCTCCCGCGATGGACTGATTTTTGGTCGTCTTGATGCCTCTCCCGTAGTTTCAGGAGCCGTAATCAATGCCAGAACTGGAGCCGAAGGAGCCAGACGCGCCCCTTTATGCGCTGCGATGACGATCCATCGTCACGGTAATGCCATCACCATGAGCCGAGCGATGTGGGAGTCAGGAATCCGTCCTTGGCAAGAATATCAGGGAGACTTATCTGCTTTTGGGCGAGATCTGCGGCGTTTTTTTGGAAATTTGCCCCCAGAGCAACGGGTCTGGGCAGTGGTGCTGAGTTCGTCAATTTATGAATACTTCGTTAGGTATTTAACGGCGGCGGCGGGAATCGACCCTGATGAAGAGTTGCGCTTGATTATTGTCCCACCGCCCCAAATGGTCAATAACATGCGAATTGGCGCGATGCAAGCCTATATGGTTGCCGAACCTTGGAATACGAGGGCGATTGCTGGCAATGAGAATATTGGCTTTACCTTCGCTCAGGGACGGGAAATCTGGCGCGGACATCCCGATCGTTTGCTTGGAGTAATGGAATCATTTATTACAGAAAATCCTAAAACCTATCGTTCTTTGGTCAAAGCGATGATTGAAGCTTGTCAGTATTGCAGCAATCCCCAAAATCGCGCTGAAGTTGCGAAATTAATTACCGATCGCGCCTTTACAGGAGCTAAACCCAAGCGAGGAGCAGTTGATAAGTTTACGCGACCAGGAATTGTCGGTGAATATAACTACGGAGGATTTGATGGGCAACAGCGATTGAGTAATAGTTTAGAAACCACTTTGTTCTTCGATTTACCCCAAGAACTACAGCGCGAAGCAAACAATCATTCTACTTTTTTGTGGCAATCGGAAAGCCTGTGGTTAATGACTCAATCAGCGCGTTGGGGGCAGATCGAGGGAATTCCTAAGGATGCCGAACAGATTGCGCGAACAGCATGGAAAACCGATTTATATCGCCAAATTGCTGATGAAATGGGTATTGCCTGTCCCAAGAATGACTACAAAATTGAACCAGCCGAGTTCTTTATCGATCGCCAAGCTTTCGATCCTAGCGATCTAGTTGGCTATTTAAAAAGTTTTGAAATTCGCTCGCATCGCCCCCGTTCCTTTGCCTTGAGCTAACCCAACCCTATAAACTCCAAATCTTCCGATGATTCATTCAGAACTAGATTTTCTATCAATTAAAGATTTAATAAAAACCTATCGCAAATCTAATGGCGAAGAATATATTGCGTTAAATGATATTAATCTGTCAATTAGTGCGACTGAGTATGTTTCCATAATCGGACATTCTGGCTGTGGCAAGTCAACCTTGTTGAGAATTATCGCGGGTTTAGAAAAATCAACCTCTGGTTCTATAACTTTAGAAGGGCGTGAAATTCGCAAGCCAGCAGCAGAAAGAATGATGGTATTTCAACAGTATTCTTTACTACCTTGGTTGACCGTGCGTGAAAATATTCAACTAGCTGTTGATGAGGTTCTCAAAACTACTTCAATTAAGGAAAAGGAACAAATTGTCAACGAACATTTAGCAATGGTCAATCTCACGGCAGCAGCCGATCGCTATCCAGATGAACTATCGGGTGGGATGAAGCAACGGGTAGGAATTGCAAGAGCGCTATCAATTCGCCCGAAGATCTTGCTAATGGATGAACCCTTTGGAGCCTTGGATGCCCTGACCCGCCATAAGTTGCAGCAGCAGGTTCTCAAGATTTGGGAGAGCCAACGACAGGCTGTAATTATGGTGACTCATGATGTGGATGAGGCAATTTTCATGTCCGATCGCATTGTCATGATGACTAATGGACCAGCCGCCAATATCGGTGAAATTTTGACCGTGCCTTTCTCCCATCCCCGCGATCGGGTCAGCATTCGCGAAAGTGCGACATATTTTAACCTTCGCAATCACATTCTCAATTTCCTCGATCGATATTGGCACTGCTCGGCTAATCCGTGATGAACTTAAAGCCTCTGGAGGATCGAAGTTCATCATACTTTTCGATCGGACTATGCCCTCTACGAACAATCCTATTTTCCCTGATTCAGTTTGCGGCGACGTACTCCAGCAGCGATTGTGGCACGATCGACAGGGAAGCCAGCCATGGGAATTTCTTGATATTGACGCTCTATTTCTAATTTCTTTAACTCGGTATAATCCACCCATTGGATGCAATTAACCGGACAAGTATCGATCGCTTCTTGGATCGTATCTTCGATATCGCCGTCTTGACGCACTACCCTCGCTCTACCATGTTCTGGCTCGATAAAAAACGTATTCCGCGCCGTATGAGCGCAGTGGAGACAACCGATACACGTCATCTCATCCACATATACGCCCTTTTGTCGCCATACCCCGCCAAGTTCTGGCTCCAAACCGGATCGATCTTCTGCATCGCGCAAGAAGCCGCCTAGCTCTGGCTCTAATCCTGATTGGTTGTCATTCAATGGTGGGGTAAAATCACTCACGATCTAAGCACTCCAGCGTTGGACTACGAGCTTAATCGAACCATCTTGTTGATTGCGTTCTTCGGCGACTTGGAAACCTTGTTTGGTTGCTTCTGTCACAACGGTATGATAAGCATAGCGTTGAGTAACTTGACTGATAAAGCGATCGACCGACCAATTTTGCTGCCAGAATTGCAAGTCAGCGATTAGTTCATACTCATTATTGCCATTGCTGCTAAAGCCGATATCATAACCATTGTCCTGCTCGATGACAACGGCTGCCGTCCGTGTATCACCTTGATAGCCGCGCACTGCTTGAGGGCCAGTTTTCCAGTCGATACCTAGATCTGTTAATGCTGCGGTGAGGGATTCTACATTCCGAATCTTGGTTTTGATGTTGCTGAAATGTGACATATGTATGTGGGTAGAGATGAATAATTTATAACTTGAGGCTCGATTTATCTGCCACCTTGTGAGTTACCAAGTGGCTTGATTGGTGGCACTAGCAGTTAGTTCGAGGTTCTGATTGAAATACTCCGCAGTTGGTGATTGGGAGACTACATCCCCTAGTTCAGATTCGATCGCTGCTGTTACAACAGTACAAGACTGACCCACTACACCAGTGACTTTTTCCTGTACTCGTCCATCAGGGTAGATGATAAACTCTAGCGTCTCCATGCTCATCGGTTACGAAAATCTTCCAATATTGTGGTTAATTGCTATTATATTTAGTCTGAGCCAAATAGTTTAGACCCGATCGGTAGATAACATTTAAGGAGATCTCTGGTTAAGAGAAATCGATTGCCCATAAATATGTGCTCGCGGCACAGATTGCACCCACGAACCAAAATTCTGGAAAACTTGGTAAAAGTTATTACTTGCATTATAAGCAAATTTCTCTTAGATGAGATACTACGTCAAGTTTCGTAAACTTTACCCGTTCTCTATCCCCCAGCATGGATGAGCGATTCTCCAGGGGAGAGGCTCCGCCAACGATCGTGTGAGGCCTAAATATCTGTCTACTCACATCACCAATATATATTTATTATTAATAATCCGAGTAGACATTATTCATCCCAAATTGCGGCTACTTGTCGTGCCAAATTTTCCGCTTGGGCGCGATAATCTTGACGCTCACTGCTGGGATCTGTCCCGACGAGAATCGTCACATGACCGAGTTTGCGTCCGATTCTCGATTCCTGCTTCCCGTACCAATGGACGTGTGAATGAGGAATAGCCGCTAGTTGATGGCGTTTAGCTAAATAATCGCTGTGAGTATCTTCATAACCCAATAAATTTACCATCACAGCACCACCGCAGGTAAGTGCTGTGCTACCCAAAGGTAAACCAGCAACCGCCCGAATCAGTTGACTAAATTGAGAAGTAGCGCAAGCTTCGATGGTGAGGTGCCCAGAATTGTGAGTGCGTGGTGCAATCTCATTGACTAATACTTTCCCATCGCGGGTGGCAAATAGCTCAATTCCAAACACGCCGAATGCGCCTAGACTAGTGAGTAGCTTAGACGCGATCGAGTTGCAGGTTTGGACGATCTCATCAGGCAAATCCTGGATTGTAAATACCCGCCGACACACTTGGTCTTCCTGTTGAGTCTCCAAGATGGGATAGGTAACAACTTCACCATTGACACCTCTAGCGGCGATGATGGCTAACTCGCGATCGAATTCGACAAATTCTTCAATCAGAAATGGTGTGTCAGGATAGCGATGGTAGAGGTCTGCTAGCGCAGACTCATCTTTGATAATAAATGTCCCCTGTCCGTCATAACCATTGCGGCGGGCTTTGATCGCGACGGGAAATTCAAACCCTAACGGTAATTCTGAATGTGTGAGTGGGGCAAACTTAGGCACGGGTAAACCCAAATCTCGCAGATAACAGCGTTGGATATATTTGTCTAGGAGCGGAGCTAGGGCGGCTAAGGATGGTATGAAGCAGATATCTTCTGTCGTAGCAAGTTTCCCCAATCCGTCTAAATCGACAAACTCGTTTTCAAAAGTAATTACGTTGCATTTAGTTGCTAGAGTGGCTGTAGCTGCGACATCATCTACTTCCGCCAATACTGTTTCTACTGCCAATCCGACAGCCACATCACTGGTATGGGGAGTCTGGATGACTAATTCTATCCCTAATTCCTGGGCGGCACTAGCCATCATCCATGCTAGTTGTCCACCGCCGATGACACCAATTCGTTTCATTTCAATCCTTAAACCAACTTAATGAAAATCAGGGGTAAGATTCCTGTTTTGTGGCGGAGATTTTTACCCCACCCCAGCCCTCCCCGAACCTGCGGGGAGGGCGTAAGATCTATCCCAAAGCCCCAGGTTGGAGGGGTAACACTATCCCCGCAGCCGATATTTACTTACAGGCGAGAGAGTCGCGAGTAGAGATTCCAGTTTTAGGATTCACACCAGTCGCAATCTTGCAGAGTTCCTTCTGTTGCAGCTTCCCCAAGATAGCGTCGGTAAAATCTGCTCCAGCAATATTGACATCTGTGAATGTCGATCGTAGCATCATCGCCTCAGTGAAAACAGCATCACTCAAATCGGCACCAACAAACCGAACTTGATCTAGTAAACCTTGAGTGAGATTTGCACCGTGGAGATTTGTCCGGTTTAGGGTTGAGGAACTGATCACTACGCCTGTGAGGTCTGCGCCAGAAAAATTGGTATCATCTAGCTTGGCAGTAGTGAATACGGCTGTCTGTAAGTTTTTGCCCGAAAAATCTTGACCGTTTAGTTCGGCATTATCATAGGAGAGCATTGGCTTGTATTGAGAAGTTCCCCCCGCCGCGATCGCATGGCTGGGAAAGCAGATTAAGATCGAAGCAAAGATTAAGGCGATAATAGTAGGCATATTTTCTGGCAAACAGTAAGCAGCGATTTGGCAAAGCCGACGCTGTGCGAACGCAAGGTAGGGAGGATTAGATTTCGGCATTGGGTGCCAGACTCGTACAATCCTTAACATGCACAGTTTATCGCAAAAATCGGACGGGCGATCCAGAACTGACGTTAAAATCGGTCGATCGAGGTAAGATCGGTCAAATACGTTCCGACTCCATCTAACTATAAACTCTTGAAGCCACAATCAAAATGGTGATTGCCAGTTGCTTAGATGAAGAAGCATTAAGTTTTGAGGATTATTTACCAATCGAACGTCTAAAAGATTCTGCTGCTAATAGTTACTAGCCACTATGTTCAAATTACTGATTAACTGGGTTCTAAATGCGATCGCGTTCTTAATCACACAGCGGATTATCAACCATTTTTTGCCAGGACAATTTCACCTGCGAGATATTGCAACGGCACTGATTGCGGCTCTATTGCTAGGTTTAATTAACAGTACCGTGCGTCCGATTCTCCAGTTACTAACTTTCCCTTTGACAATCCTCACATTAGGACTATCCTCACTCGCGATCAATGTGCTCTGTTTGGTATTTGTATCGCGGTTTGTGCCTGGATTTGATATTGCTGGGATCGTCCCCGCCATTGCTGGATCGATCGTACTGTCGATTGTCTCAACTTTGCTAAACTGGTTTGTTAAGTAGCACGATCGCTCTCAAGTTTGCACGGTAAATTTATCGGGGTGAATACCATAATTTACCCAGGTAATCGCGGCTTCTGCACTTGTCATCTCTGGTGTTACTTGCAGGATCTGAATATGCTGAGTCGATGGACATGTCATCTTGAGTAATACCATTAGCTCTCGTTCGCGTAGCATCACCGCTGGAGAATCGATCGGTTCTTGATGATATTCGCCATATATTACTTCAATACCATCAATTTTCAATAAAGTATATTCTCGCTAAGTATCGATATTAATTGTACTCAATAATTCTCTCTGGAATTCTAGCTAATCGGTTATTGTCAATAAATAATCTGGTTAAGATTACCAATATTCTCTAACAAGCTAACTAGTCGATTGTCATTTAGACGTAATTCAACTAGACTAGTAAACCTGTCGATATTTTTCTGTAAGCTTGCTAGCTGATTATTACTCAAATCTAAATATTTTAGATTAGTAAGATTGCCAATGCTTTCTGGCAGACTAAATATCTCACTATGACTGAGCGTTCGCATTCGACCGAGTCTAGCTTTCTCGATTATTTGTTCTAATTCTATTAGATGCTGTACTTAGCCGACCAAATCTAGTTGAGTTGACTGACACCCGAACAAATTTGATGAAGATTCACAGTTGGTTTACCCCCCAACCCCCCTTTATCAGGGGGTCTTTTCCTGATCCCTCCCCGCAGGTTCGGGGAGGGCTGGGGTGGGGTAAAGATCTCCGCCTCTGACTCACCGCATCAACTCCGATTGTGAAGGAAGTATTGGATAATCGGGTTAATTCCACTAAAATTACTATAGTCTCGATCGCATATAAGTACGACCTTACTTAAAATTTAGCTTTAACCGTTGGGAGAAAAAATTGGTTTCTACATCTAATTTGAAAACTACAAAATCAGAAGAAATTTTTGCAGCGGCTCAGAAACTGATGCCAGGTGGTGTAAATTCCCCCGTGCGAGCATTCAAATCTGTCGGCGGTCAACCTATTGTATTCGATCGCGTCAAAGATGCCTATATCTGGGACGTAGACGGTAATCAGTACATCGATTATGTGGGCAGTTGGGGGCCAGCGATCTGCGGACATGCCAACCCTGAAGTAATTGCCGCCTTACATGCCGTGCTCGAAAAAGGAACGAGTTTTGGCGCGCCCTGCTACCTCGAAAACGTCCTCGCAGAGATGGTCATAAATGCCGTTCCCAGCGTGGAAATGGTGAGATTTGTCAATTCTGGTACTGAAGCGTGTATGGCTGTCCTGCGGCTGATGCGCGCCTTCACTGGACGCGATAAGATTATCAAATTTGAAGGCTGTTATCACGGACATGCGGACATGTTCCTAGTCAAAGCTGGTTCGGGTGTTGCTACTCTGGGTTTACCTGATTCCCCAGGCGTACCAAAATCGACTACAGCCGATACACTCACAGCACCTTACAACGATTTGGAAGCTGTCAAAGCTCTATTCGCTGCCAATCCTGATAGTATTTCTGGCGTAATTCTAGAACCCATCGTGGGAAATGCTGGTTTCATCGTCCCCGATGCTGGTTTCCTGGAAGGCTTGAGATTAATTACTCAGGAATATGGCGCACTGCTAGTATTCGATGAAGTGATGACTGGCTTCCGGATCTCCTACGGCGGAGTCCAACAGCGGTTTGGTGTGACTCCCGATCTCACTACGATGGGGAAAGTCATCGGTGGTGGTTTACCAGTCGGAGCTTATGGCGGACGCAAGGATATCATGTCGATGATCTCACCTGCGGGGCCGGTATATCAAGCTGGGACACTATCAGGAAATCCGCTAGCAATGACAGCGGGGATTAAAACCCTGGAGCTGCTCCAAAAACCAGGTACTTATGAATACCTAGATAAAATCACCAAACGGTTGAGTGATGGCTTGCTGCAAATTGCCAAAGCAACCGGACATGCCGCTTGTGGTGGTAGCGTCAGTGGGATGTTTGGGTTATTCTTCTGTGAAGGGCCAGTTCACAACTTTGAAGATGCCAAAAAGTCAGATGTGACTAAATTTGGTCGCTTCCATCGGGGGATGTTGGAGCAGGGCATCTATCTCGCCCCATCGCAATTTGAGGCTGGGTTTACTTCTCTAGCACATACAGAGTCAGATATCGATCGCACTCTTGCTGCGGCTAAAATTGTCATGTCCCAAATGTAATCTGCTAAGGGTACCCCTACAGGTGTTGAACGGGTACCCAAAATAGTGACGATCCAAAAACAATTGAAAATATTACTACAGGTGTTATCGATCGGAAATATTAGGAATTGTCGGTCATAATCACAACGATGTTACTATCAAAGCTGCTAATATTTACGATCGAAATAAGTTAGCTTTTATTGCGCCGATTAGTATAGCCAATAAATTAACTAATACTATATAACTATATATATTTAGAGCTAATCTCAAAGGAGACACGATCGCTAAAAAATTGGTAGATCGTTTAGTTGATGTCGATTATCAATTATCAATTAATCTAACTAACTTGTAATGCTTGCATTGCAGTTTTAATTAGATCGAAATAATAAGTTTGGGTAATATCTATAGTTTTAGTTGGTGCTGACGGTGCGCTCAATCTAGCTAACTTCTGACCCTTATCGATCGCTAAAATTTGACCTTGAGCATTGACGATCGTTAGTCGTTCTCGATCGTCAGACATACTGCAATCATAATCTCGCTCTTGATAATTAAACTTGTAAGTTGGTGCTGCTACTGGTAGCCGGACACTAATTACTTCTAACTCGATCGAGCGCGAATCCTTCCAGTTATTTTCTTTAAGTTTATACGCAATATCTAAATATTGTGGTAACGGATGATAGTCACCAAATCGCCACGCGATCGCTTTGATCCCTTGGGGAAACTCAGGGGTATTGACAGTAAATTTCAAGTGACCTTTACCGACAATTTTTTGTTCTAATACTCGGACGTTCGCCGTCCAGAATACTGGATCGGGATTCTCCATCCCACAAGGATGAATCGCGTCAATTTGGGTGTAGAGTGACGAGTTAATTGCCGCTAGATCCGCCTGGGTATCAATTTTGACTAAATATTTGAGATGCTCGACTTCTAGGTACTTGTGGGCGAATTCGCTCAATCTCTGTTGGAAGTTGGTGAGGTGCTCGGTAGGTAATGAGAAACCACCCGCCGCTCGATGTCCGCCGTATTTACCTAATAGATCGTGACAGTACTCTAATGCTTGGAATACATTAAATTCAGGAATACTGCGGGCAGAACCTCTAATGTGATGTTCATCTTCATTGGTACCGATAAATACTGGGACACCATAGCGTTCGACTAAACGAGAAGCAACAATTCCAATTACCCCATGATGCCAACCAGGATGGACGATAACTAAGACGCGATTTTGTTTGATATTATAAGTACCTTGCTCGATGAGATCGATCGCTTCTTGTTCGATCTGCGCACACATATCTTGGCGTTGTTTATTCACCTGTTCGCATTGAATTGCCCTAGCTAATGCCACTCCCATATCTTGAGTTGTCAGCAGATCGATGATAATCTGGGGGTCATCAATTCTACCGATCGCATTAATTCTTGGACCTAATCTAAACCCGATATCCTCCGGTTTCATCGCATGACTAGACTTGAGATTTTTTTTCTCACTCCCCTCCGAGGAGGGGCTGGGGGTGGATTCCGATCCCTGAGTTCCCGACATCTGAATCAATGCTTGAATCCCAATCACCTGCGAATTCGGCAACAGTTGCAATCCCTGCTTGACTAAGCGACGGTTAATCCCCGTTAATGGTGCTAGATCGGCAATCGTCCCCAGCGTGAATAATTCCAACAACTCATCACTCAAAGATGGTTTGCCTAATCTCTGGGCTAATTCTAGAGCTAAAAGATAAGCCACTCCCACCCCCGCAATCGCTCGATACACCGAAGACTGGGCAATCAACTTAGGATTGAGAATCGCATTCGCAGGTGGTAATACTTGGGGTAAATCATGGTGATCCGTAATAATCACCTGTAAGCCCAATTCTACTGCTCTAGCGATCGCCGCTACCGCCGAAATTCCATTATCCACAGTGATAATCAACTTCACACCCTCAGCGTGAAATTCCTCCACAATCCGCTGATTGATGCCATAACCATCAGACATCCGACTAGGAATCGCATAATCTACATCCGCACCCAAAGCCGAGAGCGCGCGTAGTAGTAATGCAGTACTAGTCATTCCGTCCGCATCATAGTCACCACAAATCGCAATCTTAGACTGACGATCGATCGCCTCCACCAATATATCTAGACTAATCTCTAAATCGGGAAATTCTGTCAACGGCGAGGGCAATTGAGCCGTCTCTGGATGAATAAATAACTCGGCTTGCTCGAGTGTCTCAATC
>Ga0209491_10007643_pt1 | contig 14145 bp, 17 predicted proteins | sample BON02_FD_187213 | JGI IMG/M metagenome (GOLD analysis project Ga0209491, IMG submission 187213) | Freshwater microbial communities from Lake Bonney liftoff mats and glacier meltwater in Antarctica - BON-02 (SPAdes) (version 2) | ecosystem: Environmental > Aquatic > Freshwater > Ice > Glacier... | reverse complement strand
TGATAATTTAGTAGAATTACAAAAAGATTTCAACAAAATATTCGTTCAACGACAAAAGAAATAATCTAAATAGAAGTATATGAAAGAAAAGGAATTGAAACGAGAGGATATACTGCCTGTATTAGCCGAGTATTACAAGAGCATTGGTCGTATCAACCCTCCGCCATACGAAAAATACACGCTACAAGAATTAAAAAAATGTCTAACAATGTTTGGAATTACATTAAAATATGTTTAGGAATACAGAATTATAATCTCCGTTCAATATATAGAATGTCGCAGTTGAACCCAGTTAAGAATGATGCGAGTCCAGACCAAGTGTATTTTGATATTACCGTCAGCAACTTCCAAAGCACAACCACGACGCCACCTGTGTTCTTCTTCAACGAGCAACGAACAATGCCCTTTATTAGTAATCCCGAAGAATATTACCTCTCCATACTCCGATTTACGATGGAAACTGGGTCGCTCCCTGTATTTATACCCAGTATTGAACCTAACCAAGCAGACAGGAACAAGACCATTTATTCGGTGACCCTTGAATACGACGACCCAGTTTTAGGCACTACATATACATCAGGGCAGACATATATTTCTTGGATTCCCCCAGACCAGAGTGCTGCCGTCCCTCTACCACCCAGCCAAACAGTTAATAACATCCAGAACAATACTACTGGATACTACAACTGCTATTCATACTCTTACTGGATTTACTTGATTAATTTAGCACTAATTGATGCGTTTAATACATTATCAGCAGCAACGGCGGCAGGAGGAGTGTCTCTTCCCACCCCATATTCTCCTTTTTTGAACTGGGACACGACCGCCAATCAAGCGGTGCTGTATGGCGATGAAGCAGGATATTCTGTGGATAAAGGAGGTATAAATATTGATAACATCCGTATCTATTTCAACGCCCCATTATATGGTCTATTCAATTCATTCCCTGCCGAGTATTTAGGATATAGAGGAGTAGTCGATGGTAAGAACTTCCAACTGATTATCCCAGTGGTGGGGGCGGTCAATCTACTAACCATTACGCCAGTTCAACCCACCCCAGTCCCACCAGCCACTTTTACAACATATAGGGCAATTGCTCTGTATCAAGAGATTAGCACGATTGCGAACTGGTCGCCTATTACAGCAATAGTTTTCACGAGTAATACCCTACCTATACAGAGCAACCAAGTAAGCACTCCGTTGGTGTATGATGACGCACAGACAGTCACCTTCGGTGGAAACAATAGCAACATCGCCAACATTATAACGGATATGGTGACGGATAACGGACAATACAGACCGAATATAGTATATACCCCGAGGGCGGAGTATCGTTTAGTCACCTTATACGGAAACCGCCCCCTGTTTAATGTGGATTTAAGCATATTCTACCGCACTAAAACGGGGGAGTTAATCCCTTACCGCATCAACTCTGGCGAGGCGGTGACCATCAAACTGGCGTTCTTGAAAAAAGAAGCATACAAGTCCAGAGGTGGCAAACAGGGATAATAGTTTAGGAATTTAGGAATTGTAGGAATAAAAAAATAATTTCAATTTATACGCAGATTTTTTATCTTCGTATAAGTTATAAAGATGTCGTCCTTTAAAACCGTTCTCGTTTCTGACTCAGTAATCGGAGATATCACCGATGATATTGACTACGCCGTCCGCTCAGGAGCAAGCCAGACCACATACCAGCAATTCCCCACAACCAGTGCTTCAAACTCCTCCATTATCTTCAACATTCAAGTCCCATCTGAGAATGTTGTTATAGGAAGAGATGTTTTAATTAATACAGGTCTTACTGTGACCCTCTCCATTACTGGAGTTCCAGTCGGTCAAACTGCGTGGAATTACGGAATGACCGACTCATTCCAAGCATTGCCTTTGAACTCTTTGTTTAGCACTGCCACCGCTCAAATTAATAATACAACTGTTTCAATCAACACACAAGATGTTCTCCCATCCTTGATGAGAATGAACGACAGCCGAGAACTTTACCGACACAATAGCACAACCCCTGTATTGCCCGACCAAGCATACGGACGCTACGCCGACGCAGTTGCGGGTTTAGGAAGTGTTGCTTCTCCGTATGTATCCAGCAATAACAACCCTCTTGCGGACTACGCACAAGCATCTTACGATGTCGACCAAGTGCCTCGTGGAGCATTCCCTGTTTCATACACTGTCGTCCACACCCCCAGTGTGGGTGCTGTGGATGCTTTGCTTCTTTCCACCAATGTCCTCGACACTTGGACGATTGTTGTGTCTACTGTAATATCCGAGCCGATTGTATTATCTCCCTTCATCTTTGGTGACCCCTGCTACAACCAGCAAGGATTTTTAGGAATTAACAATATGACCTTCACCTTCAACATCGACTCCACCTGTAAGCGTCTGTGGTCTTCTGCCAACCCTTATATTACCAATGTGGCTCTCGGGTCTTCTGCTAATCCTAACGGCTTCAACTTCCAAGCACAGGCAGTGGGGGGTGCTATATTCCAGACTCCACCCGCCGCTCCTCAGATGTTGTTTAAGTTCTTGTCTTCCCAGCCCAGCGACATGATTGCTACTAAAAATGTTATCCCTTATATGGATTACCCTCGCTACTTGACTTCTTCCTCTAATGCCTCTGCGATTCTCGCAGGTGGGTCTGCTACTCTTACCTCAAGCAACGTCCAGATTAATCAAATCCCCGATTTGTTTATCATCAATATCCGTAAGCCAATGTCGACCCAGACATCTGCGGACGCTAATGCGTTCTTCAAGATTAATAACATTAGTATCAACTTGAATAACCAGTCTGGTCTGCTTTCAAGTGCGTCTGCCTACGACCTGTGGAAAATGTCGGTGCGTAATGGAAGCACACAATCTTGGGCGGAGTTCAGCGGACAAGCATCCGTGGGTGGCGTTCAAAAAGCCACCACGGGTTCTTTGCTAATCATCAACCCCGCTTACGACTTGTCCTTGCCCGATTATATTTCTTGCGGTTCTCTCGGTAATTATAATTTCCAGTTCAGCGTTGGTGTGACTAACCAGTTGGGTGCGACCATCACGCCCGAGATGGTGACGATTTGTGCGAATAGTGGTATATTCACGACACAACAAGGTGTCAGTTCCATTTTTACGGGAATTTTGACTAAGGAGATGGTATTGGACGCTAAATCCAAGCAACAAGCGTCGGCGGTCAAGTCTGCCGAGATTAAGCGAATGGTTGGTGGCTCAATGTTTAATCTTGCTAATTTAGGCAGAATCGCCAGTAAAGCCTCTGATGCGATGAAGGTCGCCAAACAGGGCAAGGAAGTATTTGATGCCGCCAAGGGTCTGCTCGGTAGAGGAACAAGTGGTGGTGCTTCCAGTGGAGGGGCTAAACGCTTCTGTTAAACACCAGTATCCCAGAATATCCCGAGTATCCCAGAATTGCTTCAATATTTAAAGTCCGTCTCACATTGGGTAGGAACTTATATGGTATTTTGAAAAATGACCCTATTCTGGGATATTTGGGATATTCTGGGATAATGTATTTTTTCTATATATAAAACATTTAGTCATATATATAGGATTTTTTATATAGAGTATATATATAAAATGCCCCAAGCAAATATAACTTACGACACGCCGTATAACAGGGCATTAGCCGCACGAGTTTTAAACGGAGAGCGTCTTACAGCAATGCGTCAAGAAGCAACAGAAATGCCGATGCGTCTGGGTAGTTTCCACGACCCTCACGCTGCCCCAATGGTCGGTGGTGGCAGATTACAAGAATACGCTACAAATGGAACATCCGCTACATATCCCCCTATTAATATGCGGTCTGGGATGGAAGTATCCAGTGGCGGTTCACACGCAGGAGTAGATGGTGCTATTGGGGGCGGATTTTGGAAAGACTTTGCTCGTGGATTTACGGGTGTGTTAGATTTAGCCACCGCTCCTCTGGCGTTAGTTGCCCCGCCACTCGGCGTTGGTATTGGTGCGACGAGTAATTTAGTAAAAGGTCTTGCTGGTGGTGCTTCAAGTGGTGGTGCGGTTAGCGGAGGTGGTTTTTGGAGTGATTTCGGTAAGGGCTTTAAGAAAGGGTTCTTTGGAACAATAAAAGCACTAACGTCGCCCGTTGAAATATTAGCCCCTCAATTGAAGCCCGTTTTAGGCATCACTAATGCTCTCGGTAAATTGGCGGGTGAAGGAATGTCGGGCGGAGCATTAGCACCTCAATACAGAGATGCTTATCTAAAATCAAAGAAAATCTCTAAACAAGTCGCTCCGCTTGTAATGGATATATTCGGTAAGAAGTCGCCCTTTTTAAACAAGGCAGTCGGATTCGCTCACGAGGTGGATAAGATGCTCCCAGCCGATATGCGTGGCGGTGTCGGACTCCCAGAGGGAGGTAGTATGGTCGACAGATTAATGCCGTTGCTCCCATTTGCGATGAAATACCTACGAGGCAGTGGTATGTGCCGATGCTCTGATGGTATGTATGACGATGGTATGAAGCGTTTAGGTATGAAGATGAGAGGCGGTTTTAAATTGTCCGATATGGTTGAAAAAGGAAAGAAAGCCGTTGAGATTGGAAAGAAAGGTTTTAGTGCCGTTAAAGATGCCGTTGAATTGGTAAAAGGATTAAAAGGCGGTGCTACAAGCGGTGGGAGAATGGTTGGAAACAAAAAGGATGCGTGTGGACGCAGTAGTGGAACTCGTGACTACAACACGCCTTGCGAGGCAGAGGGTGCGGGTTTATTTGATTTCTTGCCTTACTCACAAGCCAGAAAAAACAAGCGTATTAGAGAATTGGCGGCAAAAAAATCAGGTGGTGCTGTAAGCGGAGGTGCTGTAAGCGGTGGTGCTAAAAAAGACGGACGTGCTATTCGGGCTGCTATTGTTAAAAAGATAATGAAAGAGCGGGGTGTGAAGATGATAGAAGCGTCAAAAATCGTCAAAGCAGAAGGATTATATTAATGAATTATTTAGCAATTTAAATATTAATATCTCGTATTAATATATAATATGCCTCGGGTTAAATTAAATACGCCAGAAGTGGATAGTTTAAATGCTGCTAAAAAGCGAGTTAATAGTAAGAACAAAGTAAAGTATATGGGAGATGAAGCATCCAAGCCAATCGTGCGAGAAGAAACCCAGCAAATATACAACGGAGTAGCAGACAGATTGAATGCGATTATAGCATCCATCGGTGAGATAAACGCCCAGTTAAATCTAACGGCAGGAATTAATGCTCCTTGGGCGAGTAAAGCAATTGATAGATATATTAGTGCGACATCGTCTGCTAAAAAACAAATAGTAGATTTAAATAGTTATTTAGAGCAACACGCAGGAACACTTGGCGATTTTAGTGAGGCACAATTAAGTAGCGTCGCTTCGTTAAATAATGAAATGACGACAACATTTACGGAAATAATCCAATCAGTCAGTAAATTATCTCCAAAGAAACAATTGGCGATTAAAAAGGTATTTAGTGTATTTATTGATGATTTATCCCGTTTAAACCAAATATTAGAAGGTAATGTAGGTTATAGGAGTGGTGTAGCCCCGACGGCGAATAATATGCGAGGTGTGCCAGTAAAACCATTTATAACAGGTATGAAGGAGTTTAAAGAAGGTAAAAGTAAAGTCGTAGCAAATCCCGAGCAAGAAGTAGAAACAGAAGCATCAGTAAGAAAAGTGCGTAAGGATAAAGGAGTGTCTCGTAAAAAAAAACCAGAAACACCTAAAACACCAAGTCCTCGAACTCGAGTAGAGAGAATAATATTAGAGAATACAAGTGGGTCAGATGATGACACACTCGGAGGAGGAATGTGTGGAGGGCTTTCAAATCCTACCGACCGAGTAATAGGCGGTTCATACCACCATTTAATGCGACGAATAAACCCCATTTCATTTCCAGCAGCGATGAGTAAGGGTGGACTATATTTAGACACAAAAGATTATATGCCTACCCGATTTTTATAATTGATTTAATTGATTAAATAAAAATATTTATTATATTTATTTAATGTATAGATGGAGGATTTTATTAAATTCGTAATTGAAGAACTACCTGCTAAAAAAAAGAGAGGGCGACCTCGTAAAGGTGGGAAAATGGCTCTGCCAGAAAATGATTACGGACTTGGGCGAACACCTCGATACATACCGCCACCTCCGACATTAATGGATACATTTAATCTATTCGCACCGCCGACGCCTAATCCACAGAGAGAAGCCAACAGGATACGAGCAGCGGAATTAAGAGCCGAACGGAGAAGAGAACGACTGGGAGGAGCAGAGGGCGAGGGATGGATAGGCGACCAACTAAAAAAGATTAAAAAAACCGCCCAGAAAGTGGCTCGTAAGGTAGGCAGTGTATTAGTCGGTAAAAAGACAGCAGAAAAGATTGAACGATACGGCGATGCGGTATTATTCCTGTCTAATCTCCCACTGCCTCCAAGTGTAAAAGAATACCTGCGTAAGCACGGCGACGAACCCATCAACAGAATAGTCATCGTGCGTAATCCCGTCCAAAAGTTTCTAACGGGTGCGATGAACGCAGTGTCCCTCGGTTCATTCGGTAAGAAGTTCGGTCGCCTGCCTTACGACGATTTATTCCACCTACAACTCTGGGTGACCACAGCGAGTGGAGTGTATGGGTTGGAGAAGAATGAGGTAATTACATTTACGCACAATCCAAGACCAGCACAGAATGCCGAGCAGAGAGTAGTCCCGATTAAACCAAACCTTACGATGGGTGGTATGATGGTGGAAGCGGAGAAGATACAAGGCAACCGCTTTACGAGATACGATGCGAGTAGCAATAACTGCCAAGATTTCGTAATGGCGTTGTTAAAGGGCAGTGGACTGGGTGATGAAGCCGACTACAAATTCGTCAAGCAAGATGTAGATAGTTTATTCAAGGACGATAGTTTCCTGCGTAAAATGTCCCGTCAACTTACAAACCTCGGTGCGTCCGTATCGACGGCTATAACAGGGGTTGATGATAAACCGATTTCTTCCACCAAGACGAGCGACACATTTGAAATACCCTCACCATTAGACACTGATGTATTAGAGGCTGGAGGCAAGGGTAAAAAGCCATCTAAAAAAACAGAAAAAGGACAACCAACCATCCCAGCACTACTGGCAGCAGATGAAGAACGAGCAAGGGCAGCAGCCGAGGCATTATCAAACCCACCCATATACCAACGGGTTCAAGAACTACTCGCATTACGGCAACGAGGAGAGTTGGACGCTAATTTTCGTATTCCAAGACCGTCCAGAGTCCCAGCACCAGCCCCAGCCCCAGCCCCAGCGATGAGGGATACAGAAACATCAAACACAGTGTTAGATGCGGATTATACGGGTGGTGTGTCTGGCGTTAAACGAGGGAGAGGGCGACCCCGTAAGAAGCCGTTATTCTAAATCATCAACCTTACAGCAACAGCAAAAATACCTAAATCTCCAACGGACTTTCTTTTTAGGTTCGAGCAGACGCTCCAACGCACTCGCCATTCTATTTTTATCATACGACCATTCCATATATATACAGAAGATATTTTACCAAAAACCACGAATGAAAAAAAATTGAAGTAGGAAAAGCAGATACTGGTATAAGCATACTACAACAACAAGTCGTAAGACAAAGTAATTAAGATGAATAAAACAATCGCCGCCTACAAACTCAAACTCGCCAAACTCACAAAACAAATCGCCGTCCTCGTAATCCGACAACAAGCCGCAGCCACAAGAAAATCCCCAAAAAAACCGAGCAAGGAGGTTAATACCAAAGAGGAGGTGGTGTATGAAGAAGACGATTGTGGAGTAAGATGTCGCTTCACTAATGATGGAGGATGGGAAGCGATTGAACCCCACTGCTTAAATTGCGGATACACTTGTGAAGTGTGTAGTTGCGATGATTATAAAGAAGCATACTGGGTCAATGAGGACGAAGAAGAATAGATTATTTAAGCATTTAACATATATTAATCCAAATAAAAAGGTATATACTCCTTTTTTTCCATATATATACAGAAGATATATTAGAAAGTATCAAAAATGTAGAAAATTGATTTTATAATTAGGTAGTATATTATATCAATACTAACAGCGTAAAAGCCTACTAACAGATAATAATGACCCAAATTAACGAGACCAACCAAGTATTAACAACCCTATTGAAGGAATGTAGGGCAATGGATATATATGGTGCGGTGGAATTGGATACGGAGGAGAAGAGGGAGGCGTTTAATGGTAATAGCCAGATGTTCGACGGGGTTGATTACTTTATAATGTATGATATTCAAGGCGATAATGACGTGGCGTTAATGAAGTTCCCGAAATCAACCCTCAACACATTAAAGGGTGTCGGAGCAGTCCCAGCAAGAATTGAATAAAAAAAAAATAGATAGATAGGTTTATAATTATAAAATAGATAAAAAAAAGGTGTATATACACCCCTTTTTTATTTATTTATTTATTATTTACATCTTAATCTCGTATAGAGTTTTAATCGTCCATTCAATACCTAATATATCACACTGGCGTTCGGTTAATTTAGGGGTCTGGGTAATTCTATATTCAAATCCAGCATTCATCTTGTAGTGCCACTCACTCAAATATGTAAAGCAGTCGGTAATGTCCTCCGTATCACCGACGACGTGGTCGACGAACGCACCATCCTTATCATACATTGCCATCTGGTAATATACTTTATCTTCGTCCTCGTAGTCATCATCATTATCGTCTTGGATACACTCCTTACACACCCACGCTTCTATACCATCACTACCTTTTTTTACGGACGTCCATTCTTGCTCTTCACAATCTTCGCATCCGCAGTGCCAACAGGTTATATCTTCGTCGGTATTCATTATAAGAATGTCTTACTTGGTTGCTTATATAGGTAGGGCGTTATTTCATTTCATTTTTTTTTTGTAATTTTTTAACTGGTCTAATCTACTGACCTGTAATGGTGTATATAACTCTGACCTCGTATGGCAGACCGAAGTATTCACAACGTTCCTCGTCCAATTTGGGGGTAATAGTAATGGTAAGAGTAGTAAACTCACCATACTCGTAATAGTAGTCGGTAATAGCACTAAAACATTCGTCAATACACCACTTATCTCCGCCGACCAGTTCACCGTCGCCATCCCGCACTTGATAAACCTCTTTATATAAATCATCAATCTCTTCATTGCTGGTGTCCGCCTCGTATAGGTCAGGTTCGTCGCACCCACATTTGTCTATTGGTCTATCGCAGCACCTACAACTATCCTCGCAGGTCAGACACCCTAATTTGGGATGTTCCGCACAGAGAACTCCTTGGTCGTCGTATTCTATTTTAATATCCATTCTATCCATTCTTACTTTGCTAATATGCTTATATAAGGGTTGTATAAACGGACTTCAATTTTTTTTTATAATCATTAATAAAAAATTAATTGGTCTAATATATATAGCCGTTAAAATAGATTATTTCATCATTAAAAAATATTAATCTAATTATTTATATATATTCTCTCATTTTAGATTATTTCAACTACAAACTGGATTATATAATGATATAATTTTAAAATTATTACAGGTAATAACCTATATACTATATAGTTTAATCTAATATGAAAATAAAAAAGGATTGAATACCTTTTTATTTGGATTAATATATTTTAAATGATGAAATAATCTATTTTCTATTCGCTATCTATTCGTCGCTAATGTCTATAATCTCGTCCTCGTCTTCGTCGTTTGTTTCTGTCGCCAATACCTCTATTCTTTCGGCTTCGCCTCCGCCCGCCTCATCATTCCAGCATTCATCGCAGCACCATACCTCCTGCCTTGTGCCATCGGAGTGGTCTACGACCTTACGCCATACTCTGCTGTATTGGGGTGTTCCATCTCCGCAATACTCGCATACATTTAATGACGACATTATTACTTTACTGCTGTTGTAGTTCTGTATATATGCTTATATTTCTGGTGAAAAAGTAAATCAATTTTTTTTTTATCTTTTTGAAACACCGCAGGATTAATCCGTTATAATATAGAATAGAATAGATTAATATTTTTTTATTAGGGAGAGATGCTCCACAGGAATATATATATGCTCCTTCTCATCCCAACAACATCCCAGCCTACTAAATGATGCGGTGGTGTATTTGCTAAACTTGTCAGCGTCATACACAATAAATGCGAGGCAGTCTGTGTAGTTGAATATGAGTGTGAGCGTCTTGGAAGTATCCATCAGTTTATTACAGGTAATCATCGTGGTCGGGTATGCGTCCATCTTATTTGTCCTACTTTTCAACTCGTAATTATATACAGGGTCGATATAGTCATATTTCGCATACTGCCCTTCGGTTGCTGTAATGTCTCGTCCAAAATACTCCTTTATAATGGGGAGTATTCTCTCCTCCTGTGCCTTGCCGTATTTATAGGATTTATTCCAGTGAACCATCTATATACTAAACATATTTTATATTTTTTCTAAATGAACGAAATAAATAATCTAACTACTATATATAAATGGAATTGCCTAAACCTCCGCCAAAAAGAATATCAGTTGAAGACAGAATTAAAACATCAATGACCGATGGGGATTTAGAAAGACATACTGGGATTAAAGATGCCGACATTATTAAATACTCCGACTTGAAAAACTACTCCAAAGTGGAGGAGTTATTACCAGAAGATAAGTCGTCTCGTATTATACTTATTGAGGACAGATACAACCACGGACACTGGGTATGTCTAATGCGATATGGAGATACTATTGAGTATTTTAATTCGTATGGTAAGAAATACGATGCCGACTGGGGCTTTGTAGGTCGTATGATGCGAGTGATACTCGGTCAGCAAAATAACGACCTTACTCGGTTAATGAAACAAGCAAAAAAGGACGGATGGAAGACCGACTGGAATGATGTGGCTTATCAAAAGATGTCGCCCGATATTCAAACCTGCGGACGATGGTGCGTATTTCGTATATCAACGATGAAAATAGGTTATACCCTCCCAGAGTTCCACGTGTTGATGAAAAAATTACAGACCGAGAACGGGGGGGCTTCTACTGACTGGGTCGTGTCTAAATATGTTGAGTAGTGTTAGACCGATTAAAAAAATACAAAAAAAAAATGATTTGTATTTTACTAAACTTATATAATCAACACACAACTACCATTTTGTAGAAAATTGCTTTTAATTTTCTACAAACTTATATAAGCAACACACAACTACCATTTGGTATAAAATTGATTTTAATTTTATACAAACTTATATAAGCAACACATACACTTATAATGGGGACTTGTTTAGAAGATACATACTGGCACTTATACCACAAGGTTAATAAAAATGATTATACGATTATCCACGCCATCGTCCAGCGTCCAAGTGATGGTCTACGGCATCCACATTCAGTGGTGTATAACAAAAAGACGGGATATATTCACGAGGTCAGTAATGATTTTAAAATTAAGAATGTAGTAATTCCATTCTTACTCTGGGTAAGAGCAGGTAAGGTGTCGGATATTATCCAATATACATTCCAAGAATACAATACGCTACTTTTAGAAACGCAGAGGTGGGACTTCTGGGGACTAATAAAAAAGGGATTGGTTAAATAAATAAATAAATAAATAAAATCAAACATCGTAGGTCGTCCTACTGGGGGTTTTTTTTTCAAACTCCGCAGGGCTAATACTGCTAATACTCGCCACCAGCGGGATTGCGTGGGCTTGGTTGGCTATTTCCTTGTTAAACTCAAATACAACAGACTCGACTTCATCTTTGATGGCGTATTTATCCACCTTGTCTGCTATACCTCTAACTATTTCATCTGCTATTGGGTCGTAGGAGTTGCTTACCACACTTACGCTTAAAACATTACCTGCGATGTCTTGTAGGTATTGGTCGTATGAAATGCTAAATGATTTCTTTGTTGCTTCCATTATATATACTATACAGATTATATAATGGCTAAAATAGATTAAAAAAAAACCAGTATCCCAGAATATCCCAGATATCCCAGAATTAGGGCATCCGCCTAACTTTCCTATAAGAATATCCCCCATACGAGATGGACTTTCGCAGTTGCCCCTATTCTGGGATATTAGGGATATTTAGGGATACTTCTTCTGGGGGTAGTTGCTAATTAATAACTCACCCCTACGCAGACCACTGTGTGTGCCTGTGGTGGCTTGAGACCAACCGCTTCTTACATTCCAAGTCTTAATTTTAAAGTCCTTGAATAGTCGGCGTATATTAGGGCTGTCGTTAATAGTCATTAAAAAATTACCCTTGATTGTATGTAGCATATTAGCAAGGCGTTCAAAATTAAAATCCACATCTTCGGCGTATTCCCAATCCTCGGCGGTGTTCTCGTAAGGCGGGTCTAAAAAGAAGAAGGTGTCGAGGCTGTCGTATTTCTTTATAATCGCTCCGTAGTCCTTGTTCTCAATCTTGGTGTCCTTTAATGCTTCCTTCCACTTGTCTAACGACCTTTTTAATTTTGTGAATGGATTACTGGGTTTATAAATATTCTTACTCACCTTTACAGGATTACTACTAAAACCAAAGCAGGTCTGGATTATTTCTCTTATAATTTTATACTCATTCGTCTTCTTCGGAGGGCTGTCCCAGAATGCCTTGACTTTTGGTATGGTGTTTAAATCTCGGCGGTATTTATTCAAGTCCAACGATGCCTTCTTAATCATATTAAAACGGGATACTACACCCTTATCCAAGTCGTTTAATATATTCTCCTCTGCCTTTTCTTTGTTATAGAAAATAGCACCCGACCCAGCAAAGAGTTCAACATACCTCTTGTGGGGTGGTATAATGGGTATAATATCCTTACGATGATAATATTTATTACCTTGACGACAAAAGGGTGGCATTAGAGATGGTTCTCGCATCGCTACACCTCCCGTTTTTTCATTTTGTAATCGGTTTAGTAATGACCCTAATTCACTCATCGACCTGTATATATTATTACTATATTTTAAATAATATCAACTATTTTTAATCCGTTTTAATGTAATTATTCATCGCCGTCTCGACAGAAGACCCCATCGCTGCCGTATCCGATACTAAATCCTTTGCCTTCTCCCCGTATTTACTCGTTAAGAATATATTACGGAGCATACTTGAACCCACCTTGCCACTAAATATTTTATTCAACATACGAGTCATATCAGTCGATGTCTGTAATGGTTTACCATCTTGGTGGACTAAAAAGGGGACTGGTTCAGGGGTCTTTGCTTTCAATTCTTTTGATTGAGGATGATGCGTTAGATATACCTTGATAATAGCCTTCAACTCGTCAGGAATAGGTAAGCGTTTCTGTTGGTATTTCTTCTGCGTCTTGTAGTTATTAAATACCCACTCCCATTCAGTAATATTCAAGTAATTCTCACTGCTGTCGTCGGGTGTCTTCTTTACTACCATCATATCAATATAATCCTTATTACGACGGGGTGCTTGTAAGCAATAGAGAGATAATACGACTAATTGTAAGAGGCGATTATACTCATCTGCGGTTATTTTACGACGTGTTCCAATCTCATCTAATACGCCCTTTAACTCGTCGCACTTACTCATCACTTCATCTTGTTCCATCCAATTTTCTTTTTGAACGGCACTCTTGGTGGTGTTGGTTTTCAACTCGCCGTTCAATTTCATCAACTCGTCGTAATAGCGTTTATACAACTTTTTATACTTGGCTTCTGGTCTGCCCATCAAGGAACTAACGGCTGCTATTAAATAAGTCCTGCGGGTGTTCGGTTTTAGATTTTGTAATCCTTCTAATACTTCTGCGGGTGCGAGGAAGTTTAGATTACGGAGTGGCTTCCCCTTGTTTAATTTAGTAAGATTGTAAGTGTATAACTTTCGGGATGAAGCAGAGATGTCGGGCTTATTGCTAAATGGGTCAAATGCTGGGGCTTCCATTATACATACTATTTAGATTATTATTTTGAATAAAATTTGCCTAAACTATTTCCGTTTTTTACATATTCAATCAAGATTGGATTATAACAGAGGTCGTAGTGTATGTATAACTTGAAGCCGTAATCGTCCATTTCGTAAATACAGATGTATTTACATTCTTCTTTCTGACACATTTTATATATTAGGCGAATATTTTTATCTTTACATATTATATAA
>Ga0209491_10007633_pt1 | contig 14159 bp, 13 predicted proteins | sample BON02_FD_187213 | JGI IMG/M metagenome (GOLD analysis project Ga0209491, IMG submission 187213) | Freshwater microbial communities from Lake Bonney liftoff mats and glacier meltwater in Antarctica - BON-02 (SPAdes) (version 2) | ecosystem: Environmental > Aquatic > Freshwater > Ice > Glacier... | reverse complement strand
GGGGAGACACGCTCCCTCTCACGTGGACTGACGGTGCTCGGTGCACCTACTCAGTGGCGGTCTTTGTTTGACAGTGTAAAGGACGTTAAAGGGCCCAGTTTGCCATACGCGCGTGCATGTGCAGTTGTCCCGCGTCTACCAGAGCCCTATTCAGGTGATGCCTCACTCTATGTGGTCTGTATGCTCCGTGGCATGGCGTTTGCGGGAGATTTTCGTATTCACCCCCACTGGTAATTTTTATTTTTGTTATATATATATATATATATATTTTTTTTTCAACACAAGCACACAAGAAAGTACAGGGCGCAGGCGCATACAAGCTCCTACACTCGCTCCCTGTTCCCCGCTAGCTCGGCCGGCCCTTTGTTTAGTTTTGTTTCACCCATTTATTCTAACACTAACATATTTGAACCGTTTGCCGTTAGCGTAATGGGTACTAAAAATAAAGCGCTCCCAGCAATTGTTTTCCCCGACCGCGTGCTCCTCGCCCACGATGCAGACATGGCTTGCAGAGACAACGGAGACAGCTTCGCATACGACTTTGAAGGCGAGAGGTGGTCGGTTTACCACGCCGGCGGGCCCACCACTATCTAGTCACGTGCCCGCGGCTATGTACATATATCATATATCATATATATATATATATATATATATATTATAGGTATAGGCTATAGGGGAGATGATTGCGCACACATTGTTATGCTACTCGCTCTATAGCCGCGAGTGCTGGGAGCACGAGTGGCCCCTTGGAAGCGCCGGCACGGACCTCGTCCGGTGTGGCGACTTCGGAGCGTTGCTAGGGCTCAGGCGAGAGTACTCCGCCGCATTCCGGGCCAACCACCAATGCGCCGCCCACGCAGCGGCACTCAGCTCTGCTGCCGACAGCGCGCGCCTGCACGCAGTAGTACATGGAACCGAAGCCGCTCCTACCGCACGCGCCGCGGCATCCGGATCCGGGCACGGGCCCGCAGAGGCGGTGTAAGAGGGAGGATTTCGTGGGAACCATGTGAAGGCGCCAGCGGCCAGCGGCAAGGACGCCGCACCTTCGCCGCCGCGGCCACCGCCCTCGCGGCACCACCGCTGTCGTCACCGTGGACTGCGCCGCCGTCGCCGCCGAAGCAGCTATCGTCGCCAACACCGAACGCGTGTCCTGACGGCCAGAACTAGGGCACCTATTGGGCCGTGCAAGACGCGCAGCTATACCACTTCATCTCCGACTCCGATGGCTCAAGCGACCCGCGCCCACGCGACCCGCGACACGGCCGGCTCGAGCGTGGAGTTGGTGGCCCTCGATCGCGTCACGATCGTCTCCGGGATGGCCTTCACAGCCTCTACGTGATGATGAGGAGCACCTTGGCATCCGCCGGCAGCGCCATTATGATACTGACGCCGCCTGAGAGATGGGCGAGGTGCGCGCACGCTGTGAGACTTGGAGATTAGGCCATACGTCGCTCCATAGAGTGATTGACACGCATGCCAAGTATCAGAGAGTATCAGAGAGTATCAGACTGGGAATCCATGCTCAAAGTCAGCGGATGGGCGCCAAAATGGCCCCAGAAGCACAAGCCCGCGCGGCACGCCCCTGGCGCGTGCGCCCCGGCCCCGGTCGCCGCCCCAATCGGGCCTGTGCCTGGACCTCTAGCCAGGGCCGCCTTCGGTCCACGCGCCCAGGCCGCATCGCACCTCGGTCGCCGGCGAACTCGCGATGTTCGCGCGCTTCGAAAAATACCAGCAGGGGCGCCATTGTTTTCTTTTAGCCGTGGTCCGGACCCCCTTTTGCCGGCCCCGTGCCTGCCGACAGTCAACAAGCAGAACGAGCGATGAAACCCACCGCGTTCATTAGCACGCCGATGGCAGTGTCCCACCCTCACTTCGTGATGGTGAAGGGCTACCACATGGGCAGCTACTGGCTCGCCGAGGCCTTCTCCAAGGCGCCGGGCTGCGCTCTCTACTTCGAGTACGAGCACTGTCTGCGCCGCGGTATGCCGACGTGCTGCCCGAGCCCCAACCTGACTCTTGGCTACCTGCAGCGGGGCTGCTCGTGCTCGACCGCCCGACGGCACGTTGGCTCTGACAGCTGTAGCGGCTGCTCGGAATACCCGCTCGAGGGAGGCTGCCGCGCGACCGGTGTGCAGCTCGGAGCGCTCGGACCCGTCTACATCACGCACATACGGCAGATGCAGGTGCAGTCTCCCTCGCTGCAGATCGTGTTCCTCGCGCGCTCGAACCTGGTCAAGCACGCGGTCTCGTTTTTACGCACGTCGTGCGGTGGGACCAACCACCTGACGGCCGCGGCCCACGCCAAACACCACTCCGGCGAATGGATCAGCATCCCCCCTCCCCAGCTGCTGCACAACATCCGCACCAACAGTCATGCCCAGCAGCAAGTGGCGGAGCACGCGCGCGCGCTGGCCGGTGGCGAGCCCGCCTATACGCTCATCTACGAATCGGCGCAGCGCGATCTCGTTGGCGAGATCTCGAACCTCCTCCGCGCGATTGGCGCCAGGCCGTTGCCCGTTGGCTGGAACGGCGTGGCAGGTGTTATTATTAAAGCCGGGGGCGACACGCTCACTACTGCGCTCTCCAATTACGCCGAGCTCGAAGAGGCCTTACGGCCGGCCTCGTGTTTGCACCGCATGCTGACTGCCGCCGGGCCGGTCGGGTTTGGGCTGGACGAGTGCAAGGAGGACCTGGCGGCGATCCCGACGAAGCTGGCGATGCAGCTTCAGATGGGCAGCCAGGTGGCGATCTCGTCGCGCGTGCTCAATGCGAGCCAGTGCGCGGGGGGGGCGCCTCGGGGCGGCACGGTGTAGGGGACGGAGCGTGTATCTGTATGCGTGCGCGGCGCGACTGTGCTTCTCGGGGGAGCCCGGCGCGCCGCGCTCAGCAGCGGCGCAAGCGCAAACGACGCTCACCGCGTTGTGCGTTGTGCGTGTGTAAGAGGTGAGAGACGTGGGCCGTCGATCGAGTCCTCTCTTAGCTTTTTATTCACCTTTTTTAGCACATCGGGATCGGGTTAATTAAACCGTATATAGGTATAGGTATAGGTATATTATGTATATGTATAGAACCGCAACACAGCAGTATATTAGAAAATATCTTGGTTGTTCTGTAGCATACTATATAGCATGCTACAATGCTATATAGCCTTCGTCAGATGCTACAGTACTATATAGCATAGCTCTACTTTTTTTCTGATATTATTTGAACAATTTCGAGTTGACGCGACTACTGCTACTGGGGTGCTGCTCCTGGCTGCTAGCCCACGCCCCGGCCGGGCCCAAATTATTTGCCAAATGCTAAAAACTATGTGTTCAAATACCAAAATTTGCATCTAGGACAGAGTGTAGTACTACAGTGTAGTATACTATATATGGCATGTATATGTATAGCATCCCCTGACCCCCGGTGCTATAGATGCTATATGCTACAGCTACAGAACATCCAAGAAAAACATATCATACATGAGATATAGATTACACACACACATATAATATACGGCACACACACACAACACACACACGCATGTCACATACTACATACTACATACTGCATACTGCGTAATGTAAATATATATAAATATAATATTAAAATATAAAAACGTGTTATTGCGATAATTGTGTGTGTTTTCCGTTTTCCCGTATCGGCGTTAATGATAAGCCAAGCTCCTCCGTGCTGTGCGCACCACGCACCACTTGCCGCAGCAACCTCGACAGCTCACAGCCTGCAGCCTGCCGAAGGAGCTCCAAGATGCGCTGCTGTGCTCTTCGCTTCTCGCCCAAATAGATCATTCAGACAGAGACCGCAACCGCAATCAGTAAGGTGGGTGGCCGTGCGCGTTCGCCTCTCCGATGATGATGATGCAGGGTACATTATCTAAACCCGTCGGACGTCTGCCGAAGCAGACTGCGGATTCTGGAGTTGTAAGAGAATTCTTACGAATGTTTGCCTCTGAGGCCAAACAACCACGAAACACCAATCGAGATTAATCAAGGACTGTCCTCGCAATGAATCTCGGCACAGGAAACACAACACACAAAAGGGCGGGCGCCCGGCAGGCGCCCGCAATGTGTTGAACGGGATGTGCAAGTTGTTCGAAGGAATGTGGCCGAAGAGCGTACTTAGGAATATCGGCGGACATCCTTCGGGATACAACAGGGGGTACTAACTACTGCAGGCAAATACGGTAGTAGGTACATCTATCTTGGACAGCCCCCCGTTCGAAGCAGAAAGGTTCGAATAAAGAGGAGACTAACTGAACCAAGATGGATATGCGCCGTATTCTAAGGTGAGTAGTGAACAAAGGCTTTTATTCGCGAGGGGAGGGGGGTTTGGGGGTCACACGCACCTAGGTGGGTGATAGACTATATCAAGTGCTTCGGCTTATCGTGGAGTTGAATCGCCGTTGCAATGATGTCTCATGTTACGAATTAATAAAACATTCGCAGGGCCGGGGGAAAGGGTGTGCGCGCAAAGGCGGCGACAGACGCTCAACAGGCGAGGATCGTAGACTGTTCAAGTGGGGTCCTGCCGGATTGGGTCTCATGCGTGATTATAATATAATCATGGGGCGGGCGGGAAAGGGGCAGACGCTCAGAATATTGAACGAGTCATTCTAATTGGGTCTCATGTTACGGAATATTTATATATCTCGTAGGGCAGGGGCAAAGGGTCCCGTGCGTGGAGCCGGCGACAGACGTTCAATAGACGAGGACCTCACTGCGCAAGTGGGGTCCTGTCGGATTGGGTCTCATGCATGATTAAAAATATAATCATCGGGCGGGGGAGGTATTGGCAGGGTGCGGTATAATAGCGTCGGAAGGCGGTAGACGATCTCTATCGAGAAGGCACGTGATCGAGATGTAGCTCGCTAGAGCCGAACTTGGCTATGGAAGGTCTATCTAGTCGACGTTGGGAATATCGGGCCGGGTAGACTGCGCGTCGCGTCCGTGCCGTGCCGAGCTGCGAGGTGGATTGGTGTAGCTGCTGAGGCGATGTAGGAGGCCGTCGCGATGGTGGCGTGCCTGCACCATCAGATGGTGTTTGCCGATGGCGTCCTCGAGCTCGTCCAGGCATAGCTCCTCGACGTCGAGAAGGTTGCGGAGGTGGTCGATGCGCACTTGAGCGTCGCTGCGGTCCGCGAAGGCGCCAGCGAGCCAGGCATCGTCGTCGAGAGAGTAGTGGACTCCGTCTGCGCAGGCTGGGGCCGGCTTGGGTGGCCCGCGGGTGTCGTCGGCGACGTGAGCGTTGTACGATGTGCAGGCGGCTTGCGATGCGGCGGGCCAGCCGGTCGAGGTGGCGGGAGGGTGAGGGACGGGAAGCGATGGGGTAGGGGGGGGTTGTCGACGTTGGGGATGGGAGGCGATGGGGTAGGAGGGCGGTTGTCGACGTTGGGGAAGGGGGGCGCCTGGGGTAGATTGATGACCCGAACGAACGGGCAGTAGGTGTCCCAGTGTCGTCCGGAGCAGGTAGCGCAGCTGCGTCGGTTGGAGGGGAGAGGGCCGTGGATCAGCTCGCAGTCGGTGTCAAGGTGGCGTCCTGCACAGAGGGAACGGTTGCGGCGGTGGGCCGGGAATGGCGGAGGTGGAGGCGCGGTTTTGGCTGTATCCGGGGCTGCATTGACGGTGTGAGCGTTGGCGAGGTGTGAGCGTTGGCGATGTGGAAGCCGTCTGAAAATATGCGCTCGAGCAGTGCGCCCTGTGTGAGCGGCGGCCCTGTAGCGCGTAGACTTGCTGCGTGTGTCAGAAGGACGCCGAGGGCGGGGGAAAGTTGCTCGGTGGGACGGACGGCGAGGCTGGTTGACGCGGCGGGTAGGGGGAGGGCGATGGTGGGCGGCATTGGCGTTGTGTGTTGCCCTGGTCCGGTTTCTGCCGGCAAGCGCGTGGAAGAGAGGGTCGCCGTGGTTTGCAGTGGGACGGCGAGGCGGCGGAGTCGTGCCATTTGCGTGGATAGAATGCTGCAGCCTGTTCCACGCCGCGTGCGAGATGTGCCAGATGAACGAGACGAACCTCGCGGCGGCGATAGCGGGCCACGTGAGGGTGGCGAGGGCGGCGGATAGCGTGATATTCAGCCACCGAGGTGGGGCGTCGTTAGTAAATCCAATCTCGGGGTCAAGATACCCTGGAGAAGGACGGGTCTCGAACGGTGTCGGCGAGAGATGGAGGTCGCGTGTGACGCCGCACCGGATGGCGGCCGTGTGCGAGGTGAAGGCGGTGGAGAGAGCAGGGTAGGCGGCAGAGGAGGAGAAAACAGCGGGCCCCGCTCGAGTTGTGTGCGGAGAGCCAGGCGGGGAGGGCGGAAGGGAGGGCGGGCCCGGCACGGTGTGGGTGCTGTGCAGCGACATTGCAGTTGTAGTTGTGGCGATGGCCTTGAACTTGTGGGCCATGTCGCATAGACTATCGGCGGATTGACCGTGCTCGTCCGAGTAGGTTCGGCCTGCTTGGGCTGAGAGCGTCTCGACCAGGTTGGCTGCCGTGAGCAGGGTCTGGGAGGACTTAAAGAGGGACTGAATGAGCACGGCCGGACTGACGACCAGACTTGGGAGGGGTGGCTGGGCGATGGGGCGCTGAGGGGACTTGCCCGAAGAGGAACCAGACGTGGGTAGCCGTGCCCGTTTGGGCGGAGGAGGGTCGGGCAGTGGCGGTGGCTGCCTGGCGCGGTATTCAAAAGCGGCCTGCGTTGTGTACCAGATCACTTTTTTGAGGGAAACGACGGCGGCGTTCTATAGCGAGCCGGCTCTTGACTTTGGGTTGAGGCAGACTGCCATGGTGCAGGACGCAACAGTGGCGTAGGCAGCGGCAGTCGTAGCCAATGCCGCGGCGTGGGCGGCGATCTGCCCCATGTCGGCCGGGCCAGTGGCGTTCGGTGGGGCAGGGATAGGAGCCGTGCTGGAGGCGGCGCCGCCCGCGGCGCATCCGGCCGTGGTGCCCTTGGGGGCAGCGAGGTTGGCATCCCAATGGCTCCGGAAGGCGTGGTCCGCCATCTGTGAAAACAGCCTTTGGGCCTCCGATGCCGAGGGGACGGCGCCGACAGGCCCGGTGGAGCCCTGGGTGTTGGTGGGCTCGGAGGGGATGGCGTCGGTGCTGGCGGAGGCGGCGGTGTCGACGGGGCGGCTGGAGGCGAGGGGGAGGGGGTGGTCGAGCGGGGCAGCTGGAGAGACGGCGCACTGGAAGTTGCCGTTTGCCGCCTGGGACCATGTCTCGACGCACTTCGTCGTCATCCCCAGGTCGGCGGCGCGGCGGGAGATGGCGGGGGCGGCGGCATCGGCAGAGGTGAGCGCGGCGCCGGCGGATCGTGGCGGAATCGGTGGAATGGTCGGCGGAGGTTGCGGTGGCGTTGGCATTGGGCGTGATGGTAGCCGTGGGGCAGGTATGGGCCGGCGGGGGCGGCAGCGCGGGCGTTGTCGGTTGGCCGGAGGTTGGGCCTGGGGTTGCGAGCCTGTCCCGGTGGTACCTGGCGTATGCGAGAGCGCCCTCCTCGGCGGCCCAATAGTTGCCTAGAAGAAAAAAGGGTTTGCCGATGCCGGGGCCGACAATTGTGGAGAAGGTAGGGGCGCCATTGCCGGGCCTTGCGCGGGGGTTGTTGAAGACCCCCTGATAGCCGGCGGAGCTCTTTCTTGCTTTGAGGACTAGACCTTCAGCCTGTGCGGTTTGGGTGGCCGCCAGAGCGCGTTGGACGAGGTCCGTGTCGGCGGCGTTGGCGGAAGGGGACGCGGTGGCGTGTGCGGCGGCGTGGCCGGCCGCGGCGGCCGGGTGTGGGCGACAGGATTGGCAGGCGGGGCCGCTGTGGTGGCAGCGGCGGAACTGGCCGCGGCGGTCGGGTGGGCGACGGCAGTGGCAGGTGGGGACGCAGTGGCGGCGGTGACGGAGAGGAATGCGGCGGCGTGGGCGGCGGCGAGGGAGGCTGCGGTGGCGGCAGGAGAGGCAACGGCGTCGACGGGCAGGGCGCCGGCGGCGGGGAAGGCGGCGTCGATGGCGGTGTGTGTGGTGGTGGTGGGTTTGATTTTGACGTTGGCGTGGTCTGCGGCGGCGAGGGCTGGGACAGCGGTGTTGGATGTGGCGGGGACGGCGGTGGCGTTGGCGGCGAGGTTGGAGGTGGCGGGGGAGGTTATGGCATTGACAGGCAGGGAGGCGGCGGCGGCGTTGGCGGTGGCGGGGCCAATGGCGGTGGAGGTGGCGCCGGAGGCGCGGTCGTTGGCGACGGGGGGGGCGACGGCATGGATAGGTAGGGCTGCTGCGGCGGCGGCGATTTGGCGGGCAGCAGCGGGGCAGGAGGCGGCGTTGGCGGTGTGGAAGGCAGTGAGGCCGGAGGTGGCGATGTAGCGCCTGGCGAGGCAGGATGCGGCGGTGGGGTACGCGATGGCCTTGGTGGAATGGGTGGCGGCGGCGACAGCCGGGACCGCATTGTCGGGAATGGCGGGTACGGTGGTGACAGCGGCGGCGGTTGGGCCAGCGGCGGCGTTGGCATTATCCACGGCAGGGGGGCGGGCGCCGGCGTCGGCGGCATGGGGGGTGGCGGTGGGAGCGACGTCGGTTTTGGCGTGGCCAGTGGCGGCGACGGAGGAGACAGTAGCGGTGGCTGGGCAGGCGGCGGCGGCGGCGGCGTTGGCGATGTGGCTGGCGGCGGCGTGGCTGGCGGCGGCGTCTGTGAGGAGGGTGGTGGCGATGGTGGCCATGGAGCGGGCGGCGGCGTTGGCTGTATGGACGGCGGCGGAGGCGGCGCCGGCGGCGTGGTCGGTGGCGGTGGTCGGTTGGACGGCGGCGGAGGCAACGCCGGCGGCGTGGTCGGTGGCGGCGGTCGTTTGGACGGCGGTGGCGATGGTATTGCGTGAGGCGGCGGGTACAGTGTTGACGGTGGCGGTATAGCCGGGCTGGCGGCGGCGGAGGTGGCGATGTTGGCGGCGGCGAAGACAGGGATGGCGTTGTTGATGGCGGCGGCGTTGACATTGTCCACGGCAGGGGGGCGGGCGCTGGCGTCGGCGGCATGGGGGGTGGCGGTGGGAGCGACGTCGGTTTTGGCGTGGCCAGTGGCGGTGACGGAGGAGACAGTAGCGGTGGCTGGGCAGGCGGCGGCGGCGGCGGCGTTGGCGATGTGGCTGGCAGCGGCGTCTGTTAGGAGAGTGGTGGCAATGGCGGCCATGGAATGGGCGGCGGCGTTGGCTGTATGGACGGCGGCGGAGGCGGCGCCCGGATGGACGGCGGTGGAGGCGACGCCAGCGGCGTGGTCGGTGGCGGCGGTCGTTTGGACGGCGGTGGCGATGGCGGCCATGGGGCGGGCGGCGGTGTTGGCCGGGTGGGCGGCGGGGGGGACGGAGTCATGGCCGGAGGAGCGGGCCGCGGCTCGGACTACTCGAGCGGGAGTGGCGGCCAAAGGGGGCATGGCCCGGAAGGGGGTAGAAGGGGGGAACAGTGTGGAGGCGTGAGGGAGGTTTAGGGTATTGGCAGCCGCGCGTGGCGGCGCTCACGCGTGGGTCGGGTGCGGTGGCCCCAGCGAGGCAACCGCGTGTTCCCGAGCTGACGCTGTTTTCCGAAGGCGGCGGCCGGGAGCGCGGTGCCGGAGGTGGAGCGGATCGACGGCGAGATGACGCGGCGGCGGGCGAAGTGCCGGGAGGGGAGGGCGCAGGGGAGGGGCAGCCGCGGGTGTTATCTGTTGTAGAAGTATCGCGAGCGGGAGGATCCGAGGTGATGCAGGAGCGAACCATGATAGGCGAGCAGGATGGGGAGGGGGGCGATGTGGGGGGCGGAGGGGTATCCTGAGGTCGCGAGAGGTCGGGGGGTGATGCGGTGTTGGGACTGGGGACAGCGCCGGCGTAAGAGTTGGGGGAGGGGACAGGCGGAGGCTGAAGGAGAAGTGGACGCCCGTGGCTTGGGCAGGCAAGGACGCAGGAGAGCGTGTCCTTGGCCGAAGGTGCACCATCGGTCGTGGCGTCGCCTGCAGGGAGCCATGGGTGGGCGGCCGCGGTGCGAGAGGGCATGGGGGAGGACATGCGGCGTTGCGATCGAGGGCCAGACGTGGACGGCGGGCGGGGTGTCGGAGGGGCGTGCGAGGTCCTGCGGCAAGGGAATGGGGCACAGTAGTGTATGGTGCGGCGGAGCCTCGGAGGAGAAGCGTTGGATGTAATGGGCAGTGTCCGTGGGGTCGTCTCGTCGGGGACGAGGCCGAGGCCGGGGTGGTCGGGGAGGAGACGTGGCGGTCGGCGGCGGGTGGCAGAAGTGGTGCGGCGTGAGCGGCTGCGGGGGTGGCGCCTGGCGACGTGGGAGGGAGGGAGAGCGAGTCGGCCTTGCGAGAGGTGCCGGCGTCGGAGTGTGTGGGGGACCAGTTGGGCCCGTTGGGGTCGAAGGACTCCATGGGGGAGTAGGCGGTGGGACGTCGGGCTTTGCGAGGATGGAAGTGAGGAGAGGTGGGGGGGCGTCCGAGGGGGCCCAGCGTGGGTGGGGACGGGGCGTGGGTGGGGACGGGGGAGGAGAGATGGATGTCGCCGCGTGAAGGGAGGCCGGAGGGGGGGGGGTTGACGGTGCCGCGGCGTAGTTGAGCATCCTGCGGAGCGTGCATAGCACGGTGGCGTAGAGGCCGGTCGCATGGAGGAACAGAGCCGTGCAGAATCGCATGAAGGCGGTTGCAAGGGCGACCAATGAAGTGGGGCAGCGGGTTGGCCAGACGGAGGTGAGGGTGGATCCGGACATGGTGGCATGTAGGCGGGCTAACGGGCCCGTGTGAAGCCGCTTGGAGTCCCCGGACGGCGGGAGTGGGGGAATGTTGACGTGGAAGTGGTGCTGTGTGTGATTGGCTGCCATTGTTAGCGAGGGGAGGAGGGCGGCCGACAAGGAGCGTCCCGAGAAGAGCGCTGGCGAACGGTTGAGCCCCCCGGAGGCGGGGCCCAGGGATCGAGCAGCCGCAGGGTCGGGAAGGGATCCCGCCGGGGTTTTTAGGGAGCGATCCCGCGGGGGGGCGTGGCGTGGAAGAGGCCAGGAGAGCACGGCAAAAAGTGACGTGGCGGACGGCGAGCGCAGGTGATTTGGCGTCGGGCGTAGGGCTGGACTCGGGAGGTGCCACGGTATGGGACGGAGCGACGGCGGGGGGGGCGGATGCGGCGGGGGGTCCGAGGTCGCGAGGCGGCGAGGGGGGTGAGGAGGTGGGAGGCCCACCTGAGGCCGGTGTCGCAGAGGCGCGAGGGTGGGACGCGTAGTCCCTGTCCAGGTGCCAGGTGCCGTCCGTGGCAGTGTGCGCAGTTGCGCCTTGCGGGTCCGAAGTCCTTAAGCCGCGCGCTCGCTCGTTTCGGTGTCGTTGTGGAGGCCACTGCCAGCGCGCGTGCCGTGGAGCGCGGCGATGGCGCGGAGGCCGACGGTGGAAGCTTGGAGGAGGACGTCGCAGGGGCAGGCCGGGTAGCGAGTCGCTCCTGTAGGACCTTCACCTGTCGCTGCAGGTCGTTGAGCTGCGCGGTCTGCGCAGTCTTCGAGGCGAGGTCGGCGATTGAGGCACTGATCTGGAGCTCCGCGGCTTTGCGGCGGACGGACCGGTCATGCACTGTGAGCGCCCGCGCGAGGTCGGACTGTAGGAGCAGGCGGCGCGGCGTGCTAGAGGCATTGTCGTTGTCTGAGCCGGCGGCGTTGTCCGACTTGCGATTCAATTCGTACATCAGGATTTGGTTGCGTAGCTCGGAGCCGAATTTGTCCGGCAGCTGGTCGAGGAACTTGCCGAGAGCGATGGCGAGGTCCGCATCGTTTGCATATCCCCGGGGAGAATCGAGAGACTTCGAGGTACTTGGAGACGGAATCGAGAAATGCGTGGGTGCAGTTGGACGAGGCAGGGGCTATGGGCGCGTGGATGATCTGCGACCTTGCGAAGTTGGCCGTGATCGCGGCCTGCATGCCGGCCATGTGCGCGCCGATGAAGTCCTGGATGAGGACGAGCATGGCGGGGCCCCGGCCGTCGGCGTCATGGTAGAGCTTGTCGGCGAGATGGCTGTCCGCAATGATCCAACGGAGAGCGAGTGCGAGCTCCCGTTGAATTTGTAGAAGACGCCACTTCTTGTACTTGTACGAGTGGATGGCCGGGAGGGCATCCGCAGCTGTGGGGAACCGGCCCACAGGGCCCGGGCGGACGGAGGTGGCCTCGCGCTCTGAGCCGGAGTGGAGTGGGCCGGGGGCATCGACAGCAGGCGGGGCGGGTCCGGTTGTCGCCGCCGTAGGTGCGGCGGCGGCTGGCGGGGAGGAGTAGAGCGTGTCGACGGCCGGCGGGCCGAAGGCGAGCATGTCGGGGTCGAGTGTGGCGGCTTGGAACTCGGCGAAGGCGGCGGCGGCGAACGGGTCAGGGGCGCTGAGGAAGCGGCGTGAGGCTGCGAGGGCGGTGGCGTCGGCAGGCGCGCCGGGGTCCGAGAGCATGATGTCGGGTGGGTCTGCGTCGAGCAGGGAGGGGCCGGCGAGCCCGGAGCCGGAGGCGTCGGCGGGGGGCAGGTCGGTGGAGTGCGGTAGTATGTTGTCGTGCGACGAGAGGCTGCTGGCAGGCGTGGAGTCGGCCGTGGAGAAGACGGGGCCGGCCAGAGGCGTGGGTCTGCCGGCGGCGGCTGCAAGAGCGTAGCGGCGTGTGACGACTGCGCGAGGCATCAAGATCAGCTTCCCGGCTTGGTCGCGGGACGGCGTGGGGACGTTGCGCATGGCGTTGTCGATTGCCGCATCGGCGGGGGACGCGGCGTAGATGCGAGCGCCGGCGGGAATGATGGTGCCGTGGGACGCGAAGAATGCCATGAGGATGGTGTCAGTCTTGGCCGCCGCGGAGATGGTGATGAGGAGCTGGATGCAGGATTGGACGCTGCCGTCGATGGACATGTCGATGGGGAAAAGCTTCAACCAGTCGATCGAGTTGGCGGCTTGCGCGTCGGCGCGCTCCTCCTCGAGTGAGTCCGGCATCGCGGACGTGATGGTGACGCTGACGAGCGTACATCTGTGCTAAAAAACGTCGGACGTCTGCCAAAGCAGACTGCTGCCGATTCTGGAGTTGTAAGAGAATTCTTGCGAATGTTTGCCTCTGAGGCCAAACAACCACGAAACACCAATCGAGATTCATCAAGGACTGTCCTCGCAATGATCTCGGCACAGGAAACACAACACACAAAAGGGCGGGCGCCCGGCGGGCGCCCGCAATGTGTTGCACGGGATGTGCAAGTCGTTCGAAGGAATGTGGCCGAAGAGCGTACTTAGGAATATCGGCGGGCATCCTTCGGGATACTGCAGGGGGTACTAACTACTGCAGGCAAATACGGTAGTAGGTACATCTATCTTGGACAAAACCTTATAACAAACTACCAATACCACGCCCCGTTCTGTTCCGATTCCATACTCCGGACCGCGCACTGCACACCTTCTCACGACTCATATCAGATTCAGCTCACACCACACCTAACTGTTCCTAACTCACCGCCTTCACCACCACCACCACGCCAGCAAATCAAATACGAGTGCACGCCCCATAAGCCCAAGTCCAACTGGTCAGAGTTGTGTAAAAAAGGCGCAAGCGCGAGGTGCCCCACGGCCTAGTGTGCCTGCTGACTGAGCCTGGCATAGCCGCACCTACACCTTCACACCACTGTCCAAGACAGGATGCAACCCGCCCCTGCCCCTGCAGGGACCCGCTCCTGCTGCACTGCGCACTACTGCCCCCCCCCCCATAATATATTTGCTAGTTCAGTAGTTATCCGTCTCTTCTCCCCTTCCGGTGTCCCGCCTGTCTGTCCCGTCCTATAATTCGACTATGTTGGCACCTATAGTTGACCAGGGGTCGCGCGGGTCTGGTGTCACCAGACCCGCGGGGCCGGGGGTTAACCCTAAGCCTTGACCCCGAATCCTTAACCGCTGGGTTAAAGATGCCCTGTGCGCCTAAGTGATTCGACTTCGAGTTTCCTATAATCAAAACGAGGAAACTCTTGGTCGAAACTCGTTCAGGTACCTGAGCAAAGTGAGTTTACCCATAGCGGTTAATTAGTAGTTGCAGGGCACCTTTAACCACTCCCTTCGACGCGCATCTGCTACGCCTCCAACTGGCAGCCACGGCCGCCGATGTACTGTGTGCACGCGCCTACACAATATACATATATATACATATACATACTGTATACTTACATGTATATATATGTGTATATATATATATATATATATATATATATA
>Ga0209491_10007630_pt1 | contig 14163 bp, 14 predicted proteins | sample BON02_FD_187213 | JGI IMG/M metagenome (GOLD analysis project Ga0209491, IMG submission 187213) | Freshwater microbial communities from Lake Bonney liftoff mats and glacier meltwater in Antarctica - BON-02 (SPAdes) (version 2) | ecosystem: Environmental > Aquatic > Freshwater > Ice > Glacier... | reverse complement strand
TGCGAAAACTTCTGCCGCTCAGGATTGCTCGAGATATTCGCAATTGGCGACCATCAGTCATCGTGATCGAATCTGCATCGACTGACGATGCGGTTGCCGCAATTCTGCGTGAAGTCATGCCGCTTTCGGTATCGCTGGCGTCTGATGATGAAGCGGGCGGAATTCAGCTTTCGCAACTGGGCCTACCGCCGTGGGCCATCGACCGTGTTGTCATACGAGTCCCCCAGGATAATTCTGCAACGCTGACTTATCGGGACGACGACTTACTTAAGTCGCTTGGTACGACTTCTGGATTGCTGCAGGATGCGACTCAAAGATTGTTTACAAAGGCCATCGATACGACATCAACGCTGCCTGCGAAATCCGGTTATGAACTGTTGTCCGATGCGAGCGGCACGACTAGCGTGGCGAATCTGTTTGATGGGATTTACAACAATCTAAAATCTGACGCTCGCCGCGCATACGATGTTCGCAGCCGCGATGAGATTCAGGCTCTGCGACGCATTTTGCAGACATCGCATATCGAATCCACAGCATTGAACGGCCACATGCAGTTGGCTCCAACAGAAGACGCACTGGTGGGCCAACTCTACGGGATCGGCGCGAATCTTCCGGCCACGCTTGCCATGAAGCAACTGCGGGACCTCGCGGAAATCAATCTGCAACAGAATAATATGGAAGGTTACCTGGCCGTTCAGCAAGAAATTCTGCGGCGATATCCCACTTCCGATGAGGCGCAGGCTGCGGCTGAAATGCTCTTGCTGTTCTATTCTTCGGCAGAAGCTCGTCACTATCGACTGCAGGCTGTGAATGCGAAAGCAATGGCCACTGCGTCTGGTGAGTCCGCATTACGCGGCACGCCAAACGACGCCGCAGGCCCCGATGGCTTGCCGCTTTCTGTGCAGCCAAAACGACAAGCGGCATCGACTTCGCCATTCGCCAGCGGCGCGGCTGATGCTTTGGCAGCGTTGCATCAACGTTGGGATTCGCATGCCATGACGGCATTCGACATTCTCTCAAACGTCACCCGAGGCAAGAACTCTGAATCTTTGAATCCGTTGGTTCAATTGCGAATCGCGGCGAACTATCGGCTTCAGCAGAAGAGCGGCGAGCAGGCGACGATTCTTTCGGAACTCAGCCAGCGAGACGATCAATATGCCTTGTTCGCTCGCTGCGAAATTCAAGTGGACAACATGCCGTCTGCACCGCTGCTGCCGTTGATCAATTTACCTAAACGCAGTGAGCGGCCATTTCTTGACGGCGTGCTGACCGACAGCATCTGGGAAGACGCTCAGGAAATTCGGCTGACACCGTTCGTTCGCGACGCGCTCGATCCTGCAACTGGCATGCGTCGAAAATTTATTACGCAAACCACTGGAGTTTCCAGTTTGACAATGCTGGCATGGGATGAAGAATTCTTATATCTCGCCGCAGTTTTTGAGCGGGCTCCTGAGAAGTCAGAGCCAATCGAACTGGTGCTGAACCGCACTTATGATTCTGAGCATGAAAGTCGTGACCGCGTGGAGCTGGAAATAGACACAGATCGCGACTTTGGAACCACGTTTCAACTGACTGTCGATGAATCCGGCAAGACCAGCGACCGCTGCTGGATGCTGGATAAATGGAATCCAAAATGGTTCGTGGCACTGGACGCCGACGATACGACTTGGCGTGTTGAAGCCGCAATTCCACTTTCCGAGCTTTCCGCTCACGGTGCCAGGCCAGGCGACCTCTGGAATATACGTCTTCGCCGGGTCATACCAGGTGTGCTTCAGCACGAACTGCAGACAGGAACAAATCCGGTTTCAACCGACGGAGCTGGCATGGTGCGTTTCATTCGAGCTCGCAACAAGGCGAACGGTAGTCCATAGTTAATATCAGGCTCTGACAGTCCAACTACCACTTCAAAATGACTTTTCCAGATTGGCCGGATTTCATCGCGGTAAATCCCTCCTCAAATTCCGTGTAGTGCAGGCGATGAGTAATGACGGGACTGATATTCAGACCGCTTTGCAACATCACCGTCATTTTGTACCACGTCTCGTACATTTCGCGGCCATAGATGCCATGGATGGTCAACATGTTGAAGACCACGATGTTCCAGTCGATGGAAATGTCTTCCGATGGGATGCCCAGCATAGCAATCTTTCCGCCGTGCGCCATGTTCTTCAACATGTCGCGAAACGCGGATGGATTTCCTGACATCTCCAGACCCACGTCGAATCCCTCAGACATGCCCAATTCACGCTGGACGTCTTCGAGTGATTCGGATTTTACATTGACGGCTCGCGTGGCCCCCATCTTCTTAGCGAGTTCCAGACGCCATGGATTCACGTCCGTGACAACGACAAATCGAGCACCGGCGTGGCGCGCAACGGCGGCGGCCATGAGCCCGATCGGACCGGCACCGGTAATGAGCACGTCTTCACCAAGAACTGGAAACGCCAACGCTGTGTGGACGGCATTGCCAAATGGATCAAAGATCGATGCAATGTCGCGGTCGATAGATTCGTGATGATGCCAGACGTTGGTCATTGGCAGCGCGATGTATTCTGCAAATGCGCCAGGTCGATTGACACCGATGCCCTGGGTCTTCGCGCACAGATGTCGTCGGCCGGCAAGACAGTTGCGACATCGACCGCATACGACGTGGCCTTCGCCACTTACGATTTCGCCCGGATGAAAGTCGGTGACGTTTGGGCCGACAGAAATAACTTCTCCAACAAATTCGTGCCCGACCACCATTGGCACGGGAATTGTTTTTTGAGCCCAGGCGTCCCATTCATGGATGTGAACGTCGGTTCCGCAAATTCCAGTTCGATCGATCTTGATCAAAACATCATTGACACCCACAGTTGGTTCCGGAACATCTTCCAGCCAAAGCCCTTTTTGGGCGTGGCGCTTTACTAAAGCTTTCAAGTTTCCATCCTGTAATCAAAAATGCGTTAGGAGATTGGGTGCGGCAGAATATCATTTGCAGTGAGGTGGCAACAGGGTACGCCAGCTTGTTACTGAACGTGGCTACGCCGTTGGCGAGACGTCGATGGCATTTTACGCATCGGACGTTCACAGGCGTCTGTCACGGCAATTATGTGCCGATCATTCTGGCGTCGCGCGAGCACTGGAGTATGAGACATTGGTGTTTCAAATCCTTCGACGCTGTTTGTCGTTGAGACATTCGGCTCAACCTTTGGCACGGGTTCCACGGGCGGCAGTTTGCGAAGACGAATGCGACGAAAATGCACTACCGATCCTTCACTTTGCAAAGCAATGCTGCCAGATGAAGGTTTGGCACCGCTGACTTCCCCAGCCTTCTTGCTGTTGACTTCGACACTCAATCGCCCACCCCGGCTCACTATTTTTCCTTCGTTCCAAACATTGACAGGACGAGCGAGATTGGGTTCAGCTTCGCTCGTTTGATCGCTCGTCGCGTCACCGCTTGGGAACACACTGCCAGCTTTCGGTTGATGCAGTTGCACCTGCATTGATGTTGGCCAGATTCTTGGTTCGTCCTGAGTGTAAACGAGAACTCCACTGTTGCCGTCGGCGTCCAGGGGATATTTCCACTCCAGCGTGAGTTCAAATTCTGAACAGGACTCTGTCGTATACAGAAAGCCTTTAGGCTCACCTGAACACACCAGGACAAGTTCCTGGGCATCTCCACTGCCTTCGCGAATCACTTTCCAAACCGGAGCATCCGACATAGGTGCTGATGAACTAAACACGCGCCAGTGTTTGGTCAGATCTTCGGTCAGCAAATCGATCGCTTCAGCTTTATGTTCATCGATTGTCGAAGCATCCTGACCATCCTGCAGCTTCTTGTCCTCAGTAGCTTTACTGGCTTGCTGAGCGTTGCTCGCGAGTTGTTGGGCGAAAACCGTTCCTGAAGACGCGATCAGGAATAGACCTGCCAATGTCAACGACACAGCCTTGCAGCAGCGATGTCTCCGCATATCAGCGTTCGACATCCACGGTGAAGTATTTGAGCTAGGTTGACTAGAATAAGGCCCCTGAAACACCCGAGGTTTCCTTCGCATTTAAGTCGCTGATACAGTTCAATTTTGATGCAGTTCCATTTCAAAGACAACTGGACGTGACTTCCAACAAAATGCTGAGCGACGTTTTATGAACTCGTTGATTCGTTCTTTTGGTAAGCATCGAACTGGTCATCGTTTCCGCCAATTTGACGCATCTTATAGTTTTCACTGTCACACTACACATTGGATCTTCCGTGTTGTCAATGCTGCAAGGCGATTGATCACTCCAGAGATGCAGAGTTTGTCCGCCTTTGAACGCTTCATATTGTTAACGGGCAAGTCGGCTTCCCGTCGCTCGGGGAGTTTTAAGCAGCATTTGCCGGTGAACCTCATCACACGCCAACTCCAACGAATCCGTTTGTGCTGAAAACACCGAATCTGCCGAAATGTGGCACAACGGTTGCATCCGGTTCATGCAGGGATTGATGATTTTGCGGTTCCGCTTGAGATGTTGCAGGATGGCAACTTAACTTTAGCCACCTAAAATACAGGAAAAAATGAAGCCCGAGTGTTCTGCTTTCGCAATGCGAACAGTGCGGAGTTGTTCGTGCTGATTAACACGCGCAAATAGCGCTGTGTATTGGCTGTTTTACAGCATGAATTTCTGTGTCATCGGGACGAAAAAAGTTCACGAGACAAACCATGCGCAGTAACATCATAGGCAGTGTTGCGCGCGGACCTCCGACGAGTCCGCAGCCCAATGGCACGAAGATCGCCAATGGAGAATGTAACGGCGAGAAATTCTTCTCCCGTAATATATATCTCTCGCGATAAAAATGTAGGAGTTCACATGTCAAAGATGTCTCTGTGGAACGATGAATCTGGTGTTATTCTGTCTGCCGAAATCGTACTCATCGGTACGATTCTTGTGTTGGGTATGATGCGTAGGCATGGTTGAACTGCAATGTGCAATCGTCGCTGAGTTGAGCGACCTGTCAAGCGCAGTGGGAAATCTTGACCAGTCATACAGTACCTCTGGCTTCTCCAGCCACAAAGGCAATGGAAACTTGAAAGCCCGCACCAATGGTGCCTCTTATCATGACGTCGCAGATACCTGCGATTGCGACGGAAACATGAGCATCGTATGCAACGATCCAGGCGAAATTCGTAAGTAATTCGACTCGGCCATGAATCAAGGTCCTGACCGAGTTGATGTTCCGTGCTGAATGTGATGAGAGAGCGTGGGGGAGCGAGAGCGACAATGATAGTCACTCTCGACTCACCACTTCTCTGCTTAAGATAATAAAAAACACCATCCAGAAAATCATCTGGATGGTGTTCGCGTGCGCAGAAAACCTGTGTTGCAAGATTTTGTAGTCTGGTATTCACAGCTCTGGAATTATGGTCCAACGATTCTGAACAGAACGGAGTCACCTCCGCCAATCATAGTGAGTGTGCCTAGATCAATGCCTGTACCGGAATAACCACCGCCTTGAACCAAAGTCAGAAGGCCGACATTAGGCGCACCTACGGCAGGCATAATAGTGGCATAGCCTTCTCCAGCGGCCCCATAGGTTGGACCAACCCAGTCAATCCCGGGATCGGTGTGAACGATCACCGCAAACTGCAACTGAACTTCGCTTGCCGTCACGGTGCCTATCGTGGTATTCGAGTATGAATACACAGACAGAGCACCGGCGCTGTCCACTGGACCAGTGCCCGCAAAGAAAATTGAACCAAAGCCATCCGCACCGTCTTCGGGACTGGTAAAGGCCCATGGCACCGGAGCAGCGTTGTTACTCGATGGTGGAGTCGAACCTGGTGGAGTCGAACCTGGTGGAGTCGAACCTGGTGGAGTCGAACCTGGTAGCCCTCCAGAACCTAACTGATACGCCATTGCTGGAGAAGTATACAGCACCAAAATGACCGCAAGCGCGAGCGTTACATATTTCATTTGAAACTCCTGTCTGTGGACTGCAGGTCATCCAAAAAATCGCTGACCTGCGACGCGATGTATTCAGAACATCAAGCCATAGCGTCAGAAACGCCCTGTCTGTGCTGCGATGATGCAACAACTGACAGCTTTAGAATCCAGTGGTCGTGTCGAGACCATTTCGACTACCAACGGCCTGCCAGACTTGCTCATCGATTGACGAAGAAACGAGTCGCACTGACCCATCGCACAATGCTGAGTACGCCGACGAAGCATGTGTGCTGGCGGCATTTGGCACGAACCTGCACTCTTTTGTGTTCGGTGGCAACGCATGAACATATTGGTTCATCTCCATCGCCGCGATTCGCCAGGTTGTGCCTCTTGCCATCGGCGTTGTATCAAGAGGAAAATCTGACATCCGGCATCGTATTGCCTGGTCCGCAGCGTTAAAACAGCCTCGAACATCCACGAGTCTTGTATAAATTTTCTTCTGAAAACCGGGCCGTGGAAATGCAAGAATTTCACTGTACGCTGAAGTGTTCGACAAACCATCGGAGATACTCGCCACCGTCACCAAAATCGGCTCAGTCTGCGAAAGGAAAACCCCGTCGTATTTGCGCCCGATCTCAGTGTTCGAAGACGTCTCCGAGAGACAGACACCAATATTTTCACCGATGCTGCACCCTTGGGCATATGCTGACGCTACCGAATCTCCTGGGCATTTGAATTCTTTTGGAGAGACAAAATTTGCCTGATCACCTGTTGCCACGGCCCGCCCGGTAAGAACGTCATACAGGGCCTGTTTTTCCAGGTAAGGCAGCAAAACAACTAATGACGTTCCCTGGCTGGTATTTGTTTTTGGAAACTGCCGAAAGGTCGTGACATAGTTCTGAAGGGCGAGATTCACCTGGCGAAAATTATTTCGGCAAGCAGCGGCGCGACTTGATTCCTGAACGGAATGCACCGCAGGCAACAGTATGGCAATCAAAATCGTAAATACAGCAATACTGATTATCAACTCAAGAACTGTAAATCCTTGCCGTTCATGCCGCTTCATCGAACAACCCCCGTTGAAAATCCTCGCGCCACATCTCTGAACTCATCAAGTGGACAGACGCTTGATAGCTTCGTGAAAAATCTCGCGTTATATAAAGAGCAAAAAGGCGCATTTCAGTTTTCCATGGGGGGAATCCCCCCCGACCGCAACATTGCCTGGTGTCGCAATGGCGTGGACTGAACGACGGTTTTGTGAGCGGCAAGTCGCTCACCCAATGGCACTTATCGTTGGGATTGAATTGCGGTTGTTTTTTTATCACAAGGGAATTGTTGCGTTAGGTTTTTTGTGGCAAAACCACTCAGGAACAGGACTGCCGCGAATCAATGGATTCCCTGAGAGTTACGGTCGCCGAACCAAATTGATGGCCTGAATTTGGAAAACAAATCAATGCCGAAATAACCATCATTTTTAAACCCAAATTCCAGGTCAAGAGCAACTTTCCAACTGCTTAGTTACCGACAGCTTGATGCAGAGCCAGAAATCCTGGCGGTTTTGTGGACTTTCAGCCTTCATTAAAGATATCTGATGCGTTTTCGGATGTCCGTGTTAATACTTTGGTAACGATTGCGAACGCTTCCTGAACTGAACATCTGCGTGCGAATAGATTCGACGTCATCCGCACCGATGGCATTCGCAAAGATTGGATGCAGATACTCAATTCCAGTCTGAGACAGCAGCATTCTTCCAGCGTCGTAGAATGACGGATGAACGGAACGAGGATGGATTTCTCCATGTTGATCGCGAAGCTTGTTCGCTGAAATCGAACTCACATGAAATCCCGATGCCCGTTCATACTGCAATGTTGCGATGACATTTGATTCCCCGGAAACAAGCAAATCAACAGCTTTTCCACCAAGCTGCGAAGCGTAAAAACGATCGAACAGAATGGGACGTCCACCGCGTTGCGTGTGGCCGATCTTGCGATTGAACATCGGCGATGATGCTGACTCAAACGCCTGCATTTCGGTAAACAGCTTTTTGTCCAGCGACTTACTGAGCATCTCACCGATGGCATCCGCCGCCCCGCTGTATCGCACATTTCCCGCAGGATCGAACGTCGGCATCGTGGCACCAAGTTCTTTGCCATCCGCGTCGCGAACACCTTCGCCAACGACAATGACGACATGCTGCTGCAGTTCGTATAACTGAACAACTCGGGCTGTCAGTCGTTCAAGATCCATCGGGACTTCCGGAATCAAAATAATATCCGGCTGAGCATACGCTGCTCCAAGGGCAATGAATCCAGACTGACGACCCATCACTTCTACGATTGCAATCCGACGATGGCTTTCTGCGGTCGTTCGCAATCGTTCGATTGAATGAGCAACAACGAAGACCGCTGTTGCATAACCAGGCGTTGCATAGTTCACAATATCATCGAGTTCGATCGCATCTCGGGACCGCTGAAGCTCTTCGGTGAACCCGGTGCCGGAAGTCGCAGGAGTGCGAATCCATTCATTGGCTTCGTCGAGATAATTCAGCCCCAAATCGTTGTCGATGGTTTTCGGTGCCAGTACGCAGGGCAGAATTTCTGCGATGGGCTGCATACCATTGATCGTGCCGTCGCCGCCGATGCAGATCAATCCGTCCAGCTTTAAGCGTCTAACGTGGGCCGCGACGAGCGACAGACGATCATGATGAGTTCCATCCAGATAGGTTCGAGACGACCCCAACAGCGTGCCGCCTTTGGTGGGGTCCAACTCCGGAATCGAAGTAAACAGTGGATTGAGATGCACATGGGGAACTCTGGAATCCAGAAGCCCCGCGTAACCTCGCTGCAATCCCACAATTTCTATTTTGAGTGCATTTGCGCGTGCAACGGCACCATAAATTGTGGCATTCAAAGCCGGCGTGTCCCCGCCAGCAGTGAGGATCCCAATTCGCTTCATAAATTCTCCATCTCTGGTGATTCGATTACAAAGAGCCGACAGGCTGGGAGTATGTGCCGGAATTCTAACGGTGCGCGAATTTCATTGGAACGGGAATTCGGAGACACCGTCATTGAACAGCAGTTCTATAAGACTTTCCCATTCGGCCATCATGACCAGCGTCTCTTCGACTCGATCTCGGCATTGCTGCATCCTGGCTTCGTTCGTATCGCAAATGACCTGAATGATATTATTCACCTGCTTTGCAACTCGCCGACCTTCCGTACCAAGCTCTCTGACCCGTAGATTGTGCTCTTCCTGAAGCTTAAGGAATACCTGTTCAAATTCGAGACGCGGGCGGTCCGGCTTACGAAGCACACGATAGTGTCGCAGCAAGCCCGTGAGCACATCCTTCTTTTCCTGATCCAGGCGAGTGTTCTTGACGGATTGCCAGGCCATTCGCACTTGCAACCATGCCATCGCAAGGTTCGACGGAGAGATTAAGGCAGACTCGTTCATGGGACATTCTTTCGCTTTTTCGATTCAAATTACTCAGGGCAGGTTTGCCATCTTAGTGTTCAGTTCCGCAGCCTGTGAGTCACTTCAGAGCCGTGGATTCTCACGCATACTCACTTCCCAATGCCAGGATGGACTCCAAGCCGGTTGCGAAGAGGCGCGATGGTCGTATAATTCGTGGCACACTGTTTTCAAAGTCAGATGCTGCGCTTTGAACAATTCAACAGCAAGGCCGCGCGACCGAGGGTCGATTCAAATGTTGGAATGGTTCCGAAATATCTGGATGTCGGTATCAACGGTACTTCAGGGTATGTACGTCACGTTGTTGACGATGATGAAGACGTACAACCGACGCACGTTTACTGAAGTCTACGAATACCCAGAGGTTCCGCTGAAAGTGAAGCCTCGCTACCGTGGTTTTCACCGCTTCGACCTCACGACTTGCATCGGCTGCGACAAATGCGCGGTCGCCTGTCCGATTGACTGCATCTATATCGACAAAGAAAAAAGTCCCGTCGGTAAAGGCTTCCGTATAAACGGCTTCACCATCGACTACACTAAGTGTATGTTTTGCGCGCTTTGCGTAGATCCATGTCCAGTGGATTGCATTTTTATGGGTTCCGTGCATGACCTAAGTTGTTATAGCCGTGATGGATGTATTGTTGACTACGCAAAACTTCCTTTGGAAATAGCGTGGGGTCGAGCGTCTTTAAACCCTACAGTGGTTTCAGAATCAAAAGTTTTGAATGAACCTGTCTGGGTGAAGGGTGAACCAAGCCCGTTTGAATTTGCTGGCTCAGACAAATAAGTTTTGCATTGAACTGCCGATGTCTGGCCAACAGTATGTTTGGCCGACAAGACAATAGTTGTGTGGCAGGAATTTTGGCTTCTGATCGATTATCATAAAACTGATGTGAGACAGATATCATGGTTGCCGAGGAATCATTACTGACTGTTGAGGATGTGAATCAGCGATTACCGTTGGTGCGTACGATCGTCAGGGACATCATGGAACTGCACCATGATATCGTAAATCGTAAGGAACGCCTGGCGGCTTTGCGAGAGCGTCATCCTGCTTCCGGAGGGGATGATTCGGTTTATGAACAGGAAGTGCAGCAGATGGAAGTTGAATTGTCCGGCGACGAAGATCGTCTGGATAATTTTGAACTTGAACTGCAGCAGATCGGTGGAACGCTGACAAATCCCGTATTGGGAACTGTCGATTTTCCTGGTGATATGGATGGTGAGCGCATCCAATATTGCTGGCAGAGCGGTGAGCCGGAGGTTCTGTTCTGGCATGCCGGGGAGTGCGGAAAAACCGCCCGTGTTTCGTTTTATCATGAACTGAGCAGCGGCGGATTTTCAATTGAAAATGATTTGCGACAGGATGCCTAGTGACCTAGGACCAGAAAGTAGGTCAGGCTTTCCAGCCTGACATGAAGCAGAACAAGTCAGCCTGGAAAGGCTGACCTACTATGATTTTGGGACCGCTCCCTAACTTACGGTGAACCGGTAAAATTTTCAGTTCGGACGTAACGGAAATTGTAAAAAGTAATTCGTAGATTGAGGTTGGGTTAATGACGGATCTCGTCGGACATTTTCTGGTGTTCGCGCTGGTTGCCATCGGATTTCTGATGCTGCCGCTACTCGTCGGTCGTTTGCTGCGTCCCAAGTTGCCAACGCCAGAAAAAGATGCAATTTATGAATGCGGCGAACCGGCGATCGGTTCCAGCTACATTCAGTTCGACCTGCGTTTTTACGTGGTTGCATTGCTGTTCATCATTTTTGACGTGGAAGTCGCATTCTTTTTCCCATGGGCGTCGGTCTATGGTAGTGCAATGCAACTGGCTGACACGCAGCTATCCGATTCCGCTCGCACCGAACTCAGCGCGCGTTTGCTCAGCATTGATCCTGCAGTGATCAATCCTGCTCAGGTGATCGATGCTCAGACGGCATTGCAATTGGGCTGGGTTGGACTCGCCGATATTCTGGTATTCTTCGGAGTCTTGCTCGTGGGCTTCGCCTATGTCTGGAAACGCGGCGATCTCAACTGGATTCGAGCGGTCTCAAATATTTCAACTCAGGCTGCCGATCAGACTGGGCCCGTAGTCCGCGGCTAATTGACAACTGCTCCTCAGGGTACTGATCAGAAATACTGGAACGACAACTATGGATATTCAGGGCATCCATGCAATTCTGCTGGAGAAATTCGGCGCGGCGGCGGTCGGTAACCAAACCCATCCGGCGATTGACCCATGGATTCAGGTGGATGCACCTGCCATCGTCGAAGTCGCAAGATTTCTTCGAGATGACGAACGGCTGCAATTCAAACATCTGAACGATCTGTGCGGTGTGGATTATCTGGAGATCGATCCAAAGAAGGTCGCAAAGTTTGGTCACGAACCACATGTCGAAGTGGTTTATCAACTTAGTAGCCTGACATTGCGACACGCAGTCAAACTTAAGATCGTTATTCCTCGCTGGAAAAATGACGTCACCGGTGAATTGCCATCTGTGCCTTCGGTGAGTTCTCTTTGGGGAATTGCAAACTGGCACGAACGAGAAGCCTATGATCTGGTGGGCATTCATTTTGAAGGCCATCCAAATCTGCGTCGCATTTTGTGCCCGGAGGACTGGGTTGGTCATGCCTTGCGAAAAGACTATGCCTTCCCGCTTGAGTATCATGGCGTTCGCGGTCGTTAGTTGCGGTGTTCAAATTGGGCAATTGAACGAGTGTTGAATAGGGCGGCAACGCCCGTCTCGGAGCAGTTCGGTTATGAGTATGCAAATTGAAGATCCGCGCGTCGTGGAATTTGACGTTCAGACGGACGAGATGCTGGTGAACATGGGGCCGCAGCATCCAAGTACGCACGGTGTATTGCGTCTGTTACTGCGAACCGACGGCGAAATCGTCCACGAATGCACTCCACACATCGGATATTTGCATCGATCGGCCGAGAAGATCGGTGAGAACCTGTCGCCGCCGCAATACATCCCATACACGGATCGTATGGACTATCTGGCCGGGATGAATATGAATCTCGGCTTTTCACTGGCAGTCGAAAAGCTGATCGGGATGGAAGTTCCCGAAAAGGCGATGCACTTGCGAGTTATGATCGCAGAACTCGGCCGCATCGCAAGTCACCTTGTTGGCATGGGTACTTACGGCCTTGACCTTGGCACATTCAGTCCGTTCCTGTACGCCTTTCGCGAACGAGAAATCATTCTCGATCTGTTCGAAGAAGCCTGCGGAGCTCGTTTGACCTACAGCTACCTGACAATTGGCGGCGCGACGCATGATCTGCCGGATCGAATCGAAATCCCTGAAGGCTTGGCATCTTTAAGTGGCCGTAAGCAAGGTGAGTGGTTTCCGTTTACTGATGTGATTGAGATGTTCCTGGAGTGGCTGGAACCGCGAATCAAGGAATACCACACGCTTCTGACGCGCAATACCATCTTCATCAAACGCACTGCGGGCGAAGGCGTTTTGACGCCGGAGATGGCAGTGAGCTACGGTTGTACGGGCCCCGTGCTTCGTGGTAGTGGCGTGGATTTCGATCTTCGTCGCGACGGCGAACCGATCTACACACGCATGTACAAGGGCTATGACTTCGACGTCATCGCAGCACCATTTAGCGATGCTCCACGAGAAGTGATTCTTGGCGACAACTGGTGTCGTTTTTACGTGCGTATGCTGGAAGTCGTGCAGGCCATTCGTCTGGTCCGTCAGTCGATTCCAAAATACAAAGCCGCCACTGGTAGTTATCGTGAAGTATTCAAGCTGAACACGAAGTTGCCAAAAGACGAAGTGTATCTGGAAACAGAATCTCCACGTGGTCAGATGGGTTTCTACGTTGTGGGCAACGGCGAAGGCAACCCGCTTCGCGTCCGAGCCAAAAGCAGTTGCTTTTGTAACGTGGCAATCACCGACCAAATCTGCAAGGACGTGCCTCTGGCAGACATCCCTGCGATCGTCGGTTCGCTCGATATCGTGATGGGTGAGATCGATAGGTAGGTTCGTTGCGCGTTAGTTGCTGGCGAAGTACAAGGGGTTGGGCAGCCCAGCAATCAGTATCGACAATTGCTCCTGAAAAATGGTTTACCACATTGATGATGGCCCTTGGCGAGTGTGGTCTCTGGTAAAATGCAAAGCTCTGTTGGAAACATCACTGGCAGGTTTCGTAGTCGATCACACTCGCGTGGAACTTGGCCCTGGCGAACAGATATTCGAAGCAGCGAAGACGGCGATCAAGTGCTGGGAGCAGTTTCAACTGGGCTGGGTCGAAACCAGTTCCAGGGACATTCCCATTGAAAAAGGACAGGTCGTAGGAGTCCTCGCCCGAGTCTTCGGACTATGGTGTTTGAACGCTTGCCGAATTGTCGCGGTTGTCGATGAAGTTGGAACGATCAGTCGTTACGGCTTTGTTTACGGAGCCATGTCGAATCCGGTGAAGAACGATTTCAGGTTGAGTGGAATCGAAACGACGATATCGTATGGTACGATATTCATGGCTTTTCACGGCCAAATCATTTTCTGACTCGCCTTGGCTATCCGATTGTGCGAAGAATCCAGAAGAGGTTTGGCCGCCACTCTGCGGCGGCGATGCAACTGGCGATCAAGAAAATGCCATTCGGTGAAAGCAGCAAGTTCCAATGATGACGCTCGGACAGGTTCTCTCGATCCAAATCGGACAGATTGAAAGATTCGGTGATGTACGCCAGGCCACGGCGACAGGCAGATGATCTGCGTCTGGCGGAGTGTCCTGCACTTTCCGAATCATGGCGAACAAATCTGGAACATCGATGAGTAAA
>Ga0209491_10007628_pt1 | contig 14168 bp, 10 predicted proteins | sample BON02_FD_187213 | JGI IMG/M metagenome (GOLD analysis project Ga0209491, IMG submission 187213) | Freshwater microbial communities from Lake Bonney liftoff mats and glacier meltwater in Antarctica - BON-02 (SPAdes) (version 2) | ecosystem: Environmental > Aquatic > Freshwater > Ice > Glacier... | reverse complement strand
TTCAGCACTTGTTTCAAATACTTCCCAGTATGCGATCGAGGATTTTTTGCCACCTGTTCCAGCGTTCCCACCGCTACTAATTCTCCCCCCTTATTACCACCTTCTGGCCCCAGATCGATCGCCCAGTCGGAGCAACGAATCACGTCTAAGTTATGTTCGATCGCAGAGTGTGGGTTTTACCCAATCGCGACTATGGAGTTCCCATTATCGACTAGTCTTTGCAGCATGTCTAGGTAGCTCTGTGGATATCGTAGAATGACAATCCGGTTCGCTATATGTCTATTAGCGAATGTACTTGTTTAATTCCTCTACCAATAAATGAACAGTAGTAACAGGGTTATCACTTTCTGGATTGTGAGGCTCGTAGCTAGCTAATAACTTTTTAGCGTGTTTGATGGCTTTCGGTTGATTGTCTTCTAAAAGTTTATACACATCCTCACTATTTTTTTCATACTTAACGTCTAATAATGCTGTTAACATCTTGCCATAATCCCTGCGAGGGATTGCTGTATTGTAAAAATGAAAATGCAATAAGTACCAAATCTCAAAGCATTCATTGGAATAAGCAACATCTATATTTTCTTTTTTTGCCAGTTGCAATGCGTTATTAAATCTCTGAGCAGTTTTGTCACGCGACGGATCTCGATCGAATACACACCATACTCGATCGAAACTCTTATCCTTCATCAACTCCAATGCTTTATTAACTACTGCAATTGTCTCGCATCCAGCCCCAATAATCTCAACTTCTGGTCTAGTGCTGACTGGGAAACTTTCAAAATAATACCGCTCTGTTTTTTTACCTTCACACACAATTAAAAAGGTAGGAATCGGCTTTCTGTTACCCACATTTCGATCTGAATAGCCTTGACCTGAGTTCGATCGATCTTTCCTAGACATCTTACTTACCCAATACTCGATTTAAGTCGCCGATAAAAGGAATCGCACCATATTTACCAGCGATATAATCTTGCTCGAATGATGCATCATCTGGAATATCATATTCTACTAAAGAATATAGGTCTGTTGCTCCATACCGATCTTTTTCCGTAAACCAGATCTGATCTTTACGAAACATGTTAGCACTCAATAAATTGGTGTCATGAGTGGTGAAGATTAATTGGGCATTGCGAGGATTGGTAATAGGTGAATTGAATAATTTGACAATCGCACAACTAATCAGTGGATGTAAACGTGCATCTAATTCATCTACAATCAATATCTCTCCTGTTTGAAGAATATTAATTAGCAATCCTGAGATATTAAATAGTTTTTGAGTACCTGCTGATTCATTTTCATCAAGCTCAAAGTACCCGGTGCCTACTCGATTTTCTTCACCATCGTACTTCCAATGAGCAGTTTTAACCTCATAGGAAATTACACCAGGAAATTCAGGCATCGGTGTTTTAATCATCTGAATATCTTTGATACCCAGATCTAAGCTGGTAACTAAACCAATTAAATCTTGCGTTCGATGACCTTCAATCAATGCATCTATAGTTGCATTATCGTAATCATCATCATCGAGATTGTTAAAAATATTTAATTCGTTAAACCAGTCAACAACATCTGTCGCAATATCACCGTTAAACTGAGCTACAACAGATAAAAACAAAGCATTTTTTCTAGTCTTGTTATCTAACGACTTACCTTCGTAGAATTTACTAAATACCTTGATTTTACTATTTTCTCTCTCAAATAATTGTGCTTCTTTTGTTCTTAGTGTTTGATACAGCCATTCCGATTTCACACTTTGACGATCGACCTCAAAGCCATAACGATATCTAGTAGTCCCAATTATAAAGACCATCTCAAAGTAAGATGATTCTCGCTCAGATTCAATATTCAATCGATATAATTCTGTATTTATCTCATTTGTAATGCGATTACCAACAGCAGAATTAATCGTAAATTCTTTCATGAATGAGATGGCGCGCACTAGATTACTTTTACCACTCGCATTCGCACCATATATCGCAGCACTTTTTAGTAACTCGATTTCTTTTGTTGCCAAAAATAAATTGTTTACATTGATGGGACTATCGCCCACAACAATCGGTGCTGCTACCATGCTAAAGGTGACAACTTCTTTAAACGATCTATAGTTTCCAACGCTGAATTCAATCAGCATACTTTAAAAAACACAGGAAGTGAGCATTATAATTCAACCTAAATTATATCATTAAACACAATTTATTGATAATTACCTCCGGTAGACTGCGCCAACGAAGAAGTTCTATTCTTAATAGATTCGGTATCTAAAATATAAATCCTGACAAAATTAACCTTTGCTGGCTGAATGTTGTTTCAGCACTTGTCTCAAATACTTCCCAGTATGCGATCGAGGATTTTTTGCCACCTGTTCCGGTGTCCCAACTGCAACTAATTCTCCGCCTTTATTACCACCTTCTGGCCCCAGATCGATCGTCCAGTCGGAGCAGCGAATCACGTCGAGGTTGTGTTCGATGACGATTATGGAGTTGCCCTTATCTACTAGTCTTTGCAGCACGTCTAGGAGCTTGTGGACATCGTAGAATGACAGTCCGGTGGTGGGTTCGTCGATCAGATAGAGAGTTTTTCCGGTGGCGCGTTTGGAGAGTTCGGTGGCGAGTTTGACGCGTTGGGCTTCGCCGCCGGAGAGGGTGGGGGCGGTTTGTCCGAGTTTGACGTAGCCGAGTCCCACATCGAGGAGGGTGTGAAGGCGGGTAGCGGCGCGGGGGATATTTTGGAAGAAGTCTAATCCTTCTTCGACGGTCATATTTAGGACATCGGCGATCGATTTACCTTTATATTTAACTTGGAGGGTTTCGCGGTTGTAGCGTTCGCCTTTACAGACATCGCATTGGACGTAGACATCGGGGAGGAAGTTCATCTCGATAATATTTACGCCTTGTCCACTACAGGCTTCGCAGCGTCCACCTTTGACATTGAAGGAAAATTGTCCCGCTTTGTAGCCGCGTGTTTTGGCTTCGATGGTTTGGGTGAAGACTTCGCGGATGGTATCGAATACGCCCGTATAGGTGACGGGATTCGATCGCGGGGTGCGACCGATCGGCGATTGATCGATGATAATTACTTTATCGATCGCATTTATCCCTTTCAATTCATCGACATCTTTGGGGAATGGTACCCGTCTGGTGAGATGGTGTTGAAGTGCGGGGTGTAGGAGTTCGTTAACGAGGGTAGATTTGCCCGAACCAGACACTCCCGTAATTGCGACGAGTTTACCTAACGGAAACTCGACATCGAGGTGTTTGAGGTTATTCCGGTTGGCATTTTTGAGCACCAAACTCCGCCCATTGCCCTCTCGACGTTCGGCTGGTGTCTTAATTCCCACGCGCCCTGATAAATACGCGCCTGTAATCGAATCTTCCGCAGTCAGGAGCGCGTTCAAATCTCCCTCGACTACGATATGACCACCATGTATGCCCGCACCTGGGCCGATATCGACGAGATGATCGGCGGCGCGGATGGTATCCTCATCATGTTCGACGACAATGAGGGTATTCCCCAAGTCGCGCAATTTGGTGAGAGTTTCTAATAGTCGTCCGTTGTCTCGCTGATGTAAACCAATACTCGGTTCGTCGAGGACGTATAGTACTCCTGTCAAACCCGAACCGATTTGGGTAGCGAGGCGGATTCGCTGTGCTTCACCACCGGAGAGCGTCATCGCGGCGCGATCGAGTGTGAGATAATCTAGACCAACATTGAGTAAAAATTGCAGTCTCGCAACGATCTCTTTGAGTACTAATTCGCCAATTTTAGTCTGCTTAGGAGTTAGCTCCAATCGATCGAGTCGATCCAAACATTCATCGATCGCTACACTGGTAAAATCAAGGATGCCATACTGTCCGAGTTTTACCGCTTGAGCTTCAGCTTTTAAGCGATTACCGCCGCAAGCTTCACAGGGTTGATTGGTGAGGTATTGTTCGAGCTTTTGTTTTTGCAGTTCCGAGGCATCATTATATTGTCTGTCGAGGATTTTTACTACGCCCTTAAACTTGCGATGGTCGTCTAAGTCTTCCATCCAAATCGGTTCATCTCGACCGAATAAGATTAATGATTGCTGTTCGGGAGTGAGCTTATTCCACGGTGTGTCTAATGCAAATCCGGCGGCTTGTCCTAAACTATATAGTAGGGATAAATAATAGGAATTATCTTTTTCCGACCAAGGTGCGATCGCATGATAGACCGCAGCTTGTGGATCGGGAATAATTAATGTTGGGTCAAATGTCCGCGAACTACCAATCCCATGACAAGCCGTACAAGCACCATAGGGCGAGTTAAAAGAGAATAATCGCGGTGATAATTCTTCCATTACTGCACCGTGTTCGGGACAAGCAAATTTCTCAGAAAAGACTAGTTCTGAAGGTAAATCTGGATTAACTTCTGCACCTTCGTCGGTAATTAGTGAAATATTGGCAATCCCATCGCCATGACGCAAACAAGTAGTCAGAGAATCTGATAAGCGCGATTCGATTCCTTCCTTATTAACCAATCGATCGACGACAATTTCTACCGTATGATGTTGATTTTTATCTAGGACAATTCGATCGGCTAATTCGCGAATTTCCCCATTAATTCTTACCCGCACGAATCCTTCAGATGCGAGGCTAGATAATACCTTTTGATGAGTACCTTTTTTACCTCGGACGATCGGTGCTAAGATCTGAAACTTAGTTCGCTCGGGGAGATTGCGAATCCTGTCACTCATTTCATCGATCGTTTGCGGTGCGATCGATCGATCGCACTGCGGACAATGAGGCGTACCAGCACGTCCAAATAGTAACCGAAAGTAATCATAAATTTCGGTCACAGTCCCGACAGTCGAGCGCGGATTATTAGAAGTAGACTTTTGATCGATCGAGATCGCTGGACTCAAACCCTCGATCGCATCTACATCCGGCTTATCCAACTGTCCCAAGAATTGCCGTGCATACGCACTCAGCGACTCCACATACCGCCGTTGCCCCTCCGCAAAGATCGTATCGAAGGCTAGAGACGATTTACCCGAACCAGACACCCCTGTAAACACAATCAATCGATCGCGCGGTAGCTCTAAACTAATATTCTTGAGATTATGCTGTTTGGCACCACGGATGCGAATGGTGTCTCGGTCGGTTGAAGCCATAAGGATCGAGCTGGGAATTCACGACAGGGCAAACTTCTGTTTTAACACAATTGTTTGGTGTCTTAACATCTTCCCTCATAAATTATCTGTGTAAACACGAGCGTTAGTGCTCGAACTGTTTGAGATCGTCCCAATGAAAATCTAAATTAAATTATAAAATCTCGATCATAACTAAATTATCGGACTGAAGGTCGTCCGCTAAAATGTCTACCATCTAGCCTTTTGACTCATTTTTTTACGAATTCGATCGCGGTCAACTAGGATCGTGTTAGGTTCCATAACTAGTTTACTTTGATTAAAAATTTAGTTATTCGACTTTGCTTTCAAGTTAGAGCGATTTAACTTAATATTTGAATTTTAAATGTGTTTGTTCAGGCGATCGAGCTAAGGCAAATTACAATAGCCACTAGCATTACTCGCAACTTGCGCTGGCAAACCATCTGGTAAACTGGACAGCTCCCCCTAGAGCCGATATGTAGTGTCCAATGCGGTTTGGGCTGATGGATCGGCAGCATAGTAGGGAAGGCTTTGTAGTCCCAACTCACTACCTCACTGAAGATGAACGGCTGCTTGCCCAGATGTTTGGATGAGAACGTTAGTAAGTTTAATTGCTCGATCGCGATTAGGTGCGTTCTGAAATCGATCTAATGCAGCAACAAAATTATCAGCCGCCTGATTTGCTAATTGCGCTTCTTGGTTGGCTGCATCTACTAAGGGGCGATAACTAGCTACTTGAGCCAACAGGCTCGAATGAGGATATTGGATCATCTCTGTTCGATTTAGGCTGTGGCACATTCCTGGAATCGGCACTAATACACCGATGAACACTGTCGCGATCCCTAGCTGAATCACAGGTAATTTCACCATCGATCAGCGAACGAAGTTTATAGAATTAGTGTAGTATTTATTCTAGAAATAGAGCGACCGAAGGCTAGACAGGATTTATCGCCGGACACATCTGTAAACACGATCGATCCTAATATTCTTGACGTTATGTTGTTTGGCACCACGGATACGAACCCCCGATCTAGCCGATCTAGATTGGTAGATATCTGTAGTTTGACACTCCAGCGATCGGATATATGTCTATAATTCTTGTTTATTCACGGTAAATAAATATAGTGGCCACATTAGAACCGAATTCCCCACTCCGCACTCCTTTATACGATCGGGCGATCGCACTCAACGCGAGAATGACTGCCTTCTCTGGCTGGGAAATGCCAGTCCAGTTTAGCGGCATTATCCCCGAACATGAGGCTGTTCGCAATGGTGCGGGGATGTTCGATATTTCTCACATGGGTAAATTTACGCTGCGGGGTAAAGATGCCATCGAGCAACTTCAAAGTTTAGTTCCGTCTGATTTGAGTCGGCTCCAACCTGGGCAAGCTCAGTATACGGTGTTATTAAATCCGCAAGCTGGAATTATTGATGACATCATTGTCTATCAAGAGGAAGCAGGAAATATAGTTTTAATCGTCAATGCTGGGACGAAAGATCGGGATAAAGAGTGGTTATTGGCTCATTTAGATCTAAATCGGGTCGAGTTTGAAGATCTATCTGCCCAGCAAGCTTTGATCGCCGTTCAGGGTCCAGAAACAGTCCATCATCTCCAGCCTTTAATCGATATCGATCTGACTCAATTAACGAATTTCGGTCATTCCAGAGCTTTTATTTTTAAAAACCCCGCCTTTATCGCTCGGACTGGCTACACTGGCGAGGATGGATTTGAAATCATGGTCGCTCCCGAAATTGGAGTACAACTATGGGATGCGCTACTTGCGTCGGGGGTGACTCCTTGCGGCTTGGGAGCGCGAGACACCCTCCGATTGGAAGCAGGAATGTGTTTGTATTCTCAAGAGATTAGCGATACGACTACGCCGTTAGAAGCTGGCTTAGGGTGGATCGTCCATCTCGATACTAAGGGTGATTTTATCGGGCGCGATGTCTTGCTGCGCCAAAGGGCGGCGGGAGTCAGCCGGAAATTAGTCGGGCTGAAGATGCAGGGAAGGTATATCGCTCGGCATGATTATCCGATCGCGATCGAGGGACGAGCCGCAGGGATTGTCACTAGTGGTACCATGTCGCCGACACTCGGTCAAGCGATCGCGCTTGCCTATGTACCGACAGAATTTGCGAAAATCGGGCAGGTAGTAGATGTCGAAATTCGGGGCAAACTTCACCCCGCTACTGTAGTTAAAAAACCATTTTATCGATCGACTAATCGGGTTTAATTTAGTAGTCACTAGGGTGGTTCGGATAGGGTTTGTTTTAAAATATAATATCCTCTAGCCCTAATTCCAATAGCTAAATTTTATGCGCAACTCGACACTTAACTGTGTGAATTCATCGCAGTATAATAGCTCTTTTTTACAGCCACAGCACCGATCGCAGGACGGATTAACCTGTCGCCCACAGGCATCGATAGCTTTCGCTGTCTAGATAGCGATCGAGTAGCATATTTAGATCTAACTTCCAGTTAGATCGATCCTCTCAGCGGCTTTAGCCGCAAAGCTTGCTTGAAGAGTCAAGCAAGCTTTGCGGGGTCAACCACCCCGCAAACGTCGCGCCAGAATCTAAACTTCAAAGGCGCGCACAAATCGCCGTTACTGATTCCACTCAGATCTAGGATGTTTAGGGGGAGATCTAGCCACGACCTCAGAGCAGAATTTCCGTACCTAAAAAAATACCGTCCTTGTGGACTAATAGTTATTTTGTGAGTACGGCTGGCAATATTAGTAGCGATGCTGTTAAAAAGTACATCGAAGACCGACACCACGCGGCAAACTAAGACAACGGTCTTAGTTTTTCTACGAGTGTTAGAGATCGAGATACTTGGTAGTCGATCGCTACAATACATTTTCGCAATCGATAGAAATGCTATAATCTGCCTCAACAATAAGTATAAACACTTCATAAATCTAGCTCGATCGGCAGTTGGCACATCAACACGTATCAGGGGCTAGAACATAGTTTTATTCCCAACCAAATAAACGACCCAAAAATCATGCTCGGCAAGTATTCGCGTTTAGGAATTTTAGGTAGTGCGATCGTTTCATGTGCGATTGTGATACTAGTAGTCACCACACAACTGGCTTCACCACAACAAGCCACCTCAAAATCACTATATGTCGTATATCCTCCAGCCAACCATCAGACTGCTGCCGACCAAATTTTTCTAATTGGTAGTGCGCCTAGTGTCGGCAAAGTATCTGTCAATAAAAAGTTTGTGCCCCGCAGTCAACAGGGACACTTCGCACCTGTGTTCGATCTCAAAGTTGGCAAAAATACCTTCAAGGTTGATTATCAAGGACAGTCTAAAACTATCGTTGTTACTCGCTCCGCCGCTAAAACCGCTACCCCTAAAGACAATTTTGCACCTAATTCGCTAGAGCCTCAAGGAGACATCGCGCTGATACCTGGAGAACTGGTATGTTTTGGGGCAAATGCACCAACTAAAGCTAAAGTTAATGTCAATGTAGCTGGACAAGAGATTAAGTTACAAGAGCAAACTAATCAAATAGATTTACCTGATAATAAAGCCGTATTAATCGATAAAAATCAACCCCAAGCGATGTATGGTGCTGGGCAATATTTGGGGTGTGCGATCGCTTCAGCCGCTGCGGATTTGGGCAACCCTACCTATAAACTAGAAGTAGGCAATCCCCCAACTACTGTCTCTCAAGCCGCACCTGGAAAAGTCCAGATCTTATCACCATCGAACTTAGACATTGCCGAAGTAACTGTCGAAGACGGCATCACTCGCACGGGTGCAGGTTCGGATTTTAGTCGGCTCACGCCGCTACCCAAGGGCACCAAGGCAACGATTATCGCTCGTCAAACAGGTAATAATAATGGCACGCCAGCCAATTGGGTCCGGCTTGATTATGGTGGCTGGATTCTCGCCAGTCAGGTGCAGGTAACTAGCGGCGTGACGGTACCCCCCAGAACGCTCGTCAAAAGCGTGATGAGTAAAGAGCGGGAAGGAGCTACGGATCTAATTATTCCGCTCCAAGTACCAGTACCAATCACTCTAGAGCAAGGCACAAATACCCTCACCCTAACGTTGTACAATACTACCGCCCAAACAGACATTATCCGCTTCAATGATAACCCTACCGTTTCGCGGCTAGATTGGAAGCAGAGCAGCCCTGGAGTGGTGCAATATGTATTTAACCTCAAATCTAAACAACAGTGGGGTTATAAGCTCAGATATCAAGGTAGCAACCTAGTTTTGTCGCTCCGTCATCCCCCCAAACTCGATAAAAGTAACTTCAGCAAACCCCTAGCTGGTACCAAAATCTTACTAGATCCCGGACACGGTGGGAAAGATTCCGGTGCAGTCGGGCCAAATGGTTATACCGAAAAAGAGGCTAATCTCTACGCAGCCAAACTGCTAGCAAATGAGCTATCAATGCGCGGTGCGTTGGTGTACCTATCGCGGGAAACCGATAAATTTGTCGAACTGAGCGATCGACAGACAATTATTGATAACCTAGAACCTACCCTTGCTCTATCCGTGCATCACAACTCCCTCCCTGACGGTGGCAATCCCGATACTAAAGGTTTCTCTACCTACTGGTACCACGCTCAAGCTCAGAGTTTAGCTATGTATCTCCACAATTATGTGGTCAAAGATACAGGTCGCAATGCTTATGGTGTATTTTGGAATAACCTCGCCCTCGCACGTCCAGTATCGGCGCCCTCGGTGTTGCTAGAGTGGGGTTTCATGAGCAATCCGAGCGAGTTTGAGCAGATCGCCAATCCCCAAGAGCAGCAAAAGATGGCGAAATCGATCGCCGACGGGATTACCCAATGGTTGGTGGCGGCGGCAAATTAGCAATGCCAATGACAAAATCATCACATCAAACCCTTACAGCCAGGGAAACAGATCGCAAGATCGGTGTCATCAGTTATGATAGAAAACAGTATTATCTAAACTCACGGAGATATTCGATCGATGGGAACATTAAAAATTGTCGTTAATATTGTAGTAGCAGCATTTCTGCTAGTATTCATCTTTGGTTTCTTATCCAACGATCCTTCACGGAACCCCAGCAGCCGCGATCTGTCTGAATAATATAGCCAGACAAATAGCCAAACATCGGGAGTAACAGCGTGGAGAACAAGTCATGTCAGCAAGTAGGTCGGCGAACCTGGAAATTCGCTCGGTATTTATTACTATTGTCCTACTACTCGATCGGCATTTCTCTACGCCCTGTACTCGCTGACACTCCAGTACCGATCGCTGTCAGTACGACTCCAGATCGATCGTCAGCACCTTTGACTTATACCATTGTTCAGAACGATCCCCAAGGTGCCCCTACGACTAATATCGCAGCACCAAATGGGACGGTCGAACTAAATGCCGAGCAACAAGAATTCAATAATAATACTCAGGTAATCACCGCCAACGGGAAAGTCGTCCTCCGCTTCAATAAGGGCACACTTCAAGCCGATCGATTGCGCGTCAATCTCAAAACCAAAATTGCGATCGCCGAAGGTAATGTCTCGCTACTGAGGGGTCAACAAGTCCTGTATGGGACGCAGTTTGAGTACAACTTTGAAGACGATCGAGGAAGTATCCTCGAGGCGCGGGGAGATATTTATCAACCGACACTAGTATCGGATCTCAATATCATTCCCAGAGCAGGTACACCCACACCCGCCGCCGTCGAACAAACATTTACTGAGCCGCTACTGAGCGATCGATTACGCACCGACCAACCAGTGACGAGGATTGAAAATACTGGCTCGATCGGAATTAATACCAGCGATCGCAATATTGACTATCAGCCAGTCCCCAAATCTAGTGGGACGATTAACCGTCTGCGCTTTCAAGCTGACAAAGTTGACTTCTTTGGCGATCGAGTCACGGCTGAAAAGATTAGAATTACTAACGACCCTTTTTCACCTCCAGAACTGCAAGTAAAAGCCGATCGAGCGCAATTTAAGACTGTTAATAGTGAAGAAGATGAGGTGATAGCTAGCAATGCGCGAATTACGGTGGACAACAATTTTGATGTGCCGCTCTTTCGCGATCGATTAGTGTTAAATAAAATCGGCAAAGAGGCTAATCCTTTTAACTTTGGCTATGAGGATCGAGATCGGGGCGGTTTCTTTGTTGAGAATACCTTTTATCCAGTTTTCGATCCGAGATTTCGGATGACAATCACTCCTCAGTATTTTATCCAACGTGCAGTTACTGGGTTGAATTTTTTTGATGGCTCTGTATTTGGAGTCAAAACAAATATTGAAGGAAATCTTGGCTCAGATACCACAATTCAAGCTTCGGCTGCATTAACAGGTTTAAATCTCAATAAATTAGGCGATAATTTTCGGGGGAAGGTTGGTGTCAAACAAAATCTCAATTTGTTAGGATATCCCCACCAATTTACTGGAGAAGCGGTTTATAGACAGCAGGTTTTTAATGGCTCTCTGGGAAACCAAGATGTTCAGTCCAGTCTCGGTGGTGTTTTGACTTCTGCTAATATTCCACTTGGTAATACAGGCGTTAACTTTGATTATCAAGTTGGCGCGCAGATGATTAATGCTAATACAGATCGTCAAGCTCTCCTCAATCCAATTCGCGCCAACGATCTGATTACACTCAATCGCTATCAGACAGTAGCCAACCTGAGTAAAAGTTTTCGCCTGTGGGAGGGAAAGAGTCTCCCCGCAGATAGTAAAGAGACCTATAATTATAGTCCGATTCCAGTCGTTCCCTATCTCCAGCTCAATACTGGAATTCAGGGGGCATATAATGCTTATAGTAATGGAGAAAATCAATCATCGGTCGGCTACAATGTCGGACTTCAAGGGCAGTTTGGTAATTTCTCTAAACAGACTTTTGATTATACAGGATTTAACTTAAACTACTTTCAACGATCTAGGGGTAATAGTTCACCATTCTTATTCGATCGATTAGTAGACAATCGGATCTTGTCAGCCGGAATTAACCAACAAATTAGCGGTCCATTTAAATTAGGGATTCAGTCATCGCTCAATCTAGATAACGGACAACAGATTAGCACTGATTATTATATAGAATATAGCCGTCGCACTTATAATTTTATTGTCCGTTATAATCCAATTCTAGGATTAGGTTCGGTCGCGTTTAGATTGAATGATTTTAATTGGGATGGAGTAGCACCAAGCTTTTAATGTTGATAGTCGATCGCTAAGACTATCTTCACCTAAAAGTTAACATTATCTTATTTTTCGTACTATGAATCCTCGTCAATTAGCCCTATTTGCACTCAAGGATTTAGAGACTGGTAGCTTTACAGATATCGTAGTCGATCGATTATTGAGTAAATTTCAATTATCAGATGTAGACCGACATTTATTTACAGAATTAGTCAATGGAATTGTCAGGCGGAAACGATCTCTCGATGCGATTATCGATCGATTAGCCAAACAACCCGCTCATCGTCAACCACCCAATCTCAGACAACTATTGCGACTGGGACTATATCAACTCCGCTATCTCGATCGCATCCCTGATTCTGCGGCTGTCAATACCACTGTAGATTTAGCCAAAGCTAACGATCTGACAGGTTTAGCTGGAGTAGTAAATGGGATTTTGCGTCAATATATTCGACTCGAAAATCAGGGGGAAGAGGTACTAAATCTACCTGAAGATCCGATCGGTCGTCTGGGTACTTTATACAGCTTTCCTGACTGGCTCGTCGCGCAGTGGTTGGCAGAGTTGGGCGCGATCGAAACCGAGCAATTATGTCAAGCTTTCAATCAAGTACCGAGTATCGATCTACGTGTCAATCTACTGACAATCGATCGAGTTTTACCAGATGCTCCACTCGTACAGAGACTACAACAACACCGCGCTAAATTAATCGATCTGTTTCAGACTAATGGAATTAAAGCTATTCCCATTCCCAATCTCCCGCAAGGATTGAGATTCGTCGGTAATGTTGGGGCGATTAGTCAATTACCTGGTTATCAAGCAGGATTGTGGACGATTCAAGATAGTAGTGCTCAACTTGTCACTCATTTACTCGATCCTCAACCACATGAGATAGTCATTGATGCTTGCGCTGCGCCAGGCGGAAAGACCACCCATATCGCTGAATTGATGGGCAATACCGGACAAGTTTTAGCATTAGATAAAACAGCTTCACGGTTGAAAAAATTGCAACAAAATCTCGATCGACTGCAATTAGATACAGTTAAAATTTTAACTGGAGATAGTTGTGGATTTAGCGAATTAACTGACACGGCCGATCGAGTATTATTAGATGCACCATGTTCGGGATTGGGTACTCTCCATCGTCGGGCTGATGCCAGATGGCAAAAAACACCTGCCCAAATTCATGAATTAGCCATATTACAAGCAAAGTTACTCGCCAATACAGCCACTTGGGTGAAACCTGGGGGAGTATTAGTATATGCCACTTGTACGGTATGTTCGATCGAGAACGAGGATATTATCTTACCGTTTTTAAAAACTCATCCCGACTGGCAAATCGAGCTACCACCTACTGATTTTCCGCTAGCTAGTTTAGTCAGCGATGATGGTTGGATTAAAGTCTGGCCGCACCGTCAACAGATGGATGGCTTTTTTATGGTAAAACTTCGCCGATTGGCTGCTAGGATTGAATAGTTCGCGTCAAGCTTGCGGAAAGTCGATCGGATTACCCCGTAACACAGTGATATCAGTTTGATGAATCCGATCGATCGATATTTTGCTTAACCCATTGTCTAAATTCCTTTCTGGCTTCACTTGTCAATATTTCCGTACTGCGTTCTAAGATATTTGAAAATCCCGTAATAATTGGTAAGGTAGAAAATAATGAACTGGTAGTAGATTCGACATATTTTCCCTTTACCAGCAAAAATATTGCTAATCTACTCTGCTGATATCGCCAAATTTCTTTTACACCCAAAGCTTCATATGCACTAAGCTGGGTGGGAGAAGTTAAATCGATTTCTATTGCTAGATCTGGAGGTGGATCGATATTTAAATCCAGTCGCTTTTTGCCAATTATTGCCTGACAATTTTCTAGATAAAAGCAGTCAT
>Ga0209491_10007627_pt1 | contig 14170 bp, 12 predicted proteins | sample BON02_FD_187213 | JGI IMG/M metagenome (GOLD analysis project Ga0209491, IMG submission 187213) | Freshwater microbial communities from Lake Bonney liftoff mats and glacier meltwater in Antarctica - BON-02 (SPAdes) (version 2) | ecosystem: Environmental > Aquatic > Freshwater > Ice > Glacier... | reverse complement strand
GGGCAAGAGCCCACCGCAGGGGGGGGCAGCACACGGGGCACGCGCCCACCACAGGGGGGCACACAACACCGCGGGGGGCCCGCAGGGGGGCACCACATCGCGGGGGGCACCAGCACACAGGGGGGTCCCTCCCACCTGCCAACACAGTACGACCTGGCTGTCGTCGCCTTCCTGCGCAACGCGCGGGCGCCGCCGCCCTCTCTCAAAGACGCGATGGCGGCGACCGAGGCGCACTACACCAACCTCAGGGTGCATGTCGTATCCGAGCGCGCAGGAACCGAAGCCGCGCTCAAGGCGCTCGGTGGCAGGAAGGGCGGCGCGCCTCAGCAGGGCGGCGGCGGGCAGTACGGCGGCGGCGCTGCCCAGCAGCAGGGCGGCGCGCAGCCCGGCGGTGGCCAGCACGGGGCCAACGCGCAGCACGGCGGCCGAGGCGGCGGGCCGCAGAGTGGCGCCGGCGGCCGCCAGGCCGGCGGCGGGCACCAGGGCGGCGGAGACGGAGGCGGAAAACAGAGCAGCGGAGGCGGAAACAGCTCGGCGCTGCTCCGCTTCGCTTCTCAGCCCTTAGCTGCCGACTTTTCCACCTTTATAGATGCCATGAAGCTGCTCAAAGACCGCAACGGCGTCACGCTCTGCCGCAACGCGGTGTTCAAGCCAGGGGGCTGTGCCAATCAGGTCTGCCAAGGATGGCACCCCAAGCGCAACTCGCGCGAGGCGAGGACAGTGCTCAACGCCATCAAGGCGGCCGTCCCGCACTGCCCGTTCGTCGCCCTCTAGGATATAGCAGGTACCGCCGCAGCCAGAACGCCCTCCACGCCTGCACCTGCCACGGTGCCTGCGCCTACTAACACCCGACAGAAGGCGGCGCGCGCCTTCGCGTACTCGAGCACGCCAGCAGTCGGCTTGCACGTTTCGACGAGCGGCTCTGGCGCGGCGGCTATCGATTCGAGCCGGCGCAGCGGCTCGAGCGACCTGAGTACGGCGGCAGGCACATCGGTCAGTGCTGCCTGCAGTTCGTGCTGCCCAAGCGGTGCAGCCTGCTGTGCGGCCTGTGGTGCTTCCTGCGGTGCCGCCGGCGGTTCGTGCGGTGCGGTTTGCGATGCGGCCTGCAGTGCGACCCGCGGCTCGTGCGTCCCAAGGGCGTGCGAGCCGAGCGGTGCGGTTTACGATGCGGCCTGCGGTGCGACCCGCGGCTCGTGCGTCCCAGGGACGGGCGAGCCGTGCGGTGCGGTTTGCGATGCGGCCTGCGGTGCGACCCGCGGCTCGTGCGTCCCAGAGACGTGCGAGCCGTGTGGTGTGGTTTGCGATGCGGCCTGCGGTGCGACCCGCGGCTCGTGCGTCCCAGAGACGTGCGAGCCATGCGATGCGGTTTACGATGCGGCCTGCGGTGCGACCCGCGGCTTGTGCGTCCCAAGGGCGTGCGAGCGGTGCGGTGCGGTTTGCGATGCGGCCTGCGGTGCAAACTGCGGCGCTGCCTACGGTGCTGCCTGCGGTTCGTGCGGTGCGGTTTGCGGTTCTACTTGCGGTGCGGCCTGCGGTGCTGCCTGCGGTGCTGCCTGCGGTTCGGCCTGTGGTTCTGTCTGCGGTGCTGTCTGCGGTTCGTGCGGTGCAATTGGCAGTTCTGCCTGCGGTGCGGCCTGCGGCGCCGCCTGCAGTTTGTGCGGCGCGGTTTGCGGTTCTGCCTGCAGTGCAGCTTGCGTTGCGGCCTGCGGCTCGCGCGGCCCTAGCGATGCGGCCTGCGGCTCATGCGGCAGCAGTGCGGCCTGCGGCTCGTGCGGCTCTAGCGATGCGGCCTGCGGCCCAAGCAGTGCGGCCCGCGGCTTGTGCGGCCCTAGCGGTGCGGCCTGCGGCTCGTGCGGCCCCGGCGGTGCGGCCTGCGGCTGGTGCTGCCCTGGCGGTGCGGCCTGCGGCTCGCGCAGCAAAAGCGGTATGGCCTACGGCTCGTGGAGCCCTAAAGGTGCGGCCTGCGACTCGTGCAGCCCAAGTGGTGCGGCCTCCGGCTCGCGCGCCCCTTTCCGTGCGGCCTGCGGCTCGTGCGTCCCAAGCGGTGCGCCCGGCGATGCTGCCTGCGGCTCGTGCGTCCCAAGTGGTGCGGCCTGCGATGTTGCCTGCGGCTCGTACGTTCCAAGCGAAGCGGCCTGCCGTGCGGCCTGCGGCTCGTGTTCGGGTTAAGGGGTTCGGGTTAAACCCCTCTTGCCAGCATCCTGGACGGAGCGCGAGGAGCTCGCGCGTGGGGACTTCGCAGCCGAGCGGGCTGCCCAGCTTCCTTTCGTCTCCAAACGCCGCGCTGAGGAGGCGGACCCGGACAAGCTGCTGGACCGCCCTCTACCTACGCCACACCCACCATCGGTCACAAACGCGCGCGCCGCCTGCACACACAGCCCGCTGCCTGACGCCGCTCCGCATGGGAGGCCCAACGCCGTCGACGAGCTGTATCTCCCTGGCGTTTACCTCGAGATCCAGGCCGCCATCACTGATCTGGCAGCCGCCGTCGCCGACCGCCTCGGGCGCGCTCGTCAAGCCGCGCGTCTCTCGGCGCTACGAGCCGCGGCGGACCAGACCGCGAGCGCAGGAGAACGAACGGCGCTCGAGGCGATTCTCTCGCGCCAGGCCACACAGTTTCCGCAAACGCGAGTCTGGGGCCCTGAGCAGCAGCCGGGGTGGGCGCGCGGCATAGTGTGGGACTGCCGCGACCCTGCCTCCTGCGTCCCTCTGCGCCCGTCCGGTATTGACAACCCTGTCGCGGACGACGTCAACCGCGACTTCTTCGCCCGAGAAGGCGCCGCCCTCAACTGGCCTGACGCGGAAATGCTGCGCCAGATCGTAGACGGCGGCGGCGTCGAAGGAGACAGTCAGTGCGAGTTCTCCACCGTCGTCATGCGCCACCACGGCGGGCTCCGAGACAACATTGGACCGGTCGCTACCTTGATCGATGCGGACGCAGCTCCAGCCCGCGGCTGGATCAGCACAGGGCACGGCCAGCACCTGCCCTTTGTTCCTGGATGCTGCGTCGCCAAGAACTGCGTCTCCAAAGAGAAGTGCAAAGTCTCGGCCGACGGCGTTGTCTCCTCTGTGACGAAGTGGCGCGTGACGACGGACGATTCGATGGAAGCTGTCGACCCGAATGGGCGCAGTACCGGCTCGCGTAATGACGGCCTCTTCCGCGCAGACTGGCCTCCAACGCTGCTCCCCACACCACAGACGTTGGCCGAGGCGGTCGCCATCGTCCAGACGGTCGCACGTCTCCGAGGGCTCAAGCTAGGCGACGCGCAGGCCGAACGCGTAGCACTCTGGGCCATCGACCTAGCCGACGCTTATCGGCACCTAGGAGTGCAGTTTGCCGAGCTGTGGCAGCAGCTCTTCGTGTGGGGCGACGGCGTGCGAATCAACTATCGCGCCGTCTTCGGCTCGGCGCACATGGTTGGGCTCTTCCAACGGATCACGACTTTCATTCTCGCCGTCGCCACGGCACGCATCCACGCCTACGACGCCGTCCACCCTTACTCAGATGCGCACCTCGCCTGGCTTACGGAGCGGGCCGGCCGACTCGGCGGTGCAGGGCCACAGCGCGCGTCATTTGAGATGGTCTACCTCAACAACGACGCCTGCGGTGCCACGTCTTTAACGCCGAGGGAGTCGCTGCTCCCAGACCCGCTTCATGGCGCCTGAGAGCCCATCTCTTCTACTCTACAGCCGCGGCCGCCGACGGCCGCCTCACGCTGCGCCATTCATATGGCGATCGTTGCAGCTACCTTCCGCGAAGCAGGGTGGGAGACGGTCGCCGAGAAACAGCAGCACGGACCCGAGATAGAGATTCCAGGCCTTCTCATTGCTGCAGCCTCGGAGACGGCGCCGCAGGGTGGCGTAGTCTGCCCGGAGACTAAGCGCCTCGGTCTTCTAGCTGAGATCAGCAGTCTGCGCGCAGCTAACCAGAAGATACCACTCGCGCTTGTCGAGCGGCTAACGGGCCGCCTGGGCAACATCGGCCAAGTGGTGGCGGAGGGCAGAGCATACCTCGCCCAGATGCACGCGTTAGGCGCCGCGCGGCGGCGCCACAGCGCTAAGCGGTCGAATGCCAACGGAGCTCCGCCAGCGAAGCGTCTCCGCGCGTGCAACACGGGTTCGCCGGCGCACAAGCTTCCGGCCTCGAGGCTGGTTCGCGTGGGCGGCTATTGCAGCTCGTTATTAGCATCCAAGGCGCAGGGCCAGTCACAGCCCAGTACCAGCGCTGCCTCGCTTGGTAGGCCAACGCGCTCAGCAGACCAGTACGCGTCCCGCTCGCGACGCCGGCACGGTTCCCTGAACCAGGAGAGCCAGGCTGCGCGGTTCTCTTCACAGAGGCCGCTCGAGAGGACGGCACCGGCGGTGGGGCCTTCCCCGCGATTGCGCGTCAAGCAGACACACCGCTCTTCTTCTGATGTGGCTTCGAGTGGCCGGCCGACATTCGCGCCGCCCTCCAAAGCGACCTGCTTTCGATGCCTGCGGGCGAGCTCGGCATGCTAGTGGGCATCGCGCCTGTGCTGATGGCTGCCTGCGAGGCGAGGGGCATACGCGTCACGAATCTCATTTGTATGACTGATAGCATTGCGACCAGAGCTGCCGTCAACCACGACAGCTCGCCGTCGCCGCAGCTTAACTTTTTGGTTACTGACCTTACTGATTCGCTGCGCCGCTTTTCTTCGCTCACCGGCGCGCCGGTCCCACAGCTCCTAGGCGTGCATGTGCCAGGAGTGCGCAACGGAGCAGCAGACGGCCTGAGTCATGGAAAGGCTACACGCGCTGCAGTCCTCGCCGACCTGCGTGCTAACTCGAACTTCCTTCCTATTGAGGTCCCGTTCCCAGACCGTGTTTTCGATCTTATGCGTACGGCGATAACCATTCCGCACCGCCACTCTTTTGACATCTCGTAGGAGCGGAGGGGCGACCATGCCCTCGAGGAGCCGGCGGGCTCACGGGGCCGCCCACTCTCGCTGCCCTCGAAGCGGTTGCGCGAGAAGCGCTCGGCGACCCATTCGTACGCGGAAGCCGAGGCGGGCACAATGATGCGGCCGTGCGCCTCTTCGCAGAGTTTGCTTATCTCTCAGCGCCGCGTGCGCCTTTTCGTCGGCCGCACGGTGATGGCTCGCTAGGCGCACACCAGCACAACGAGTGGACACTTTGCCTCTTCGCCGTCTATTTGCAGGGCATCGAGTCAGACACCACGCACGCGCCGTATGCGCAGAGCACCATCTCTTCTTATGTGGAGACGGTCGCCACTGCTTTCTCCATCGCTTACGGCTTCAAGGTGCTGCAGGAGCGCGGCCGCTTCAAGCGCGTAGTCAAACACATACTGGCTTGCGGCGAGCACACGGCAGGCGAGCGGCGTAAGCGCCAAGGCGTACGCCGGCGCCATCTCAGGGCCGTTGCGACTACCTTCGGCGCCTTGACCAATCTCGACGATATTAACCTTTGGGCGGCCGCATGCTTGGCCAACGTCCTACTGCTGCGAGGTGGCGAACTGGCACACCTGCGCTACTGCGATATGAAACAGGCGACTTTCGATGGCCGTGACTGCCTACTTTTCGAAGTGCTGGCGCTCAAGAAGACCGATGGCGCGACTCACCGGCGGTACCCAATTCTTGTCCCTGTGGCGCCCGGCGACCCGGCGTGCGCCGTGGCCGCACTCGCGCGGCTGTTTCGACGCGACGGCAACGGTCGCCCTGCACCTGCGTTCTGGGAGGCTGACACGACGCCGCTGGTGCGCTACTGCGGCAAGCGACAGCTCGCCTCGGCTACGCCATCACAGCCGCGCACGGTGTCAACACACGACATGCGCGCTTACGCGCGCCGCCTAGCGGCAGCCCTGCACCTGCCAGAGCGAGACCTTTGTGGCCATAGCTTTTGTATTGGCGGAGCTACAGACCACGCGGACGGCGGAGGCGATCAGATGCAGCTCCGCAACCGCGGCCGATGGGATGGCGATTTGGAATTCCTATATGCGCGCGATACGATCGCACAACAGCTACATGCGGCGGACGCTATCGCCCGATCACACTCGGTTAGCCTCGAGGAGGTCATCAGCGGCTGGGCCCAGCCTGCACGCCGCTGAGCAACCACGTATCCCAGCTATTCTTATTATATAACAAGGCGGCGCTGCATGCTAAGCAGCCCCCATGGTGTGCGTTCTTTCTGCGTCTCATTATAAAACATACGCGGCCAAAACTGGCTACGTGCGTTGACGGTCTGGAGACCTGTTATCTAGTATGTTCTTATATACGGATAGGTGTGCATGGCGGCGTGTGTCTTGCTCTTAATACGCATGCGCGGCGCGCGGCCATGCGTTGCGACCGACGCCGCTACCGCTACGATTGAAGGTAATATTTTGGTGCGTTGCGACTGACGTCGTTACGATTGAAGGTTCTCTTTTGGTGTCACACGCGAGCATGGGGTGAATGGTTGCGTGTGTCTTGTTCTTAATACGCATGCGCGGCCGTTCGTTACGATTGAAGATTCTATTTTGGTGTCACACGACCAACGGGCCACTCGGCGGGATGGGGAGATGAGCGCGGTGGCACTCGCTGCACACGGCAGAGAAGACTATTCACGATAAACGTGCGAGGGCGCTCATAATTATAAAGATATAAGCCGCCCCCACACCGTCGCTCGGGAAAAGCAGCTTTACAGCCGACGCGCACCTCCTCGCGGTGGAGGCCTCAGTAGCACAACTGAGGACACCGCGCATAGATTCTCCCCATTAGGGTTTAGCCAATCATGTCATCAAAAGACACGAAGAGTCTCATTTGCAACAGCACGCAGAGAGTCCACAAGAGGGCCGCTAGCGACAGTTCATGATTAGCGAGCTTTAGTTTGCGCCAGTGAACTGTGCGATAGGCTAATGAAGAGCTCTCCCCCCCTTGCGGTATAAAAACCGCGCGGCGCGTAGCTCTTCGCTTCGCCGCCAACCAGGCTCGCCCGCGTAATGGCGCCTTCGTTTGGAGCCATGGAAATCGCACCCACCCGCCATCCCGATTTCCATACAGCCTTCCATTCAGTTTAGACTCTTAGAGAACAGGGCGCATAGGAGGCCTCAGTAGCACAACTGAGGACACCGCGCATAGATTCTCCCCATTAGGGTTTAGCTAATCATGTCATCAAAAGACACGAAGAGTCTCATTTGCAACAGCACGTAGAGAGCCCACAAGAGGGCCGCTAGCGACAGTTCAGTTCTGAGAACAAGTGTGAAAAAAATAAAAAATGCTGCTTTCCCGAGCCCTTTTTTGCCGTCTTTTTTCATGGCCGGCCAGCTAAAGCGCCCCGCGCGGACACCGACGGCGACGGCCTTGACCGCTCCATGCCCGCCGCGCCGAGCTAGACCGTCGGCCTATGCTACTAGTCGGTGTGCTGTTGCCTCGCCCACCCCCACCTCGCGCGCGCATTCGCGGGTTAACCCGATCGGTCGAGCCGGGTGGCCTGCACCTCTGTTTGAAGCGTCTGGCAGCTCAAACACCGGTTAGGAGCGTTGCGGCTATGCCGTTTGCTTGCGGGAACCCAATCATGTGCATAGGATATGAGACACCACTCAAAATTTACCAGTGGGATGTCGCCGGTCCTTCATGAGTACACCTCACTTTTCCTCACTTTTCCCTGCACAGGAAGCGCATCGCGGACACCAAGATGCGGCAGGTCGAGAACCTTTGCGCGATGAATAAGGAGGGCGGCCACACCCTCTACCTGGTTGAGTGGATGGCTACCGACGACGACAAGTAGCGGGAGCGTCATGAGCACATCACGCAGGGTGCCAACGCCGATTACGCCGATCCGGACAGTGTGCACGATCACCATCATCATTGTCATCAACTGGTGCGCGCCACTTCGACTCTGTCTAAGACCTCCTGATCAAGAAGGCGCTCAATCCGTGCGGCATGTTGCTCTATCTCGAACACGCAGCTCGGCGAGATGCCCATCGAGGTGCCCGAGATCTGCTTCACCGTGACCGCCGTGGTCGTGTGGCCTATACAAGGCATCGCAACCCGCCTTCTCAGCATACGCAACTGCGCGCGGGTCTTGCGCGCACCTACGCGCGCCGCGCCGTTCAGCCACTCTGGGAAGCCAACCCGCGCTCGAAGACCGGCATGGTGATGACCTTCAACACGGCGGCGCCGCTCTTCGGGCCCACGGCTGCCATCCTTCTCGCCCGAGCTGAGCGCCTGCAGACAGCCGCCTTTGCCCAGCCGCTGGCACTTGGCCACGGCCCTCTGGTTAAGGGTTAACCCGTGTGTGCGTGCGTGTGTGCTTGGTGTGTGTGTGTGTGTGTGTGTGTGTGTGTGTGTGTGTGTGTGTGTGTGTGTGTGTGTGTGTGTGTGTGTGTGTGTGTGGCTGTGTGCGAAGTGTGCATTATTAGCCTGTGCCTCGGCGTGAGTCCGCGAAGGCGCTGGAGAGCAGCGTCTTCCTGTCCGTGAGCGAAGACGCGCTTAAGCGCGCGGTGAACAACGTGTTGTGCAGCGCGCTTCTCCGCGCCGGTCGGATTAGGGTTAGGGGTTAACCCCTTAACCCGCGAAAAAGCGGGAATTGGGAAGGCTTCTGTACGGACGGTGTTGACGAGCGGTGTTGATGGCGGCGGCGACGGCGGCGGTGCGGCTTGTGGCGGCGCAGGTGCAGAAGCGGTAGAGGCGGACTGGTTCGTCCCTTCCGCCGATCCCTCCGATGCCGGTGTGGTTGGCGGTGGCGGCGTGGTCGGTGCTGGGTGCTGGAACATCCACATCATCATCTCGACCTGTGCAGACAGCTGGGCTATCTGCAGTTGGCTGACGCTCTGAAGGCGGGCCATCTCTGCATGCCCAGCGACCACAGCTGCTATTGCGCACGCAGCGCCTGCTCTGCTTCAATGGCCCGCTGGTGCTCAGCACCGGCGCGCTGGCTGTCATCTTTGGCCCGCTGGCGGTCGTAGGCTGCGGCGCGCTGACGCTCAGCATCGGCTTGCTGGCGGTCAGCATCGGCACGCTGGAGGTCGCCGGCGAAATCATTGTAGCCGGCAAGCGCGTAGCCGTGGATGTCGAAGCCGGGCCGCGGTGGTGAGGTGATGAGCTGGTGGCGTGGAAATCTCTGAAAATTGTCCGATTTGCCATTCTGCGCAGCAGGACCGGTGCCGGTAGCATGATGGTGTACCGGTGCCCGAGTACGCCCGGTCAGGCGGGGCGCCGCACGACGAGTTAACCCGGGTTAACCCGAGGGGGGGCACCCACGGGCCAGGCACCACCAGGGAAACCACACCCCCCACACGCCCACCAACAATGTCGCACGGAGGCGGATGGGAGCGCGCCTTCACATTTCTGCCCAGTGAGCAGCAGGCAGTGAGCCTCGGCCTCGACACAGCAACCATCATGGCGCTAGACGGCAGGATGTTCAACGGTATCAAGCAGTGGCTTCGATGCTGGTGCTTCCGCGCGCAGTGCCTGCTTGCCGAGACGCGCGACGGCTACGCCAGTGACTTCCACGACGCACCCTACATGCGCACCAACCTCGCGGAGTGGGGCAGTGGAAGGAACGAGTCCAAGCTGCTCTTTGTGCGCGGCGCGCCGTTCCCGCGCCCCACGCACGCGCACCGCCAAGGGATGCAGGGCTCGAGCGGCGGGCGAGCGCGAGCAGCGGACACAACAGGATCGCGTGCGCAGGCGCGCGACGACACGCCCGCCGGCTTCGCCCACGAGCTCGCACTGCAGATGCAGACAGACGGCACTGGCGCACAGCCACAGTTCGCAATCGAGATCGAGCGGTTCGCGGCGGCATGGTACATGACAGGCCTGCCAGTGCCGGAGGACTACAGCAATGCAAGCAAGCTAAAATCCAGCCCAGAGCGGCGCGCCTACATGCAAGTGCGCAGCACGGGAGATGACAGGCATATCTGAGACGGCGTCGTCCCACGGATGCTAAGCGTCCGCGCGTGCGGCGAGGTCGCGGCGCGGAGTGGGCTACCGACACCTTTAAGGGGGGTTGACGCCGCACTGAGCAGAGCGACGATCCCAATTGTGTCAGAGCGCGGGCGCCAACTTGCCGAGGCAGCCACACGCTTGCGGGCAAAGGAAGCGGCAAGCGCAACCAAGGTGATGGCACGTACGCTGGACACATCCAACCTCATCGGAGATGCTATTCTGGTCGTCCCCGTGCAATGGCGCGCAGACGGCCAGCTGCGCTTCCTGCTACCGGCTGGCAGCGAGCACGAGATGTTGGGCGTACTGGACGACCAGGCCGCAGGGCGCACGTCAGCTGCGCGCAAGCACAGCACAAAAGCGGCGGAGACGCTGCTCGAATTCATATTAGGACGCACCTTGAGCCCCGACAACGACGGAGGAGTGCGCAGCGCACCGGCCGTTTACATGCCGAGCGGAGGAGTCGAAACGGCCGTCATTGCGGCATGGGTGCCTACAAACCGAACAGACGCGCGGGGCATCAGCAAGGCAGGGCTCATGTGGCACGCGTGCGCGAATATCCGCAGTGACTGGCTGGCACGCATCATTGGCATCATCAAATGGACAGCCGACGGGTGGAGCGTTCTGCAGGTCGCCGCCCGAGATGCAGAGGCGCGGCTAGGCGCCATCCACGCCGCACCCACGCACCGCGACAGCCTAGCCGAGTTGAGGGCGCTGGACTCGACACGCGCCGAGAAGCAGCTCCGGCGCGACCTCGGGCAGCTCAGCTGTATGCTCGAGGCAGCCGCAGAGGCAGAGACACACATCGCCGCACAAGTGCGGCAATGGCGCGACAAGATCGACGAGGCGCACTCCGTCAAGCCGCCGGACGTGGTGGCCAGGCTCGCGAGGCGCCCACGCCGCGGGCAGTTTGACAGTGTGCCATTCCAAAGGAGATGCGTCATCCCAACCACGGAGCCAGCGCCCCAGAGATGGCCGCCGCCAAGGTGGCCACCAGGAGTCCCCAAACCGCGCACAGCACTCGCGACCTACACACCGGATTACCGCACAGACGTGCATCAGCAGATGGAGCGCGTCTCCGCATGGAACGCGAGGACGGTGCGCGACGAGCACACGCCGCGCCCCTAGCCGCGCAGCTTGAGCAACAAGGCACGACTGCCGTGGCTCCAGAGCCGAGCGATGCATTTCATCAACGGGCGCTGCGAGCTCCTAGGCGCGCATGGACCCACGCTCGACTCCGCCATACACAAGGCGGCTTTCCTCGCGGAACTCAAGGACTTCCAGAACAGGCAACTCCTGTCTCATTGAGCACGGCGTGCGCATGGGCGACGACCTCGCGTTCAACACGACGATCGCACCCAACCTCTTCTTGCTGGCGGAGGACGTCGGAGGAGCCGACGGAGTGGCGGAAGAGATGCACGCGCTCAAGATAAGGGGCTGGTACGCCAGCAGCGCAGGCACAGGCGCGGCCGGAGGCACAGCACCGCCGCAGCTGGCTAGGCTACTCGCGTCGCCAATTCGCATTTGCCCACGCGGCGCGGTGCCGCGCAAAGACGGCTGCCCGCCCAGAGGAGTCGCGGAGCAAGAGCACCCGCGGCAGCAGGAGCTGACGCGCGACGCACAGACGCCGGTGAACTCGCTCAACAACGCGAGCGGCGACGGCAACAAGCTCTTCCCGCAGAAGGAGATCAAGCCGCGCATCGAAGACGCGTGCGTCAACTTCTGCATCCTGGACACGCTCGCAGAGAGTCTGGGCGTGGCCGTGCTGATGCTCCTATTCGACTACAAATACTTCTTCCACCAGCTCGTCTACGATCTACGAGATGGCGGAGATTTGGAAGCTGGGCTTTGCTCTGCTGGCAAGGCGAGCAGAGGGCGGCGCGCACCCGGACACGCTCGACGTGTTGCTCGAATTTGTCATGTCCATGGGCTGGACGCGTGCGAGGCTTATCGCACAGCAGTTAGCCGACGCGATTGTTTGGATGCTGCAGCGGCACGTCGCCAAAGCCCTCGAGGGCTACATCGAGGAACAAAAGCGCCGCCGCCCGGCGTTCGCCAAACTATGGGCGAAGCGAGAGGCGATACCGCACGATGACTACGGCTCGCACGCACGCTTGCAGGAGGCGTTGCAGCACACCGACGACATGTTCTCAGGCATGGTAGGGCCGACGGTGGCGGCAACCACCATCATCTGCTTCTGCAGACTTATCGGCCCGGCGCAGCACGTGAGCGCAGACGCGGCTGACGCCGCACGCAGCACAGCCCGGCGCCACATGGTCACAATGCGCAGAGACCAGCTCGTTAGAGGCGTCCAACGCAAGCGGCGAGGTGAGATCCGCGCCATCGCGCGCACGCAGCAGGAGCGCCGCGGCGAGAGCATCGTCAGCGGCGCGCGAGACGGCCCGGGTGGCAACCCATTCAACGGGCCAAATGCGCTCGAAGCCACACGAGGATTTGCCTGTCTCGTTGCGTGCGGCGAACAGCGCTGCGACGTACGAGACGTGGCGAACCTCCGCCAGATCACGGTGCACGAGGCGCAGGCAGTGCGCACGCAAGACGGCCTGTGGAAATGGATGAGACAGTTACAACACCGCGTAGGCGAGCTCGGAGAAAATGTGGCCGTGCGCTGCGGCTGCATGGGCGCCGTCAACGGCGATCCCTGCCACTGCGCTATCATCTGTTTGCACGCGGAGCAGCAACTCGACATCGCAGAAGACATAGCGCGGCCCGCCTCCGGACCCCGTGCGCGAGACTCCCACACGGGCGCAAGGACTCAACATGGCGGCCGCCGGCGTGCACAAGTGGCACCTTGGAGGCGAAGCCATATGGATCGGGTGCGGGATCTCGGCCACGCTTCTGCTCACGTGGGTGCCGCAGCACAAGGCAGCGGCGCTACTGCGAGACATAACAAACATACTCGATGGGAGTTGCGACGTCGCAGCGTACCAAAGTTTCGTTGGCACGCTACAGGACGTCCTCAAAACAACGGGCGACGGATTCTACCGCATAAGAGGGCTCTTCGCGCAAATCTGTGAAGACGCAGAGCTAGGCGAGGGTCCCAACACGCCTGTGCGCATGCGCAAACAGATGCAGGCGCGCCTGAAAAACTGGCAGCACGTGCTCGCCAACTGCCCAGGCGCGTCCATGCTGGCCTCTGCAGTCGGGCCCGATGCGGCGCTTAAGACGGACCAGGGCATCATCTGGGTGCTCGCGGGCGACGCCGCCAAGGAGGGTGGCGAGCTACACGACAAGATCGGCCTCGGCGCTTTCTTCTACGGCATCTGGTGGAGCGTCCCGCTCAACTCGGTACCGTACCTCAGCAAGCTGCGCATCATCTGCCTCGAGCTCATCGAGATCGGCCTCGGCGTCGTGATCGCAGGCCCGTGGCTGGCCGGCGCGAAGCACGTGCGCCTGGTCTCAGACGCGCTCGTTGCGGTGTGCGCCCTGCGCGCATGGCGCAACGACAAGAACACGCCGGCGAGAGATTCAAAGGCGGCGGCACTCGTGGCTGTGCACGAGTACCTCATGCGACAGCCAGAGTGGAAGGCGCTGCACGAGCCAACGGTGCGAGTCGACATCGCGCATGCCTTTAGAGAGCGCCTGCTGCTGGCAGACACCGTCAGTCGGGGGCACGAAGCCACGCTGCGCGACGTGTGCTCGGCGATCGGTATCGACCCGTGCAAGCTCGACCCGCTGCCCGAGCGTGCGCACGCCTTCCTGCGGGGCGCCGCCGAGGAGGCCTATAGCGCCATGGGTGGAGACCCTGTGATCGAGCACGGGCCGTACCTGTACGGTACCGAAGTGATCGAGATCATGGCGCACGACATGCTGAACAACATCTTCAACTCGACGACGCGCATGCGCATGCCCACTTCCGGCGCCACTGCGCCGTTCGCGCCCCCGGCGTCAGGTGCCGAGGCGCAACAAATCGCGGAGGAACCCAAGCCGCCAGATGCCGACGTGCCACGGATGCGGGTAGAAACTTCGCAAGCATTCGGGACGTTGGCACCGGCGCGCCCAATCAAAGGAGGCAAGAGAGCGCGGAATGCGGCAGCAATCACACAAGCGCTGCTCGAAGCCATCACGCGACCGAGATATGCGACCAGGCTACCGGCCGCCGACAGCGCGACGGAGGCGCGCCACGCGGCAACGGTTAAAGCGACAAGGGTCCTGCCGACCGAAAGGCTACCCATCCGGACGGAAGCGACCGCAGCAACCGCGCGGGCTCACGTCGGACGAAGCCTCATAGCGTATGCAGCGGCCGCGCC
>Ga0209491_10007624_pt1 | contig 14175 bp, 11 predicted proteins | sample BON02_FD_187213 | JGI IMG/M metagenome (GOLD analysis project Ga0209491, IMG submission 187213) | Freshwater microbial communities from Lake Bonney liftoff mats and glacier meltwater in Antarctica - BON-02 (SPAdes) (version 2) | ecosystem: Environmental > Aquatic > Freshwater > Ice > Glacier... | reverse complement strand
AGGAGCCCGCAAGGACTCCGCCAGCCCCAATTTTTTACACCTACCCCAAGCTCTCACCAAGTTCCCCCGAATACCTGCCCCTCCGAGGCTTCCGACGATCTCTTGCGCTCATTGCCATCTCAGATGGGCGCTTTTTACCCACAAATTTCTTTGGAGAGCCGAAAAATTGAATATGAACTGGAAATTCTTGATCTTTGTGGTGCCACTTATGTCAGCGACCTTATTGTTCACTTCCCCAGCCAGGGCATCATCTTATGAAGAGGCCCTCGAAGCGGCGCAAAATTTGAAAAACAATGGAAAATTCGCGGAGGCCTCGGCCGCCTACGAAAAGGCCCTGTCGGTCGCCGGCATCACCTCCGAACAAAGCGGACGCGCAATGCTGGGCCTCGCGGCCAGCCAATATGCCGAAAACAAATTCCAACTGACCAAACAAACGTTGGAGAAGCTTCTTTCATCGCAGGACCTTTCCAATTCCATCAAATTCCAGGCCCACCTCGCGTTGGGCCAAGTCCATTTCAGTTACGGCAGATGGGAAGAGGTCAAAAAAGAAAATGCCGCTGCTTTGGACATCCCGGACATCACCTTGGAGGAGAAAACCACCGCGCAGCAGAGTCAGGCCAAGACGCTGATCAATTTGCAGGAGTACCAGGAGGCTCGACTTCTCCTGGAGGAATTGACGGCCAATGAAACGCTGTCCGCAGAGAATCGAAGAACCACCCAAGCACAAATCGGAAAGATGCTCCTGTTTGAAAAAAAGTTTCCTCAAGCCAGAGCTGCGTTGATCAAGGCCCTCGCCATGCCGGGTGGATCTGCTGCCCTTGAGGCGGAGATCCAATTGTCTATCGGGCTCAGCGATTACGAAGCCAAAGATTTTGAATCGGCCCAGTCTGAGCTTTTGAAGGTCTTGGAAATGCCTAGTGCGAACATACGACCCCCTTGGGATGGCGGCCGCATTGGATATAACCCAGGCCGCGAGGCCGCGTTGCGGCTGCACTTTGCAAAACTCCTCCCCGAAGACAAAAATATACTCAAGGTGATGTTTATCGGATCCAGCCTCACCTATCGTGGGGACCTTCCCGGTGTGGTCATGCAATTGGCGGATTCTTCTCCAGCCGACAGACCCCGAATTATCGCAGGTGATTTTTTGCGCATGGGGACGACGATCAAGACTTTTTGGGATGCGGGGGAAGCACTTGGCACCGCCCGCGACTTGATCTCCGCAGAAAACTGGGATGCCGTCGTTTTTGAGACTTTCAATTTGAATCACAACGATCTCCTCCAATATGGCTCCCTATTTGCCGAACTGATCAAAGCTAAGCATGCCCGGACCATTCTTTATGAAGCGCCTCTTCCCCAGGCAAAAGCCTATCCTGATGAATTTCTGAAGTTGCACGAGGACTATCTGATGTTAGCAAAAACGGTGAAATCACCACTGGCTCCACTCTTATTGGCCTATATGAAGCTTCTGGGCGATAAACCGACTCCCGAGGATTTTGCGACCGTCTATGCCGACTGGATCCACCCGACGCCCAGCGGGACCTATCTCGCAGCCTGTTGCATTTATGCGGCGCTCACCGGCTTAAGCCCCGTGGGGTTGGCTCCTCTCAGTCTGCCAGCGGAAGAAGCCGGAAAGTTCCAGGCACTGGCTTGGGCCGCCTATCAGGAAGCCAATCCCCAAACCGAACTGACTCCTGTTCGATCGACGGGTCGTTGACTCTCAGGTTGTCCATGGAAATTCTCGAACTCAGCCCCGAATCCCTGGCGCAAGCGCTCGATCCGGTCAGAGTCCAGTTTGCTCCCCTCCCCCAATACCTCGAAGCCACCCGGAAATGGCAGGGCATTCCTGGCATCGAACGGACTCCTCAAGGTCGGCTTTGGGCGACCTGGTACTCCGGTGGGTGCCATGAAGGGCCGCTCAATTATATCGTGCTGGTCTCGAGCGATGACGATGGGACCAGTTGGTCGGATCCCTGCCTTGTCATTGATCCCCCCGGTATCATTCGCGCCTCCGATCCAGTTTTGTGGCATGACCCACTTGGGCGCTTATGGCTTTTCTGGATGCAAAGCGCCATGATTGGTCAAAGCACCTTTGACGGTCGTGGCGGAGTCTGGTTTATCCGAAGTGACGACGCCAATTCCGCGAATCCGGTTTGGACCGCTCCCCAACGTCTAGCCAATGGCATCATGATGAACAAGCCGACAGTCCTTTCGAGCGACCAATGGCTATTCCCTTGTGCCGTCTGGTCATATCGAAGCCCATACTACCACTCTTTTCCCGCGGAGCAGTTCTCCAATGTTTTTGTCAGTCGAGACCAAGGGAAAAACTTTAAGTTTCTTGGCTGCGCCGACGTCCCCAACCGAAGTTGCGACGAACATATGATCGTTGAGCGGAAGGATGGGACGTTGTGGATGTTGGTCCGACGCACCGATGGCGTCGGGCAGGCCATCTCGACTGACCAGGGAAAAACTTGGACGGTCAGCGCCGAACCGGTGCTTCCCGGCCCATGCGCCCGCTTTCACATCCGCAGGCTCCAATCGGGGCACCTCCTTCTCATCAATCACCATGAGTTCACGGGACGCAGCCGACTCACGGCTTTCCTCTCGGATGACGATGGGACAACCTGGCCCCACCATCTCCTCATCGACGAAAGAACCGATGTGAGTTATCCCGACGCCATCCAGGCCCCGGATGGACAGATTCATCTCATCTATGACCGGAACCGCATCGGCGAATCGGAAATCCTCTATCAGAGCTTTAGCGAGGAAGACATTCTTGCCGCACGGAATCCGGGGCACGCCAGCGGGCGTCTCCGCGTGATCAGCAAGTTGCCTCGCGTCGACCTCGGGCAAAACAAGACGGCGTTTGAGGAGCCCAATCTCATTGATCACCTGATTAACGTGAGCCGGAAGACACGCGACGACAGTCGCACCGCCATTCACGCTGATTCCAATGATGGGGAGTTGCTCCTCCTTCCGTTTCGCTTCGATGGGAACTCGCTCCAGATCGAATTTTCGACTGCCGACAAGGGATCGATTCGTGTGGAACTGCGAACTTTCCTGGATGTCCCCATCAAAGGATATACCCTCGACGATTGCGTGGAACTACGCGACCATGATCAGACCTCACGGGTCTGTTGGAGCGGAGACACCGGGCTCGATTCCCTTGCGGGCCAGTTGATCCGAATGCGGATCGAGATCAAGAACGCCGATCTTTTCAGCCTCCGCTTTCTTAATTATGATTAAACCAAAATCCACAATTCTGACCGCCTTCAAGAAGGGCGCTGACGTCCACCTTGAGCAGGTCAGCCCCCGAGAGCTGGGTCCTCTCGACATCAGAATCCGCATCACCGCCTGCGGCATTTGCGGCACGGACTTACATCTCAATCCGGCCGATGCCGACCAAGATCTGCCGTTCGGGCATGAAATTGCCGGGACCGTGATTGAGGTTGGAAAGAAGGTCCACGGCCTTGAAATTGGACAAAAAGTGGTACTTGAATCCGCCACCGCCTGTGGACGTTGCGATGCCTGCCGGAATACCCGCCAGGAACTCTGCACGGACATCCAAAGCTTCTTCTTCATGAATTCGTTCGGTTTTGCCGAGGAGATGATTGCTCCGGCCATTTGCGCGATCCCCTGCGAGGATCTTTCTCCTGAGGTGGCCTGCCTGAGCGAACCTCTGGGTGTGGCGATCGACATGGTCCGACTGGCGGAAATCAACCCAACATCAAATGTCCTCGTGATGGGTCCCGGGCCCATCGGCCTCATGGCCGTGTCGCTCGTTCGCCGGATGGGTGCACGCAAAATTTTTCTTTCGGCCTTTGATCGCAATACCGCCCGGATTGCCGCCGCAAAAGCGATTGGGGTGGACGGGATTTTTGATCCATCTAGGCAGCCGCTCTCGGAGGTTGATTTCGGGTGCGAGATTGATCGTATCCTGGTCACCACGCCTCCTCCGACGCTGAATGACGCCATGGGGGTGGCCTGCAAGGGTGGGATCATCTCCTTTATCGGCATCGCTTTCGGAGAAAAGGCCTCCTGCACCTTCAATGCGAATGACTTTCACTTCAAAAAGCTGCAACTTCGTGCTTCATTCGCCTCTCCCGCGCTGTACACCCCGCAGGCTTTGCGTTATCTGCGCGAGAAAGTCGTCGATCCGGAAATTTTGATTTCGCACCGCTTTCCGCTGGAACAGATGGTTGCGGCGATGCAGACAGCACGGGATGGCAGCCGAGCCGTCAAAGTCATGATCAATCCCTGAAATTTTCGCCTCCTCGATTTATGAAAACATTAAACACGGCAGTACTCGGATGTGGTTCCATTTCCCGGTTCCATTTTTCCGGTCTGGAAAAAGCAGAAACAAAAATCAAGTGGGTCTGCGATTTTCGGGAAGAAGCCGCCCGTCCTTGGGCGGAAAAATACGGCGCGTCGTTCACTCCGAACTACCGCGAGGTCCTCAAGGATCCCGAAGTTGATGTTGTCAATGTGACTCTGCCTTCCCATCTGCACAGGGCCGTCTGTCTCGAGGCCATTGCGGCGGGTAAGGCCGTCATTTGTGAAAAAACTCTCTCCGACAACCCGGCCGACTCTTGGGAGATCGTGCAGGCGGCGGAGAGCGCCGGAACCATTTTCTACACCTCCTATATGAAGCGTTTCCTCCCGGCCGTGGCCAAGGCCAAGGAGATTCTGCCCTCGCTCGGACGTCTCATCAGCTCCCACATGCGAACCCATCAATGCTGGGGCGATCTTTGGAATGGCAATCCGGAGGCAGGATTCTTTCACACCCCGAATGGCGGAGCATCGCAAGTCCGAAAAAACTACGGGGGCGGAGTTCTCATTTGTGGAGGCAGCCACCTCTTGGATTTGGCTAATTTTCTCATCGGACGCCCGCATCGTCTCTACGCCCATGTTCACACTCCACCGGATGGCCGCGATTACGATCTTCTCGCCGCCGTCATGATGGAGACGGCCCATGGCATCATTCACTGGGAGGCGCTGGCTCACCCGCTCAACCGGATCGGGTTTCTCCGCGACGGCTGGGACGAAACCATCCAAATCACTGGAGTCAATGGTCGGTTGGAAATTTTCAGCGGACTGTGGGACCAACCTGAATCCAAAGGATCTCTTCTCGTTCATTATGACAATGCCACCGGGCAATCCACCGAACATCGATTCGAGCCCTCGTCACCCTTCGATGCGGCCATTGCCTCGTTTGTGAAAAATATCGCAACAGGAGAGCAGGGCGATCAATCGAAGGCGACCGGATATGAGGTTGATGAATTAATCGCGCACATCGAAAAAAGCTCCTCGCAGAGACAGGCGACGGATGTGATTTGGAAATCCTGATCCTGAGACCATATTTCACCTGATGGATAAGCAAATTAAACCTAAAATCCTCGTGACCGGTTCGCATGGCAAACTCGGTGCTCAAATTGCCGTGGGACTGAAGGATGAGTTCGAGGTTTTCTCCGTTGATCGGGCGCCTTCCGATAGCGATCCGCACTACCGTCAAGCCGACCTGACGGACTTTGCCCAAGTTCTCCCGCTCATGGAGGGAATGGATGCGGTCGTGCATTTGGCAGCAGCCTCGGGCTGGGCGCTCGACCAGACCTACAACCCCGCGTCAATCAACGAATTCGATCAGGCCACTTTGCGGGTCAATGTTGACGGAACCTTCCACGTCTATGAGGCCGCCCGCCGGGCGGGCGTCCAGCGGGTCGTTTACATGAGCAGCATGACCGCCATTTACGCCGACCGTTCCAGACCCCGCTACGACGCCGACATGCCGCTCGACCCGACCAATCTTTACGCCTGTACAAAGATATTTGGCGAGAATCTCGCAAGCGTCTATTGGAAGAACCATGGCCTTTCCACCATCTCGCTGCGGTTGGGCCAGCCATTTCCCATTGGTCACGAATTCGACAATGTCTGGAAAACCGATGCCCGGACGCGTTCAATCTTCGTCACCGTGGAGGACGCGATCCTCTCGGTGCGTTGTGCCTTGCGAACCAGCGTGCCCCATGGCCTCTACCAAATCGTTTCCGCCTCGGACAATCAACGGTTCGACATCGAATCCGCGCGCGAAATTGGCTATCGTCCCCGCGCCTATCTCACCGGAAAGGGGATCCAATGGATTGAAGATGGATGCTATCCACCCGCACCGGGCCCGGTCGTGACGCATACGCGCGACGAGCTTGCCCGCATGGCCTCAAGCGCATCGACGAGCTCGACCTGAAGCGTGGCACATCTTCCCCCATCCATGCCCGCGCCATGCATCCGCATGCCATCGCCCGTTTTCACTCCTCAAAACAAACTCTAATGAAAACTCCGATCATCATGAAACAACATATTCCGACGAACGCCTATCAGGGTTATACCGTACCTTTCCCGCTATTTACCGAGGCTGAACCACTCGTCTGCGCGGACGCTTCTCTCGGGAGGGAGGCATTTTCCAAAAAGCATCCGGCAGTGTACTTGTTTCCCGATCCTTTTTTAATGTCCGACAAACCAGCTCGCTCCGCCCGACTGGCAGAAACTCTCATTGTGGTTGGAGATTCGGAGGCGGATCGAAACTTGGCCAAAGAGCTTCAGGCCGCCTTCCGATCGACGTGGAAGATAGAAGTCCCGGCCAAGGACGCCAGCGCCACTTCGATCACGTTCCCGTCAGATCAGGCTCTCATCCTCGTGGGTGGAGCGGAGAGCAATTCGGTGACGATGCAAATCACCAAGAAGTACCAGGTGGGGCTTTTTTCTTCATTCATCCCAGGGCCTGGCGGCTGGGGCGTCACGACCTATGCGGAATTGCAGGACGGAGCGGCCCCCTGTTTTGTACTTTCCGCCGACCCTTCGCAGATCGGGGACGCGGTGGAGTTCTTTGTCCAGAATGTTGTTCATGATCCGCAAAGTCCAACGTTGCGTTGGACCCATCACATCGTTTTGGGGGAAACCGCAAAAAAGACACTGGGAACCTTTTCTGATATGCGCGGTGGCTTCCTTGACAATGTTGGCGATCAATTGCTGGAACCTTGGAGAAAAGAAAATTTCCAGCAACCCTATCGCGAGGCTCTCGTGAACGCCCTCCATCAGGAGTTTCCAGAAGGCTTGGTTTACAACGCCATCCTGGTGGATTTACCCATGACGGCACTCCGCCACTACCAAATGACCGGTGACTCCGGCGGATTGCATTTGTTCCGCGAGATGATGTGGGGATTATGGAACTATTTGAACAGTCCTTCCGCCAACATCTACATCTCGGATCTTGATTTCCGGCTTGGGATTCTGATCAATTACTGGAATTGGATTCAACATCATCCCTCCATCACCGCCGAGGAACGGAAAATTTTTCCAAAAACATTACTCGGCCTGACCCGCATGGTTTGCGGATATTACATCAATAATTGGCTGGCGGCCGCCCGGTCTGGAGGGTTCATCAACCATGTGACCTTCAAAGCACGCAGCCTTCTGCTCGCCGCACGTTATTTCCAGAGCCGCATCCCCGAAGAGGCGGCGGAATTCCAAGCGCTAGCCGATGAGGTCTTTGCATCTATGGATTTGGGTGCAAGCAAATATGGGGAAAACGCCGGAGGCTATGAAACTTTTTTGCCCGAGCATCTTCTTTGCTCGCGGGAAGTGACTGCGATGGCAATTCCTCCGGAAATGCAACAGGGCCTCGCCATTTTTGCCCTCAGAGAATGGACCATGTTGGATAATTTTTTCTTCCTCGTGGATTACGGCGACTGCGATCCGATCCTCAAACGTCAGCGACCTTTCGAGGTGGCGCCGTGGCTGAAAGGGGATACCTCCGAGCAGAAGCTTGTACGAGCGTTGGAACGATCAGGTTCGAGCGTGTTTCCCGCCACGATTGCACCCGCCTTTCGGGGATTCACCGGCCTCGAACATGGCGATCCGGAAGAAACGTTTTTGGGACCTGATGGCTGGATGAAAATTTCCCTTGATCCGCATTTTGGCGGAGGGCGTTCCCTCACCGGACCGGCGAGCAAACAATTCGATAAGCTGACCTGGCGTTCAGGGTGGACCCCCGACTCAGCCTACCTCGCCATCGAAGGCGTCGGAAATGAATCGATCGCTCACTCCCATAATGAAGCGAACAGCATTTTACGGATGAATCTTGAGGGCCGTATCTGGCTGGTCAACAACGGCTACGGGAGACGTGATGACATCAAGGGGGCCGAAGCCCGCTTTTCCACTCGCAACCGGGGACCCGAAGATCACAATATGCTGATTGTTCGGTCGCCGGAAACGAATTCCCCTATCCTCCCGCCTCCGAATTGCCTTTTAGAGGACCGTTCCGACGGACCCATCCCCTATTCGATCACGGAAATGCCCGACTATGCCGGCCTGAATTGGCGGAGACATGTCTTTGTTCTTCCGAACGGCACCTTGGTCATCGATCGCGTGAAACCCCTGCCGGGTACCATCGCGCCTGCGTTTGAATTGCAATGGAATGTGCTGGGAGAAGTGAACCCGACAGGGGACGGTGCTCTTATTACCCAGAAGGGTGTTCATTTGGTCTTTCAGCATTCCGAAACAAGCAACAGCAACTGGGAGGAAAGCTCCATTGCCGTCTGGCGTCGATTGATCGCGGAGGGGAAATACGCTAACACGCAGAGTCCACCCACACGGTGCACTCTCCGTCCTGTCGCCGTTCCGGTCGAGGAGGAATGCGCTCCCTGCTTTTTTGCGTCTGGGTTTTGGATTGAGGACCCGTCAGCAAAGACAAAAATGACTTGGTGTGCAGACCGTCAGGAATTGCAAATCACCAGTCTGGAAATGTTTAAATCGGTCAAGACATTCAAGGCCTCCCGCGATTGGGGAACTCTTGCCGGCCACGAACACGGACTCACCATCTCTCTTTCTTAAACCCCATCTTTCCTCTCGGTTTCCATGAAAAAAATCCACCGCACCATTCACCTCATTGCCAATGCCCATCTCGATCCGGTCTGGCTCTGGGACTGGCGGGAAGGGCTCAATGAAGGCATCACCACCATCCGGACGATCCTCGACCTGATGGATGAATTTGAAGATCTAACGTTTATTCGCGGGGAGTCTGCGATCTATCAACACATCGAAAAGTTCGACCCCGTCACTTTTGCCCGCATGAAGGCACAAATCCGTTGCGGACGATGGGAGGTTGTCGGCGGAACCTTCATTCAACCCGACACCAACCTAGCAGGCACGGAAACGCTTGCGCGACAATTCACGGTGGCGGGAGGTTACTTTCATTCGCGCTTTGGAAGGCGCCCGACGGTTGCATGGCAGGCGGACTCCTTCGGGCACTCCTCCGGATTACCAGAGATCCTTCATCATGCCGGGATGGATTCCTTTGCCTTTACCCGGCCGGACAAGATGGCCCTGCCATTGGCAGAACCGGCTTTTTGGTGGGAAGGTGATGGAGGCGCGCGTATTTTGTCCTATCGCCCTCTAGCCGGGAATTACCTCAGCGAGCGCCATGAAACCTTCGACAAACTCGATTTGTTGCTCGCCGAAGCGGATTCGAGCCAACTCGATACGATGGGCTTTTTTTACGGGTTGGGAAATCATGGCGGCGGTCCCTCGCGTCGACAGCTTATTGAGATTCGTGAATGGACTGCGGCCCACCCGGAAGTGCGCGTCATCCATTCGGGCCTGCACCGGATGTTTGCCTCCCTCAGAGCGGAACTTGATTCCAAAGGTTCCGACTTGATTCCCACCCATCGCGGGGAATTGAACTTCTGTCTTCGAGGTTGCTACTCGTCGGTGGCAAAATTGAAGTTCCTCTATCGAAGGGCCGAGCACCTTCTGCTTCGGACCGAAAGAACGGATTCGGTGATCAGTGCCTTCACCAAAAAGCCAACCTTTGACCTCAATAAAGCCTGGGAGGGAATTCTCTTCAATTCCTTCCACGACATTCTCCCTGGCTCCTGCATTGAACGTGCAGTCGAAGATCAGACGGCCTGGCTCGGCTCAGTCATCCACTCAACCCAAGAGGCGGAAATGCAGGCGCTCCACACGCTGGCCAGTCAGATCGACACTCGTGTTTCACAACCGTCGGGCGATCATCCCGGCCCCGTGAGCATATTGGTTTGGAACCCCCACCCGTTTCCATTTCAAGGACAAGTCGAAGTCGAAGCCTGTCTCGACTACCGCATCATCTGGCAATACAAGGGACGCGCGAACGAGTTGCCGGTTTTCGTCAATGACTCCGAAGGCCGCCCCCTTCCCTTTCAAGAGATCGCGACCGAACACTCCAGCGTCACGGATTTCCCTTGGAGAAAACGGGTCGTTCTGCCGGTGAAACTGCCAGCTTTAGGCTGGAACTTGCTGGAAATGGGATGGAAGACAGGTGCCAGGAATCCAAGCATCAAGAACCCGGTTACTGCCGGAACAAATCAAATCGAGAACGGACTTCTGCGCGTGGAAGCTCATCTGGGCGATCCGGGCCCCAGGATTTTTCACCACAACAAATCTATCTTTGGGAAAGGCAGCTTGGAAGCGGTTGTCTTCGATGATCGCTGGGGTTCCTGGGGAGGAATGCTCGAAGAACCCGCGTCTCTCCACCTGAATACGGTGCGGGAGCGTTGGAAGATTTCCGCCGTGGAAGTTCTGGAACTCGGTCCGCATCGCGCTTCACTCTGGGTTCGTCTGGCAGGAAAAAAATCGCGGATCGATCTGACCATTTCGCTGTCCCAGCAACGAGAAGCCGTGGACATTCAGGCGCGTGTTCTCTGGGATGAAAGGTCGGCGCGACTTAAATTGATCATGCCGGTGGGAGATCAGGCGGAATTCGAGGTGCCCGGCGGCATGAGCTCCCGGGGCCCTGCAGGTGAAGTGCCGGGAATCGGCTGGGTGCGAGTCAACTCGCCGCAAAGCGCCTTCGGTTTCGCCAGCGATGGAATTTACAATTTCGACACGACCCAAGGAGAATTTCGAGCCACCATTGTCAGAGCAACCCGCTATGCCAACGACGAAGAATACGCCCCCACCGCCGATCGTTGGCGTCCCTCCGTGGACTGCGGAGAATTGAAATTCCGATTTCTGCTGGCTCCTGGCCATACCGACATGTCACGACTGGCCAGGGAACTGGAGGAACCGCCGAACGTAGTCCTCGTCCCCCCCGGCCAAGGAACGCTCCCCCGAAAGGGTTCCATCGGCAAACTGTCTCCCTCCACCCTGAGGCTTGTTGCCCTAAAGAAAGCCGAAGATTGCAAAGGAATTATTGTTCGTATTCAGGTGCCCGCCGGCAAACCGCTCACGGCGAGATTTACTTGGATGGGAGAAAAACTGACCCTTGGACGATTACGAGGTGGAGAGCTCGCCAGTTGGCGTCTGACACGAACCCGAGCCGGCTGGACCTCCGAGCGGGTCTCTCTGAGCGAGCGCCCCTTGGCAAGTTGAGTCATGGAACCTGACTTGAGGTTCTCCTAGGAATCAAGTTGGCAAATGCAGGCGCATCTTGGGGTCGCAATGCTTCTGTGGGGCCCTCGTCGCCTGGAACTGCGGTTCTCATCATTTTTTCAGCTGCCAGTCTACCACCGCAAGGCTTTCTTGAATATGGCCAAGGCTAAACTCTCAAACAGCCTACGGTTTGCTGCGCCTCAATGATCTTATCCTCCCACTGCTCGCAGTCAGAATCCGGAATGCGCCCATTCCGATCCATAACTTCAAACACTTGGCGCAGTCCCTCCTCCAAGGATGTCTTCGGAACAAACTCAGGAACATCCCTAAACAGTTTTGCTGAACTGTAATAGGTGGAATGTCCAAAGATCTTGGCACAAATATCGAATCGGGCCGGATCTATGCTCAGCAGGTCTCTCATTGGCAGGCCGACGAGTTCCACGTCGCGTCCCAGCACCTTCATTGCCGTGCGATGGTAATCCGACCAAGTCGTGAACCCCTGGCGGACGAGATTGTACGTTTCTCCGACACAATGGGCTTTCCCGAGCACACCGGCAAACCCCAGAGCCGCATCATCAACATGAAGGAACTGATGGAGGGCATTGCCGTCGCCACAGACAAGAATTGGTTTGGCTTTCCGCACCCGGTCAATCCAGGAAAATTCCCAGGCCACCTGGCGAAGAGCTCCCAAAAGCGGACCATAAGTCGTGGAGGGTTTGATGATTGTCAGAGGAAATTTTTCCTTGGCGTACGCCTCGAGGAAAACCTTGTCCGCAGCGACCTTGTTTCTTCCATAATCCGTAATGGGCCGCAGCGGATGTTCCTCTGTGGAAGGGAACTGTTCGTACTGAATGCCATAGGTACAAACAGTCGAACATTGCACAAAATGCCCGACGCCACGGAATGCACGCAGGCTGCTCTGCGCCTGCTTGGCGTTGAAACAAATGACATCCACGGCGGCATCAAATTTTTCCCGCTGCATGGCGTTCTCGAACGCGGCTTCATCTTCGCGGTTTCCCTTGATCAGACGTGCGCCTGGTGGGAGAGACCCTCTCTGACCGCGGTTAAAACACGTCACCTCATGACCTTGGCCAACCAGAAGGCGGACCAAACTCGTACTGATATTTCCCGTGCCACCGACTATAACGATTTTCATGGTGCAATGCGGATACTTTACGTTCTTCAATGTACCGGCGCAACGCTGCACTTTGGCGAGAGCTTTTGCGAACTTCGCGAGGACAGACTGCGGGTGATCAAGATGGTCGTACAGCCGTCCTAGGGTTTGGCCTGAACCCCCTTTATCAAACTGGAACCGACCGCTCAATTCCCGCGACAGGGCAGACTTGGTTCACCGGTTGACCGGTGTTTTCATACGGAATACCGCCGCGACAAGGATCCTGCATAGTCGCTGGAAGGGAGACCTTCGAGGCGTTTGAAGAGCCTCGAAAAATGGACTTCCGAGGAGAATCCCAACCGAAGGGCGCATTCCTTGACGCTGAGTCCTTCCGCGAGCAGCAAGCGTTTTGCAGCCTCGACCTTGAGCCGCCGCACGGTGCAACCGGGAGTCTCCCCCGCGAGATCCGGATAGATGCGGGCGAAGGTCGGCAAACTCATCTTCAAATGAGCCGCGAGATCAGCAACCGTCAATGGCTCGGACGCATGGCTCTGCACAAACGATTCGACTGTTTGGACCAGGTTCCGTTTCCCTCCTCGTATTTCTGTCCGTATTTCGCGTCTGGAGGGAGCTATTTTGGAAGACGCAATCAGTATGCCAATCAGTTCCAGCATGGCCGCATGCCGGTTACCGGGGAGTCGGCGCATCCCCTGACTGGCACCTCTTCCAAGGGGCCATGGAGCATCTCCATCAAAGCTTCACTTCAGGAGGCGTGCGCGCCATTCGTCTCTGTCCTGCCACATTGCGGTATCTCCTCTCACAAGTTGAGCCCATCCTCAAGGAACTTGCCGGCTACAAGCCAATTGTCCTGGTGGATAAACCTGAATTAAATGTGGCGACCGATTTGGTTCCGTTAGCCCGAATGTTCCCGGAAATATCGTTCATTTACACCCAAACAATGTGGGGACAATTCTCGACTGCGCTCGATTTTATGGCGCGAAGCGAAAACATTCTTTTGGACACCTCCACTTTTCATATGCGTGGTGCGGTGGAACTGGTGATCGAAAAATTCGGTCCCCAAAGGTTAGTGTTCGGCCTTGGACCCCTCGCCCACAATGGTGCCAGCATTGCGGAATGAATGGATGTTCCGATCAGCGGTGAGGCTCGGAAAATGATCGCCCATGGAAATATCGAAAATCTGCTGGATCTTCCAGCCCGGGAGCTTCAGGAATCTTTGTGTCAAGGTCGGCTATGGACAAACCTCTTGGAAGGCAAACCGCAAAATACGGACATCGTGGATGCCCATGCCCACATTGGGGCGTTAGGACTATTGATGCATACGGATGGAAGCCTCGAAGAAGAGATCTCGGATCTGCTGCAGCGAATGGATCGCACCGGAATCGGCACAGCTATCGTCTCAAGCCTGGAAGCATTATTTGGTGATCCCGCCGCTGGAAATTTTGCTTTGGAGAAGGCCCTTGGTTCTTGCGAGAATCGATTTCTTGGGTATATGGCCACGCTTAGCCAAGCGCCACCATCTCGCTCTGGCCAGTATCTGCGGTCACCAATCCCTTGGCGACGGCCTGAATAACCCCACCAACCATGATCGGATCGAGGATGAACTCAAAGCATCCATTGACATAGCCGTGCGACATCAAATTCCCGGTCTG
>Ga0209491_10007622_pt1 | contig 14176 bp, 12 predicted proteins | sample BON02_FD_187213 | JGI IMG/M metagenome (GOLD analysis project Ga0209491, IMG submission 187213) | Freshwater microbial communities from Lake Bonney liftoff mats and glacier meltwater in Antarctica - BON-02 (SPAdes) (version 2) | ecosystem: Environmental > Aquatic > Freshwater > Ice > Glacier... | reverse complement strand
TTGTGGACTTCATCAATCGATGCCGGCACACCGTGGCACATGATGACGATGACAACCCACGACATCAACCGCTCCTCATGAGCCCCATGGCGCGCTGGCGATCAATTATTCTCGGTGGCACGGTGCGCTTCCGTCCCGTTTTTCTCACGACCGCGACCACGGTCGCGGGACTCAGCAATCTCGCATTTGTGAGCAGCGGACAGGAGCAGTTTCTTGCGCCGATGGCTCAGGCGATCATTTTTGGACTGAGCTTTGCCTCGCTGATTACGATGATTCTGATCCCGTGCCTCTACAGCGTGCTCGACGATCTCCACCGGGCATACGCGCGGATATTTCGGGCTTCGGCTTAGCGGCTGCGCTCCCAAAGATCGAGCGCAGCCGACGTCACCTCCGCCGGCGAGAGCAGGCGCATCTTGCGCTTTCCGTCCTCTGAAATGGGCGCACGCAGTGCCACGCTCGTGGCGGTGGGACAATGCCAATTGCGCGGATTGGATGGTCCGAAAAGCGTGAGATTGGGGACCTCGAATGCCGCTGCCAGATGCGCTGCGGAGCCATCCACCGAAAGGACCATGCTCGCATTGGCACAAAGCCAGAGGTAATTCTGGAGGGTGGTTGGGGTGGTAAAACCCCGGACGAGCGGAGCAGACAATGCCTCAATTTCTCCACATTGCGCCAATTGCCAATCGTTCGTGGCACTTGTCATGATTATTGGCGGGAGACCCGCTGCGTGTAAGGCGCGTACGACTTCGGCCCATCCAGCGGAGATCCAGCTTTTTCTTCGCCATCCGGACGTGGGATTCAGAAGAATGAATGGGGAATCTGGCGCTTCCGCAGGCTTCCATTCGGCAGGAGGAAGCGTGAGCCTGGGCGCCCGGAAACCCGCCGTAGTGGGCACAGGCGTGTTTTCCCAGAAATACTCCGCGACATAGCTGTCACCAAGACCGGGAACGACGACATCCCCGAAGAGCCATGGGTGAAACCATGCCAGCTCCTCTGCATCAGGAATGATGCAGATTTTCGATCTTGTCGGTGCAAACAATGATCTCCAGGCAGACTTATTGAGGGTGTCGAAACAATACAGATGAGTCCGGGGTTGGAGCATTGGACCCCACTGGAGCTTCATCCCCGGCATGAGGTCCAGCATCGGTGCGTGGCCGCCGCGAGTGCAGACAGCAATCTCGCCGCCGTGATGGGCCTGCAGCCGTCTTAGCGCGGGCTCGAGAAGAAGCAAATCCCCCAGTTGTTTATGAAATACGACGTAACAGCCTGGCATATCGGAAATCAGATAGCCCTCCCCTCAACGCTGTGAAGAAAGCCTATTCGAATAAGGAAATTTAAAAACCACTGGAAGAAGAAGGCAAAAGCATGCCGCATCCGGGAAGGCGCATCAACCCCGCAATGGTCAGATTCCAAAACTACTAGAATCATGATTCACCGCAGCGCCGCAAGCGCGTCAGACACCGCCCCAGGCAGCTCACGAGAGCCTGTTCCACCAAGTTGGGCATCCACATTCTCCAATCGCCTAATAAGATCCACCACGCTGTGTCGCGGCAACATGCCACCTGCGGCCGCGCAAAAATGCGTTCGGCAACCAAATGGGCGACCCTCGTAAATCATGCATCGCATCGATCTAGGATCGAGCATTGGACAGGCTCCATCTTGAGACACTGGCATTTCTTTGCGCCCCGCTGCTCGCAGTGCCTTGGCGGCGACCAATGCCTCGCCCTGAGTCAGATGCGGAGTGCGACCGGTCTTCTTAAAATGACAGCATTCCGTTCGAAGCTGACAATTGCGATCCATGGGACGCGACGCCAACTCGTCGTAGACGGCACGCACCTCTGCAAGCAACTCGGGAGGGATTTTTAGTTTCGCTGGCATCACGCTTTTCCTATATAAACGGCGCCGCACGACTCATCACCACGGATCGGATTAGGAAATGTCACAGTGTACGCTTCGACATCAGAAAAGACCTGTGCAAGCCGATCCCGAAACTGCGTATCCGCTTCACCATCAGCCCACATCGCAAACACACCGCCTGATCGCAAATGGTGGCGCGCCTCGATCAGTCCCTGCGGCGCGTAAAATGCCGCGTGTCGGTCATTGAGCCAATGTTCCGGTGTGTGGTCGATATCCAACAAAATCGCATCAAACTTCCGTCCGGGCTCCGCAGGATCAAATCCCGTCCGGCTGTCGGAGCACAGCGCAAAAAAATCCCCCTCGACAAAATGGGTCCTCGGATCTGCGCTCAGAATCTGGCCAAGGGGCACCAATCCGCTTTGATGCCATTGGATCACCGGCTCCAGAAACTCGACGATATACAACGAGGCTACGGAGGAATGCTCCAGGGCGGCGGCAGCCGTGTAGCCGAGACCGAGACCCCCAACAACGACATCCAGACGATCTCCAGAAAGGGCAGCAAGACCGAGATCCGCAAGCGCAACCTCAACGTCGTGAAACATGCTGCTCATCAGAAATTCATCATTGAGAATCACCTCATAGACAACCTCGTCTGCAAGCATTGGAACCATACGACGCCGGAGAATCAACTCTCCCAATACCGTGTTCTGGAAATCCAATTCCTCAAATGCCTTGCTCATACGTGCACAGAGTTACCTGATCGTGCTTAAGATAAAAAGCCATCTCTGCGTATTACCTTGCCTTGACATCCCGTTTTTTAAAGATTCCTTATTCATCACTATCTGCACTGCACATGAAATTTAATCTTTCGCGAATCGTCTCAACAGCACTACTCGTCAGCGTGGCACTTGGCCTCGGCGCATGTGCTACCGTCCCGACCGGAAAACCCCAAAATTCCCTGTCGTTCGACCCGCCGGTCAAGCAGCCGAAAAACCCATCGAACGTGAAAGTCAAGTTGAGCACGACTGCCCAGCGCCTGTATTTGGTCGAAGGTGATGAGGTGTTGCTTGCAAGCCCGATCAGCGTTGGCAAATCCGCATCGCCCACCCCTGCGGGCGTCCATACCCTTCGGGCAAAAACCGCAAACCGCCGCCGCGTGAGCAGCCCTGGAGCAGGGTATCCGATGACGTATTGGATGGAATTCTACGGCCCGGCCTACGGCATGCATTGGGGATTCATCAAACCATACCCGAGCACGAGGGGCTGCGTCCGCCTCCCATTGAAGACCGCAAAGAAAGTATTTGATATTGTTCGCGTCGGCACCCAAATCCACGTAGCGAGCACCCAACCTTGGGACGCCACCATTGGCAAATCCCTGCCGGTGCTTGACGACAGCACGCTTCCCGATCCTCCTCTGGCTTACATGCTGAGCCCGCAGGTCTTTGCAGATGCCCGCGAAGGCAAGCTGTGGCAGTTCTAGACTGACCAACTTACCAGGCGTTTCAAGCTACTCCGCTAGACCTTGCGGAGGTTCAAGAGCATCCACGTACTGAGCGCTAGCCAGAGAACGAGCAGACCACCGACCACGGCATATTGTCGGAGCACGAGTAGCATCGGCAACAAAAACGTGACCGTTTGCCAAATAACGGCCACGACCAACCGGACACCGTCCCGTCGGTGTTCCTCGCGATGGGGAACTTTCCAATCCTTTGGCCACCATCCGAAGGGATGCACCTGATCATAGAATTTGCGCTTCACCTCATCGGGTGTGGGCGTAGTCACGGACGTCCCGAGGAGGCAGCCAAGCAGGGATACACCAATGATCGAGAGGAGCGTGACTACTTCGTTCCAACCCAGGCGCTCGCCGAAAATCCAAAGCGTCGTCGATGCAGCAAATCCAAAAACAATGCCGACGCTGAACCCAAACCCGTTGAATCGGCCCCAGAACCACCGCAGGGCAAATGGCACCAGGAATGCCGGAAATAGCTGAATCACGATAATCACCCACACCTCAAGAATGGATCCGGTCACTGAGAGTGCCAGAACCAGTCCGACCACCACGATGAGGGCGGAAGCCAGATAGGAGGCAAGCATCTGTGCGCGATCCGAAGTCGATGGGCGGAGCAAACAAAGCACGTCTTTCACGAGATACGACGCACCCGCATTAATCGTGCTGTCAAACGTTGACATCGATGCCGCCAAGATCGCTGCGATTACCAGTCCTCGCATCCCCGGAGGGAAAAATTCCGACCCGAGCACTTGAGGCAATATCGTCTCTGCATCTTCGGTTCCGATACCGAGGTGGATCGCGATGAGCGTGAATCCAAGCACCATGGGCCAGCGGAACGCAAAAAGCACGGTCCATAACATCGACAGTTTGCGGCACGAGACTTCATCGGCCGCGGCATAATACCGCTGAGCCATATAAGCCGAGCCGCCGCTTCCTCCGAGGCCCTCCAGCAGGCCTTTTCCAACCCATGCCAGCAGGAAAATGCCGAACCATTCGTAGGCGCCCAGAGCCTTATCGTAAAATACCGGAATCGCCGTATTCCACTGGCTTCCCGGCCAGGCAGCAAGCAACTCGGGGTTCACCAGCGACCACCCCTGCACCGCGACGTAAATTGCCGCGCCGGCAATGAGCACTGCCTGTATGACGTCTGTCCAGACGACGCCGTAGATCCCGCTTGCCATCGTGTAAAGCAAAGCCACCGTCGCCATCGCAATCGCGCAGGTTTGCTCGTCGAACGGCAGGAATGCGGAAACAAATTTCCCGGCTGCCGCCAGGAAGAAAACTACCATGCCGATGGTGATGACGAGATAAGTCAATGCGGCAAGTCCCCTCGCCGCTTTCCCCGCGGCGCCTGCCCCAAAGCGAAACTCCATCCACTCCGCCGTCGTCATCACCGCGCTGCGCTGATGCCATTTTCCCATGAACGCAAGAAACACCGCAATGGGCAGCACGACACCACCCCGCATTTCGATAAAAAACCCGTGCAACCCAAAGACGTAGATCAGCGTGATGATGGTCATCGTCCCCGCTGCATCCAGGTTACTCGACATTCCAGATGCACCCAGCGCCCACCAAGGCATTCGGTTCTCGCCAAGAAAATAAGCCTCGGTGCCCTTCCCTGCACGGCGGGCCAGCACCGCTCCCGCGATCAACAAGCCCAGCAGATACGCTCCCACAATCGTGTAATCAATCGGTGTCATTCCCCACATGGTAACCCAAGGGGCAACCCCTACTGGCCAATCACCCAATCAGACAACGGTAATGTAGCCGTCCGAACAAAAAAAGACCGCCCTGGAAATGACTCCGAGGCGGCCTGTTAAGTTTTAACGAATTATAAGTGGCCTACACCTTCATATTGACCATTGCCGCGTGTTCCTCATCAGAACATGGGGCGTTGAGTGGGACATCGGTCGCCTTGGCGCTATCACCGACCAGAGAATTCTCGACCAGATACTGCTCGAGTTCTTCTCCGCTGATATCGGCAACCATCACGCCATTCACTTCCACGCACGGTGAAAGCGGTTGGCCGCTTTTTTGCTCCATTTCCCAGCGGAAGGCCGGGTTTTGGATGATGTCTTTGTCCGTGTAACTCAAGTCGTATTTTGCGAGTACGGCACGAATGCCTTTGCTCCAACCGCATTGGGTTTTCAGGTAGGCTGTGATTTCCGGTTTGCTCATATAATTTGTAAGTTACGCGTGTTCTGCGGTTCGTGCTACTTTTTCTTGGTTTCGCCGGGACGGTATTCGTCCTGAGCCACTTGGAATGCCTGAGCCAATCCAACCATGTCCTCGCCCGGACGGAGACCATCGAAGGCTTCGCTTTCCTTCTTGAGGTCTTCCATCGAGTAATTGGCTGCCTTGATCGAAAGTCCGATGCGGCGCTCGACTTTGTCGATTTTGATGACGCGGGCTTCCACTTCTTGACCCACTTTGAGGACGTCTTTGACTTTCTCGACGTGGTCTTCGTTGATCTGGGAAATGTGCACCAGTCCGTCGATCTCGTCCTGAAGCTGGATGAACGCACCGAAGTTGGCGAGTTTTGACACTTGCCCTTTGACGAGGTCGCCGATCTTGAACTTCTGTTCGATATCTTTCCAAGGATCGTTCTCGAGTTGTTTGAGCCCAAGGCTGATGCGCTGGTTGGCTTTGTCGATGTCGATGACAACGGCTTCGATTTCGTCGCCCTTTTTGAGCAATTCGCTCGGGTGATTGATCTTGCGCGTCCAGCTGATATCGGACACGTGAACCATGCCGTCGATTCCCTCTTCGAGTTCGACGAAGGCACCGTAGGCGGTCATATTGCGGACCTTGCCCTTGACCTGTTTGCCGATGATGTAACGCTGCTCGATCTCGTCCCATGGGTTGGCTTCGAGTTGGCGGACGCCGAGAGAAATTTTCTGTTCCTCTTTGTTGACGCCGAGAACAATGGCTTCGACTTCCTGACCGAGCGTGAGGACATCCGAAGGACGAGCGATGCGCTTGACCCAGGAAAGTTCGGACACGTGGATGAGGCCTTCGACACCCTGCTCGATTTCGACGAATGCGCCGTACGGCATGAGGTTGGTAATTTTACCGCGAACGGTTTGCCCAACTGGGAAACGTTCTTCGATTTTGTCCCAAGGATTATCTTGGTTTTGCTTGAGGCCCAGCGAAACGCGTTCTTTCTCGCGATTGATGTCGAGAATGAGGACGTCGATGTTATCGCCCACCTTGAGCAATTCGCTCGGGTGATTGAGGCGGGCCCATGACATGTCGGTGATGTGCAACAATCCATCGATGCCGTCGAGATCGACGAATGCACCGAAGTCAGTGATGTTCTTGACCGTTCCTTGCACCTTGTCGCCGACATTGACCGAAGAAAGGAAAGCCGAGCGTTTTTCGGCGCGTTCCTGTTCGATGATTTCGCGGCGGCTAATGACCAGGTTTTTCCGGTCTTCGTTGATTTTTACAATTTTGAAATCGTAGGTATTGCCAACGAACTGCGTGAGGTCACGCGGCGGAATGATGTCAATCTGTGAGGCGGGAAGGAATGCTTCCACGCCGACGTTGACCATGAGACCGCCTTTGACGACAGATTTGACCTTGCCTTTGATGAGTCCGCCATCGTGGTAAACTTTGACGATTTTCTCCCAGTTTTGACGCTGGGCGGCTTTTTCCTTCGAGAGGACAACCATGCCCTCATCGTTTTCGAGGCGCTCGAGGAGCACTTCGACTTCGTCGCCGATTTCAACTTCTTCGGGGTCTTCAAATTCGCTGGCGGAAATAACGCCTTCTGATTTGTATCCGATATCGATCAAAAATTCGCGATTGCGGATTTCTAGGACGTGGCCTTTGACGATGCTTCCTTCGCGATAATTCTTAATGGATTTCGCGAGCAGTTCTTGTAGAGATACTTCTGCCATAAATGGTGGCACTAATGTGGGTTGATTTTTTATTGAAAAGCCGCCAAACCGTTTGTGAATCCACCCGGCCATCAGCGGGGCAGCGGTAGCGGCGAGCATCAACGAGTATCAGAGAATTAACCAATTGCAATGGATTTATTCCCGCGGAATGCAAGCCGCCGGACTCGGGAGATCTCCAAACCGAAGCTCTACGCCACCAGAGACTTTGGCGAGGGGTAGCGCCACTCCCGATCATGGTTCAGGTGCGCTTCGCAAATCGCGAAGAACTCAACCTTCGTGGACACTCTTCGGATAGCATGAAGGAACGTCCCTCCGTCGTCGGCTCCGGCGCCAATAAAATTGAGGTATTTTTTCATTCGATGCACCTGCGCTTCCTCCGACACGCCCGGCGTGATGACCGCATTATAAAGTTTTCTTATGTACTCCAGCACGTCGCGGCCAGTGGGTTCTGTAAATTCTTCCCCTTTTACGGCCGATCGAATCTGCGAAAACATCCACGGATTCCGGATCGCGCCCCGTCCGATCATGAGACCCCTCGCCCCGGTCGTTGCGAGAATCTCCAGCGCGCTCTCTGGACCATCAACGCTTCCATTGGCAAGGATCGGAATATCCAGCGCGTCGGTGGCTTGCCGAATCCGGTCGTAATGCACCACATCCGAGTATCCCTCCCGCACCGTGCGCGCGTGGATTGTAAGCATGTCGATCGGATGCCTCGCAAACACCTGAAGAAGGGCATCAAACTCGGAATGGTGATCAAATCCCACCCGCGTTTTTACCGTGAAGGGAACCTCCGTGATGGCCTGTCTCAGGGCGGCAAGAATTCTATCGATACGAGGCAGATCGCGAAGCAATCCGCCTCCTGCACATTTCCGATAAACCACGGGCGCAGGACATCCAAGGTTGAGGTCGATGCCGGCAACAGCATGTTTTTGAAGCTCCTTGGCCGTGCGCACCATCGCGTCGATATCATTGCCAATCATTTGGGCAATGGCTGGCCGCCCCGTCGGATTTTCCGTTACTGAGCGAAGAATATCGCGATCCAGACGTGAATCCTGAGTCACCCGAAAATATTCCGTGAAATACACATCGGCACCGCCGTACGATGCCATCAGCTTCCAAAACGCAAAGTCTGTAACATCCTGCATCGGAGCCAACGCAAGCACGGGAGACCCAACCTTGCAGACGGAATCCAAAGCACCCGCGATCACGGACACATCCAAGTTTGGAACATCCGGATTTCTACCGTACTGCCCATGATCAAAAGACGGTCCCCAGCTCGGACAGACTCTTCTCCCGAAGGATTCATCGTCCGCTTTCCTTCACGCTCGACGCCCACGATCTGGATGCCGGTTGCCTCAAAAATTCCCGCATCGGCAAGACGCGTACCGATGATTTTTGCATCTCCAGGAACGATCACCGTATCGAGAATCGCCTCCTCGAAATCGGACTTCGCATTCTTTTCGACCCTACCTTCAAGCATAAGAAACGCCTGCGTCTGCTCGATCTGAGAGGGCATTCCAAATAGCAGCAACCGGTCCCCGGGATACAGCATTTCATCCGGGCGAATGCGGACCAGCACATAACCCTGACGGTCAATCTCCAATATCGAGCATCCAAGGCTGGGACGGATCGCGAGTTCTTTGAGCGTTTTGCCTGCGCAAGCGGCCCCTTCCGGAATTTCAAACTCGACCACGTCCATGTCCCAGTTTTTGGGACCATATCCCGACGCAAGAGACGACACCCGACTCCGGCGCCCAGGAACGCCCGCAGTGTTCGAGAGGCGGCCTTCCATACGAATTCCCATTGCACCCAACTGACGGCGAAGGACAAAATATAAAAATCCGAGAATTACCAAGATCGCTGCACCAATTATCGGCGTGGCAGCCCGAATTGGTGAGCCAACCCACACCCCTGCGCCAAGCGCAGCGGCTGCGATAGTCTGAAGGAAAAACAAAACAAGCACCCGATTCCGGTCTGGGTTATCTGAACGCATGGTGAGCGCCTCCGCATACACGATGCACAGCGTCTGCAGGCTGTTCCATGTCGCCACGAGCAGGCCAATCGCCAGGACCAAAAACACCAGCCAGTATGCCAGATCCCAGCCGGGCAGCCCATAGCCTCCGCGCGAAAGCAAATGACTCAGCCCGGATTCCACTTGCTTCGCAAACCCAAATACGCCCCCTAACAACACAATTTGCAGGAGTATGATCCCGGAGCGACGGCGGGTAAGACGCCATACATTGTTTCGGTCAAACGCGAGCGCCGCGCCGTCCAGCCATCTACGATATCTCGTCAGTGACTGCTCGAGCCACCGGGGCTGCCAACGCTCCACCTTCGAGCCGATCCATTCTGCCCGTTTCGCAAAAAAAGGCGCACACACCGCAGTCACAATCGATACACCGACGGCGACTGCATAAAACGATGACGGCACCGCTTTTGCACCCACTCCCAACTGGGCGATCACGTAAGCAAATTCTCCGATGGGGGTCACTACCACCGCGGATCCGATCGCGAGCGGCAGTGGGTTTCCCGTTGCCACAAATCCCACGGTGGCTGCAACCGTGCGGACCACAATTGCAAAAGCCGCAATCCCGAGAATCAAGCCTGCATTATCCACAAAAGCCTGAACGTCGATGAGCATCCCAATCGCGACGAAGAATATCGCACTGAACATATCCTGCGTCCCACCCAGAGATTTTTCGATTTGAGCCTTAAATCGAGTTTCAGCAATCACGACGCCAAACAAAAATGCTCCCAAGGCAACCGAAAACCCAGCCTCGATGGATGCCACACCCGCAATAAAAACCAGCCCTGAAACCAGCACCGATACGAGGTCCGAATCTGTTGCCTTCCCAAAGCGTTCCAAAAGCCTAGGCACAAAAACAAGCCCCACCACCACGACAATCGCCGTAAATCCCGCCAGCAAAAACAGCGTATCGCCCACGGCGCGCGGCTCTGCTTCCCCGATCTGTAACCGGGCGCCCAAGATGGTCAGCAAAACAATAGCAACAATGTCCTCCAGCACAGTAACGCCCTGCGCATTCTGGGCGAAACGCTCATGGGTAAGGCCGGACTCCGCAAGCATCTTCGTGATAATAGCCGAACTCGATGCCATCAGCATCGCTGCAAAAATGAATCCCACTGTTTCGTTCCATCCCAGAAGCCCGGCGAAAACCTGGGAAATATGAAACACACCGAACGCAGTGATCGCTGTCGCCGCAACCACACCGATTCCCAATCGCCGGATCCGCTTGAAGCTCAGACCCAGGCCGACAAAAAACATCAGAAATGCAAGCCCGAGATCCGTGAGCGTCTCAATCCGCTCGGTGCTGGACACTAGCGTAAATGGAGGCGTAAACGGGCCAATGATGATGCCCGCAACTAAATAGCCAACCACCGCAGATAGGCCAAGCCTACGGAAAATCCAACCGCTAATGCCGGCCACCACGAGCACAACGGCAAAATCCTGAAGCAGTGAAATTCCATCCATGTCTAAATACGGGTAATCGGATTACGTCGAGAAACCACGAAATTTCGTATGCTGCGATGCAATTCCCGATCACCAGCAGCAGTCGCAAACCCCGTCGGACTACCGCTCCCCGCACAATCCGACGCGAAACGGTCAACCACGAGTGCTAGCGAAACGACCGAAACCACAAATTCGCGATTTCTCATTTGACGTCCCTCGTGATCCCTGCTTATATCCCCTCCTCAACAGACGCAGCTGTAGCTCAATTGGATAGAGCATCTGATTACGGATCAGAAGGTTGGGGATTCGAACTCCTCCAGCTGCACCACTTCATGGGGGTTTGCGGGCCGAGCCCCAACTTTATTCTAAACATTTTGTTCTAAATGCACCGCTTTGATCCTCGGTGGAATCCCCCAATGGATCTGGGGCAAAAATATTGGGACAGCGCTCCTCGACGGTAGATTCTTCAACGAATACCCCTTGCGGCTGGAGGAAAATCCTCGAATCGGCCGACCGATTCCTACGGATGCAGTGGCGTCCTGCGCCATGAAGGGAAGCAGATTTTGTCGAAATCGACTGCGCTGCCTCAACATGACGCCTTGTCCAGCGACATCGTCGCTCCCAAGGGGGGTGATGCGCATTCTCCAATTCTCGCCTATCCACGTCAAAACTTTCGCTGACGGCCCGGACGCGTCGCGCAGCATCCTAAGGGGGCACACCTGCCATCTCGCAGAGCGTGGAAGCCGTCCCCATTCAATCGGGCGTCGAGTGCATTCCGTTCATTGTCTGGGATCCATGCCAAAACTCGCGCAAACGGCCCGAACGCGATCGTCTGCATCTTCGCGTCGCACTCCCGAGATCTCACATAGAGTGAAAAATGGAGCGAGCTGGCCAGCAATAAAATCGGCCACGTCGGTTGCCAGAAAAAACATGTTGGATTTCTTCCTTTTGGTGACTGCCGTCGCGGTCTGAAAAAGACACATCGCGATGATTTTCAGCCAATGGCTATCGAGGTTGGCGTAGTAGATCCAGCCGGGATTTTGCTCATGGACCTTCGCGATGTATTTCCGAAACGAAGGGATCATGAACAGTTCGCGGCGATCTCGGTCATAGCCATGGACGCAAAAAATTACGCTATCCATTTCGGACGTAACGAGCGGATTGTTGGGCTCCGCCCGCAAGTCATGGACGATTCTCCGGGTGATGCATTTTTCGATTTCCACACGGGAAATCTGGTAGGTGATGATGGCGTTATTGAGGCGTGGTGAGCCGGCATTGATCGCGTTACCTTGGGTATCCATGACGACGGATGAGGTGCCTTCAGTGAGATTGTATTTTCGGTTGTTTTCTTTCATAAATTCAGAACTCCTTACCTCTGTGAAGTGGAAGCGACACACTTTTGGGAGTTTTGATCAGGATTTGAGCCGACCAATTGGTAGTGCAAAATGAGCTCGGTTCCCGGGAAAATGATCTCCATTTCGTTGAGTTTGGCGAAGAGGGCTTCGAGAGTCCGGTCCACGGAGGGACGCGATCCGCGATGGATGGCGACGAGGAGTTGGCCTTGTGGGAGATCCGGGCGGATGTCGGCTTCGGTCGTGAAGAGGGTCTGCAAGAGACAACGAGCAGCGGCGGTGGTGGAGAGAACAGGTTCGCCGACGGAGGCCGCATCGTAGCGGCAGAAGCTCACGCGCAGGGCGAGGCCGGGATGAAAGACGGAGGCGGGGGACGGAAGTAGTCACGCGCCGAGCCAGCAGATGTTGGTGAATGATAGGCGTCAAAGCGGATGAAGCTGGTCATGGGGCCTTCGCCCAGAAAGGTGTATTTACCCGGCTGAACTTTGTTTTTTGATGCTCAGAGCCGTAACGCAGCCACGGCCGCGCTTACTCCACAGACCCTGATTTTTGGTGCGATTGGGTATTCTCCGCTGCGGGGAACAACGACAAGGAGTTCGTCGAGGGAGAGATCGTTCAAGGCGATATGCATGGATTTCGTCGCCTTTGGCGCATCCGTCACTTTGCATTCAAAACCGATCCGACGGCCTTGGTGAAGCAGTAAAAGATCAACCTCAGCTCCCGTGTGTGTGGCCCAAAAATAGGCTTGGCTTCGAGGGGCCGTTCGGCAGATTTCCTCAATGACAAATCCCTCCCAAGACGCCCCCAGCTTCGGATGCGAAAAGAGCGAGTCGAGGCTTGGGATTCCGAGCAGGGCATGCAGAATGCCGCTATCTCTCAAATAGACTCTTGGCGATTTCACCTGGCGCTTCATCAGGTTTTCGTGCCATGGCTGGAGCTGTCGCAACATGAACGCTCCGCTGAGAACGTCCAGATGCCGTTTCACCGTGCGAGCGGACTCCCCAAGCCCCCCGGCGACAGCGGAGGAATTCCAGATTTGTCCATGATAGTGGGCGCACACCGTCCAGAGCCTCCGCAGGGCTGCCGGGGAAATCTCGATGCCCATTTTCCGAAGATCCCTCTCAAGAAATGTCGAAATGAAATCCTGCTGCCAAATGCGCGCGTCTTCATCCTTCGATGCTAAAAATGACCGGGGAAATCCGCCCCGCCACCACAGCCTGTCCTGATCCCCCTCGGCTTCCCGCAGGCCAAAGCCGCCCATCTCCAAGAACTCAACCCGGCCGGCGAGTGATTCCGAGGCCTTGTCCATCAACTCCGGGGAAGCACTGCCAAGAAGCAAAAATCTCAAGGGTAGGGGACGACGGTCGGCCAATACCCGGAGCACATTCAGCACGGCCGGCATCGTTTGCACCTCATCCAACACGACAAGTCCACTCAACCTTTCAAGATAGAGCATCGGTTCGGCAAGACGGGCGGCATCCGCCGGATTTTCCAAATCAAGAAACACCACATCCCGGCGGCCTTTGCAAAACTCTCTCGCCAGCGTGGTCTTCCCGCACTGGCGAGGACCTAGAATTGTAACAATGGGGCTCCTCTCCAAGCCATCTCCCAGCAATTGGATCAACTCAGGCCTTGGTATAGAATTCATCATTGAAATATGGACATTGAATGACGGATTTGCAATACAAAACTCAAGAGTGTCCGCGTCCATCTCAGTTTTTCCAACCGAGGAAAAGGGTCAGTTCTTTCTTGTTGCCATTTTGATCCGCTTGGTGAGTTTTTGAATGGCACCCACCCCCGGCGGCCTCTGCGCAATATCGGCTCCGTCTGGAAGCCAGATAGCTGGCCATTGTGGTAAAGAAGCCTTGTCGGGTCTCCGCATCACTCCACAAGCGTCACTGTCGTCCACTCGTGCGGCCGGTGGAAGGCGATGACCGGGTGGTTGGCGCTGGTTGAGACCCACAGGCTCGCCCGTCGCGGCCGCGTCGTAGCGGCAGAAGCTCACGCGCAGGGCGAGGCCGGAATAGAAACTGGCGATGCGAAAGACGAAGGCTTTTTCGGAGCTGCCGGAATTCAAGATGGTTTT
>Ga0209491_10007621_pt1 | contig 14176 bp, 8 predicted proteins | sample BON02_FD_187213 | JGI IMG/M metagenome (GOLD analysis project Ga0209491, IMG submission 187213) | Freshwater microbial communities from Lake Bonney liftoff mats and glacier meltwater in Antarctica - BON-02 (SPAdes) (version 2) | ecosystem: Environmental > Aquatic > Freshwater > Ice > Glacier... | reverse complement strand
AGCCATGCACGCAAAACGGTTATCAGGGTGTTTTCCAAACAACGATACCACGTCTTACAGGTTTAAACCCGGGAATTCCGGAAAAAAACTGACCCGCAGTCGATGGGGGAAAGGGGGACTTAAGCCTTAAAAAGACCCAAATGATGTATTTAATCCATTCACCTACCGCCAAGCTACTATTTTTAGCTTACCTCAATTTCAAAAATACAGCCTGCGACTTTTAGGGTCACTAACCATTACTAAAAAAAACCTCTTGAATTAGTATATTAATTGTCTTTTACCCAAATTGATGATTCAAAATTTGGTAAAGTGGAATTCAAATGAAACAATTAAGATCAGCTTTAGGTGCTCTTCCAATTTTTCTACTCTTGCTAGGAATTTCCTGTCAGCAAAACAATGTTGGAAATGTCTCTTTGGGAAATGGAGAGCAAGTTAGTTACAACTTTCACATTCGACCTATTCTATCCGATAAGTGCTTTGCTTGTCACGGGCCTGATGCAAACAAACGAGAATCAGATCTTAGGCTAGACACCGAAGATGGAGCTTTTACGGCTTTGAAAGAGTCGGCAGGCAAGTTTGCCTTGGTAGCAGGAGATGTAATGAAGTCTGAAGTCTACCATCGGATCGTATCAGAAGATCCGGGGGAATTGATGCCTCCACCAGAATCCAATCTTTCGCTTTCAGAAGGTGAAATTGAATTAATAAAAATTTGGATTGATCAAGGAGCCAAATATGAACCCCACTGGGCTTTTGTAAAACCTAAAAAATCTAATACGCCTAAAGATTTATCTTGGGGAACAAATGAAATTGACTTCTTCGCCTTCAAAAAAATGAAGGAAAAAGGACTGAAGCCTAATCCAGAAGCTAAAGCACATGAGTTGATTAAGCGTGCAAGCTTTGACCTAACTGGCCTACCTCCCAGCCCGGAATTACTGACACGTTTTGGCGATTTTGATGGAGATTTCAGTTATGAGGACTTGGTAGATGGACTTCTCGCTGAGCCTTCTTTTGGAGAAAAGTTAGGAGTACTTTGGATGGATGTCTCACGCTATGCGGACAGCTACGGTTATCAAGATGATAATATCCGTACCCAGTGGCCGTATAGAGATTGGGTGATTCACTCCTTTAACCAAAATCTTCCATATGACCAATTTATCACATGGCAATTGGCGGGCGATCTTTTGCCAGACGCAACCAAAGAGCAAGTACTTGCCACTGCTTTTAACAGGAACCATAAATACACGGAAGAAGGCGGCGTAATCGACGAAGAGTACCGAATCGAATATGTCTTGGACAAAACCAATACGATCAGTAAGGGCCTTTTGGGCATTACCATAGAATGTGCTCAGTGTCATGATCATAAATACGATCCATTTTCGCAGAAAGAGTATTTCCAATTTTTCGCCTTTTTCAATAATAGCCCAGAAAAAGGATATGAAGGCGATGTGAGCCAATCTAAGCCAGCTAAAACTCCAATACTATGGGTAAATCAGGAGGATTTATCAGGAGTAATGAGTTTTATAAATCACAAAGATACCACGAGATTGAGCGTATCTGTGATGGATGAATTGGAAGGTGAAGAAAGCCGAACGACTTACATTTTAGACCGAGGGGTTTATGATGCGCCCACCATAGCGGTGGATCCTGGTACCCCTAATTCTATTTTGCCTTTTCCAAGTGATTTAGAGAAAAATAGACTTGGACTATCCAAATGGATTACGAATAAAGATAATCCCTTGACCTCTCGTGTATTTGTGAATTTGATATGGCAGGAGCTTTTTGGCGCTGGTATAGTAAAATCAGCTGGAGATTTTGGAATGCAGGGAGATCTGCCAACCCATCCTGAAGTTTTGGATTGGCTTGCAGTGGATTTCATGGAAAATGGTTGGGATATAAAAAGTCTAATCAAGAAGATATTGATGTCTTCTACCTATAGACAGTCCGCAGTTATCACAGATAAACACCTGAACACTGACCCTGCCAATGTTTATTTGGCTAGAGCACCAAGACTACGATTACCGGCTGAGAATATCCAAGACTTGGTATTGGCAAGCAGCGGTTTGCTACACCAGCAAATCGGCGGTCCAAGTGTTAAGCCCTATCAACCTAAAGGCCTTTGGGAGTCTGCCACTTCGGGACGAGGCGTTTTAGCAACCTACGTCCAAGACAAAGGGGATGATTTGTATAGAAGAGGTATCTACAATTTCATCAAACTGACGGTTCCACCTCCAAAAGCAATTATTTTCGACAGCAGTAACCGAGATCGCTGCGAGATCACCCGAGGTAGAACCAATACCCCACTTCAAGCGCTGGTCATGATGAATGACCCGATGGTTTTGGAAGCTTCACGAGTTTTAGCTGCTGCTCTTTTGGAAAAATTTGATGACGAAAAAGCTATTGATCAGGCTTTTATCAGAATCGTCAGTCGACAGATGAGTTCGAAAGAAAAAGACCTTTTGGAAGGTTATTATAAAAATCAATTAAATCGGTTTACAAAAGATCAGTCGCAAATCAGACCTACACTAACCGTGGGAGAATATCCACTTGAAAAATCTGCGATCAATCCAAAAACTGCGGCCTTGATGCAGGTGATAGTTAGTATTTATAATTTAGAAGAAACGATTACCAAAATTTGATATGGAAAAGGAAGAATTGGAACAAGGCCTTAATTTTAATAGAAGAAAATTTCTATCCAGATTAAGCTTAGGTGTTGGAAGTGCGGCTTTGGGTTCTCTTTTGATTCCTGATTTATTTTCCGGCAAAGGTGCCGCTGAAGAGGAATTGATGAATGCATTACCTCATTTTGCTCCCAAAGCGAAGCGGGTAATTTATTTATTCCAAAATGGCGCACCAAGTCAATTGGAATCTTTCGATTACAAGCCATTGCTTAATGAAAAAATTGGACAAGAATTGCCCGATTCCATTCGTGGAGACCAGCGACTCACAGGAATGACCGCAGGTCAAACATCTTTCCCATTGGTTGGCTCCTACTTTAAGTTTAACCAATATGGACAGTCAAGAGCTTGGATTTCGGAGCTATTTCCTCATACCTCTAAAATAGTCGATGACATCTGCATCATTAAATCCATGCATACAGAGGCGATTAATCATGATCCTGCCTTGACCTTCTTCCAGACTGGAGCTCAGGTTGGTAATCGGCCAAGTATGGGAAGTTGGCTTAGCTATGGTTTGGGCAGTGAAAACAGCAATCTTCCTGCGTTTTGTGTTTTACTAAGCAGAGGTAGAGGAAATGGCCAAGGGGTTTATTCCAAACTTTGGAGTAATGGTTTTTTAGATGCAACCCATCAGGGTGTGCAGTTTTCCAATTCGGAAGATCCAGTTCTTTACTTGAAAGATCCTGAAAAGATGAGTCGGGATGAAAGACGAAAAATGCTGGATCAAATCGCCGCAATGAATGACCTTAACTATCGGGAATTCAACGATCCTGAAATCTCCGCTAAGGTGCAGCAATATGAGATGGCCTTCAGGATGCAAACTGCCGTGCCTGAAATGACTGATGTATCCAAAGAACCCGATAGCATTATCAAACTTTATGGCCCGGATTGCTTGGTTCCTGGCACCTACGCTGCTAATTGTTTATTGGCACGAAAATTATCAGAAAGCGGAGTCCGCTTTGTCCAGCTTTACCATCAGGGATGGGATCAGCATGGTAATCTTCCGAATGAAATGGCACTTCAAGCAAAAGATGTGGACCAAGCTTCGGCAGCGTTGATTACTGATCTCAAGCAAAGAGGCTTATTGGATGAGACTTTGGTGATTTGGGGTGGTGAGTTTGGCAGAACGAATTATTGTCAGGGAAAAATATTAGTAGATAATTATGGCCGTGATCACCATCCAAGAGCATTCTCTATCTGGATGGCGGGTGGCGGTGTCAAATCAGGAATGGTATATGGGGAGACGGACGATTTTGGTTACAACATTGCGGAAAATCCTGTCCATGTGCATGACTTCCAAGCTACAGTGATGAACCTAATGGGAGTTGATCACGAGCGCATGACTTACAAACATCTCGGCAGACGCTATCGACTGACGGACGTTTCGGGAAAAGTAGTTAAAGATATAATCGCTTAGTAGATCATGCTTAAAACGTCTTTTGTTAAATCTCTACTAGAGAATATACTCTTTGTCTGGATAGGTTTGGTTCTGGTATTTGTGTTGGCTGGAGATCAGCTAGTACTCCCAAATTTGATACAGGTGATCGGAAGAAGTCATCCGCTACTTCTCCATTTCCCTATCGTATTACTGCTAGTGGGTCTTTTATTCATTTGGATTCCAGGGATAGATCAGAAACAGGATTCCAAGATGATTGGCGAAATGGCCTTGTTAGCCGGTTGCAATTTTGCAGGTCTCACGGTCGTCGCAGGTTTGATTTTGGCTCAGGAAGATTACGATGGCGATGCCATTCTTTGGCATCAATGGTCTGGAGTAGCTGTGTTTTATTTTGGCACAGGACTTTATTTTTTCAGAAACCAATCTAAAAAGATTCTCAAACCAATAAGCTTATTACTTGCTGCAGGGATTACCGCCACCGGGCATTGGGGCGCAAATATCACTCACGGTGATGACTTCCTTTTGGCTCCTATTCAGGAGCAGGAGTTGGAAATCACTCCACTTGCGGAGGCAGAAGTATTTAATGATATGGTTCTGCCTATTTTGGAGAGAAAGTGCATCAGCTGTCACAAAGAGGGGAAAATCAAAGGCGAACTTCGAATGGATCATATCGAGGGGTTGAAAAAGGGAGGGAAATCCGGCCCATTTATCCTTGCTGGCGATTTTGAAAACTCACACATGATCCAGCGAATTCACCTTCCAATGGATGAGAAAGAGCATATGCCACCTAAAAACAAGGCTCAACTCACAGATGAAGAAATAGAAATATTAGAAGAATGGGTGGCCAATGGAGCTTCGTTTGAGCAAAAAATAATAGAAATAGCACCAGAGAACAGACTTTTCATCTTAGCTTCCAATAAATTTGAGGCAAAGAAAGCTTACACATTTGATCCTGCAAGTGCTGCAGATGTGAAAGATCTCAATAACTTTTTCAGAAAAGTGGAACCGATCTTCCCCGAGTCGCCAGCGCTAGTGGTTTCTTATTTTGGTACCGCTGCCTTTGATCCCAGCTCACTCAATGATATCAAAAGAGTAAAAGATCAAGTGATTAAACTCAACCTGAATAAAATGCCGCTGGCGGGTGTAGATATTTCCGTTTTGCAAGAATTAAAACACTTAGAGGAGATTCAGGCAAATTTTACTGATTTGGATTCCAAACAAGTGGAGTTGATATCCTCACTGGAAAATCTAAAGTATTTGGCAATATCAGGGAATAAAATTGACTCGGAGGCATTGAAGTCACTTGGTAAAATGCAGCAATTAATTTCCCTATTTCTCTGGGAAACTGAGCTAACGAATACAGAACAAACTAATCTTCAGTCTAAATTAAAGAATACAAAAATTGATTTTGGTTTTGATGGCAGCACTGCGATTTTCCCTCTGAATTCTCCTAAGGTAACTTTTGCCAAAATGATGTTTCGGGATAGCATGGAAGTAGTGATTTCTCACCCTATCAAAACAGTGCAGATTCGATATAGCCTTGACGGCTCGGAGCCAGACAGCATCGCCAGTCCAATTTACAGCAAACCTATTTGGATCACCAAGACAGGAACTATACGAAGCAAAGTATTCGCAAAAGATTGGATCGGTTCACCTGAAGCTAATTCCCAATTTCTAAAATCAGGATTGTCGCCTACCAAATATCAATTATTATCCAATCCAAATAAGCGATACAAAGCCAGGGGGGCACTAACACTTTTTGATGAGATCAAAGGGCAAGACAATCACACCACCGGAGAATGGCTGGGTTTTCAAGATGAAGCCTTTGAACTCGAAATGGAATTAGATCCCACAGTGGATTATTCTGAGTTAGTGATTGGGATGTTATACCATGAAGGATCACATATTTTCCCTCCAAGTTCGGTAGAGATCAAAGGATTTAAAAATGGGAAATGGACTACTTTCCTCAAAGAGGTGCCAGAACAGTCCACTAAAACAGATCTTCCCAGATCAAGATTACTGCAATATGACCTTACTAAAGATGACTTCGAATTGCTGAAAGTTATCCTTACTCCGATTAGAACATTACCACGGTGGCATCCGGGAGCTGGCTCAAAAGGTTGGGTATTTGTAGATGAAGTACTTTTAAACTAACTAATGAAAGCATACCAGAAATACTCGGCCCTTATTTCAGAAAAGCTTCAAGTTGCTTTTTCCCAAACAGATAAAATCGAACAAGCTGCCAGTATGATCGCAGATTCGATCGCCGCTAATGGCTGGATCTACACCTCAGGGACGGGACATTCACACCTTTTAGCAGAAGAAATTTTCTACCGAGCGGGAGGGTTTGCCAGAGTGATTCCCATTCTTGATCCTGCCTTGATGCTTCATGAAAATGCCTCCAAAAGCACAGATATAGAACGAATAGAAGGCTATGCAGCACAGTTACTTTCGGAATATAGTTTTACGGCATCCGATGTTTTTATTATCAGTTCTAATTCAGGCCGAAATCCTGTTTCAATAGAAATGGCACAAATAGCACAGTCTGCGGGAGTGAAAGTAATCTGTCTTACGAATCTGAAGCACACCCAAGCAGTTGATTCGAGGCATTCCTCGGGTTCGAAACTTTATGAAGTATGCGACCTCTATTTAGACAATTGTGGGGAGATGGGTGATGCGAGTATTGCTTTGGATGGTTTGCGTTCCAAGGTCGGAGCAACATCTACCATCATTGGTTCAGCTCTATTACATGCTATTATGATAGAGGCCGCAGACTTACTCATCCTAAAAGGCGTACAGCCGGAGATTTGGAGCAGTTCTAATTCAGATGAAGGCGGAGAAATCAACGCAGTTTTAACAGCCAAATACAAAACATTAATCAAATCTATCTAGTCCGGAAATTCAGCCTAGTCCATAAATAATAATCAACTTCATTTTTCTTTTTATATAACTACGCAAAGCTGTACATATCCAAATTTGTTACTGATTTGATTTGAAAAATCCCTATCCGAATATTTGGGATAGGATCTTTCCCTCTTTCATCCTGAAGGTTACCGAGAGGGGAATTTGATCCGATTCCAATCAAGATTTTGTTTTAATTCCGTATGTACACTTAACTGAGCAGTCTCTACACTTATTAGAATACACATTTTTATTTCAACTTATTATTTTTCTTCCTTCCTCAGTTCAGCTTGATATAGCGAGATATTCTTTTTGATATCCTCGTCCAATTCCGGATAGGCAATATCCTAATATCGTTTTACCTCATCGAGGATTGTTTTTGTTACCAAGACCCGTGCAGTTTCCTTGTTATCCGCAGGAATGATGTACCATGGCATATGTGGTTTTGATGTACGATTGATAGCATCTTCATAATAATCCTGGTATTGATCCCAATGGCCACGCTCTTTTAGATCGCCGGGAGAAAACTTCCAATTGTGTTTTTCCTTACCCAGTCTTCGTATCAATCTTTTGGCTTGCTCTTTTTTTCCACAATGAAGAAAAAACTTCAAAGCGATAGTTCCATTCTGGTTGATGTGCTTTTCGAAATTATTGATTTGTTCGAATCTCTTTTCCCAAAAATCAGGGGTGATATCTTCGATAGCATTAATCCCCAGAATATTTTCTCCCAAAATATATTCAGGATGGACTCGGGTCACCAATACGTTTTCATAGTGAGTCCGGTTGAAAACTCCATATTTGCCACGCTCAGGAAGTACAATATAGTGCCACCAAAGATTGTCACACTCAAGTTCCCGATCTGAGGGAGTCTTGAAACTGTAAACCAATACGCCTCTTGGGTTGAAATCTTTGAAAACCTCACGAATTAAGCTGTCTGTACCCGCTGTATCACTTCCCTAAAGACAAATCAAAACACTGTATTTATTGTGTGCATACATTAGGCCTTGATGATCGCTTAGCTTCTCCCGATACTTCTTCAAGACTTTGTCTTTTTTCTTTTCAGAACATTCCAAGTCGAAGGAAATCGCTTGATCTTTCAAACTGATTTGGCCAACTACTTTTAGGGATTCGACGGGAATATCTTTCATAACTCCTGAAGGTATATAATAAAATGGTGACCTATTTTCTGGAGTATTCTGGAAAATCGGTTTCTGTTTGTGAATTGAAATGGGATTTACTTTGAATAAATTAAAAGCATTTTGATTCAATATTCATCAACTCAATCATGATCATTGGTGATGCTCTCGGTTAGATCAAGTGAAGAAACTCTGCCAGATCTACCAGAAGCATCAAAAATTGCGGCTTTTACAATTCCCTTTCCGGGAAAAGGACCATTGTAGATCTCTGAGGCCAAATTGGGTTCTGATCTGTCTAAGGTATATCTAATCTCCAAACCGGGAAGTTCACTGTTGAGGTAAATCACACCGTTTTCGTTTTTGATACCTGGAATTGGAATTCGGAAGTTGAATCCCTTTCGTGTCTCGGCTAACCGTGACAGTTCTCTTTGTGATACCACGTTTGAAAAAACATTCCATTCCATCGCTCTTTGAGTTTTCATCGCCATCTCCTGATCGAGCTGAGACCAGGCTGGATCTCCATTCCAAGCTCTCTCTACAAAACCCAGCATTTTAGGAAAAAGATAATATTCCATCATCTCACCACTTCGTATAGTCTCAGTCCAAAGTTGGCCTTGTACTCCCAAAATATTTTGCTTTCCTGTTTCACTCAGTGTTGTAAATCGCTCCTTAGCCTGCTTCCAATCCCAAGGCTCTCCATCCATAGTTTGGTCGTGTGATAGGTATAGTTTACCGGGCACAGCCTTCCAACTTTGATACAGATCAGATACTCCAGACCAAGTATGTCCTCGCTCTTCGGGATCAAAATTGTACGCAAGATCAAAATAGAAATTTGAACTTGGGCTCAGGACCACCGGAAAACCTGCATTGGCCAATCGATACGCCATATCCTCGCCTCCCCAACCTGCCACAGCATTCCAGGCATAAAGAGTCCACCCTTTTACAGAAAAATCCGGATTCGGAATAACTAGTTCCTTGCCATTGGATTCAATTTGACCTTGCCCGACTTCCTCCCAGCCTGCCATCTTCAGTCCCTCAGATTCGATGATTTCAGATAGTCTTACCTTTAAATAATCACCCAATTGCTCCTGAGTAATACTAGGATTATTTTTCAAAAACTCTTGGCAAATCGGAGACGCTGCCCAGACTCCTTTTGGAACCTCGTCTCCTCCTGTATGCCATAAGTTGAGTGCTGCACCCGCATTAGCATACATTACCTTTATTTCCTGGATCACTTTCCGATAAAAGTCGTAGGTGGATTCCTGACAGACGCAAACCGTATTATCTCTGAAGTTTTGTGCCGACAAATAGCGTGACTCATCGTCAGGGTCAGCCAATCGATATTGAGTGGCAAGTGCTTGTTTACCCAGTAGCATCAGCCGATCGTAGCGGTATTCCATTGCCTTGATGGCAGCTCGTGAGTGTGCGGGCATCCCAAACTCTGGTATTACGGCAATATGTCTGTCGGTGGCATACTCCAAAATCTGTTCAAAATCTGCTTTGGAGAAAAAACCAGATCCACGACTACCAGCTATGGATTCTGAGCCAGATGCATAAAATGGCCATTGCATCGATTCCTCATCTTCAGAAAAGCCTCTTTTAGCCCCATATTCAGTCAACTCAGGTAATCCTGGGATTTCGATTCGCCAGCCTTCGTCGTTGACCATCTGAAAATGAAAAGTATTCAATTTGTACATAGCCATGAGATCCAAGACTCTGAAAATTTGTTCTTTAGGCAAAAAGTTTCTTGCTACATCAAGGAAAAATCCCCGATACCCAAATGTCGGATTATCTTCGATTTTGATTTGGGGAAAAGAAATGAGGTTGGTTTTAACCGTTCGGTTTTGCGTCTCCAAAAGCGCAAATAAAGATTGTATCCCGTAGAAAGCTCCCTTCGAAGTAGATGCACCAATTTGGATTGTTTTTTCATTGATTTCAAGTTCGTATCCTTCATCGCTGATTCCTATTTTTTTATAAATCAGGACTTCCGGATTTTCTGGATTGAATTCAATCGATCCATCAAATACTTTTGATAAGCTTTCCCTTAAAAAAAGACCTGTTTCCAAAAACTCATCATCCACCCTTACATTGATTTTGTTCTCGAAAGTCAACTCTTTTTCACCGTAAGAATAGTGCTTAGGAACAGGAAGAAAGGGTGGTATTTGATCGGTACTCAATACCGAAATCAACTCGTTTGTCAAAAAAATCGACTCCGCATACGGAATTGGGATTTTGGTTCCGGATGCCATTTCCTGAAGATCCTGTGGAGAAAGTAACTCTGATTTATACGATTCTACCTCGAAAGCATTTCCACCTTTTTTCTGGAAAATAAGACCCTCGGGAGCATAACTGTTTTTGAGAAAACCATCTGGAGCTCGATAGGTAATAATTTTAGATTCTCCCGGAAGAATAGATAGTGATTCCTCAATACTCTTCAAAACGAAAAAATCTCCTGCCAAATGCTCTATTTCAAAACCATCAGTCTGCATCTGAGGTCGAACCGAAAGGAAAACGGTATTGAAATAAAGCTTCCAGCCTGATTCTAATAGTTGATTCGAATTATTTTGGATCTCAAAAGAAGCTACGTGATAGGCAGGGTGTTTCAATTGATTCTCAGTCAGATCCCACTTAATAGACACTTGAGCTGAGATGGTCAGACTATAAAATAGTGTGAGCAATAATAAACTGTTTTTCATTTCAAAAATTTTTTTGTTAAGATCTTGGAAATACTGATCAATTATGACAAATTTTATTTCGAATCATACACACAAAACTCCAGATGAAAATCTTGATTTTTTTGACTGACACATTCTCATCACAGACTATCTTCTCGGGTTTGATCCATTCATCAATATAAAATGAATCCATTTAACAATGAAACAGGATAAAATTTTATACTAAATTGAATTCAAAATTCAGACCTACCCTATTCAATCCAAAATGAATCCAGCAACTCTGCAAAAACCAATCAGCCAAAGATATCTAGCGCTTGATGTCCTTCGAGGAATGACCGTCGCTTTTATGATCATCGTCAATACTCCCGGAAGTTGGGAAGTAATGTACTCCCCACTAGCGCATGCTTCATGGCATGGATTCACTCCTACCGACTTGGTTTTTCCTACATTTCTTTTCGTTGTCGGTAATGCCATGAGTTTTGCTATGAAACGCTTGGCCGAAATGCCTTCAAAGGAATTTTATGGAAAGGTTTTCAAAAGAGCATTCTTGATTTTCGCAATAGGTTGGCTGCTAAATGCCTTTCCATTTTTTAACTATGGCGAATCCGGAGATTTGGCATTTATCAATTTACTGGAAGTGAGACTGTTTGGAGTGCTTCAGAGGATTGCAGTTTGTTATCTACTGGCTGCACTGATTCTGTATTGGGGGGGCATTCGATTAGGTTGGATTTATAGTATTGTTGCTCTTGTGGCCTATTGGCCGATTATGTATTTTTTTGGAGAATCTGGAGATCCTTATTCTCTGACTGGTAATGCCGCTATTAAATTGGATCTGTCACTAATAGGTGTTGATAGGATGTATACAGGTGAGGGAATGGCATTTGATCCAGAAGGCTTGCTGAGTTCGTTGACGGCTACGGTCAATGTGGTCCTTGGATTTATTGTAGGCAAAATGGTCCAAATCAAAGGTAATACGCTAGACACCATCAAGCGCCTTATTGGATTTGGAATATTGTTGATGATTTTAGCATACGTTTGGGATTTGGCATTTCCTATCAACAAAAAGATCTGGACAAGTTCGTATGCCTTACTCACCGTCAGCTGGGATTTATTCCTTCTAGCAGGATTAATTTGGTCGATTGAAATTAGGAATTGGAAGGGATGGACTTATTTCTTTGAGGTATTTGGGCGAAATCCACTGATCCTTTATGTAGCCTCGGGAATTGTCGTTTCGATCGTTTCGATGATTCAGATTGGAGATCAAAATCTTCAAGACCTTATCTATGCGACAGCTTTTACCAGTTGGCTTAATCCAAAAATGGCTTCGTTTCTCTTTGCCATAAGTTATATGCTCGTAATCTGGGCGATCGGTTATTGGATGGATAAACGAAAGATATATATTAAGGTGTAAAACAATTAATTATTAATCAAATTTTATTCTTGTTTGTTTAAATTCAAATTTAATTGACTGCTACTTTACCAGTAACCAGAAGAAGTGAGCATATCCTTGGGGAATACCTGGCAAATGAGCGTTTAGGGCTGACTTACTGTGACGAGTCTTCCCAGACAAAGCAAGGCAGTGGTTTTGATATTCGGTCCACATAAGCAAAGAAAATAAGGCTGCCTGCATCATTGAGGATACACGTAAATTTAAATCTGTTTTTCTACCTAAATCCAAATTTTTATGAAACTGAAAATCGCAGTTTACAATGTTGAATGGATGCGAAATCTATTCGAAGCGGACGGAACTCCTACTACAACTGGAAAAGATGCTGAAAGGAGCCGTCAGCTGGCAGAAATCATTGATGCCATGGACCCAGATTTTCTGGGAATTATCGAAGGCCCAAACACGCTGGTAAGCGGAGCAAAAACGGCCTCAGCACAGTTGGATGCTTGGACTCAGTCTTTTCTTCCTTCAAAAGTTTACAAAGGAATTCATGGATTCCCTTCGGCTGGTCAGCAGGAACTCTGCGCAATCTATAAGCCAGATAAACTTAAAGTACTATTTACACCGGTCACAGAGCAAGGCAAGCGTTTTGATGAGCCTTTCTTGGTAGACACCACGAATCGACTAATTAAAGAGCAATACAAGCATTATAGACCACCTTTGGAGTTGAGTATATTGACAGCCGATGGACAATTCATCTCTCGCATCATCGTCGCACATACCAAATCCAAAGGGATCTTTGATATGGTAGATTATGCACGGTTTGAGCAGATCTCAGCTAGAGATCGGTTAAAGTTATTTGCAGAGTGTATGTCTATCCGAGAACGATGTGATTCATATCTCCTGAAAAGCCAGCAGGTCATTGTGATGGGTGATATCAACGATGGTTTTGACTTGGATTTCTATGAAAATAAATTCAATAAAAGTGCCGTGGAAATACTCTTGGGCGACACTTGGTATCCTGAGTTGATCCTAAAATCTGTTCTCCCTAAGCCCAAATTGGGTTCGTACGGCTACACTCCCAACTCCAGCAGATACAAAGACAGAATCACAGGTGATCAGATTAATGTATTGATCGATCATATTTTAGCAAGTCAAGGACTGAATTTCTATAATGGCACAGTGTGGAATCCCTATTTGGAAAAAGATGATGCGGTGATCCAAGATCTCAAAGTACCCCTTTTGAAAGCTGCCGATCACTTCCCAGTCATGGTGGAAATAGAGATTTAAGTAACAAAACATGGGAAATACTGCAAACACTATCATCACAAACCTAAGGAAAAACATATGATGAATTTTAGCTCACAGCATCAAAATAGCTCAAATAGAAGGTTTCCAAAAGCATGATAATTCGTAGAGTTTATACTAAAGTGTGCTGACCCCCTATAAACTGGAACGTTTCTCAAGTTTGTTAACCTGATGGATTAGGTTTTTTTAGGCATAAGCGAACAAAATAATTTCTCTGATGTTTTAAATCCATTTTTAAGGAGTAATTTAAATGGGCTTTTATAGTCAGCTCCAGAATGAATTCTTTCGTAGTTGTAAAATTTTAGCCATCTGGTCAGGGTGTCAAAGCAGTCCTTAGTCTGCTCAAATTCATAGCTCCTGCAAATACTTCGTTCCAATATGCTGTGGTATGATTCGATGTGTGCATTTTGTTCGGGTGTTGCTGGCTTTGTAAACTCCTGTTCAATACCTGCAGTTACAAAATATTCCCTTACCAACGTGCTTTCAAATTGAGAGCCGTTATCGCAGCGGATATATACTTTCTGAGGACTTGCATAAATTTTAGTTATCTGTTCGAAAAAAGTTTTCACATCCTCTTTTTTAATACTTTCCTGAAATAAATGACCTAATACCCAGCGGCTGTAAACATCAATCACACTCAGCAAAGGAACCATTTTTCCTGTGCCATGTATATACATAAACTTGATGTCGAACTCCCA
>Ga0209491_10007620_pt1 | contig 14178 bp, 11 predicted proteins | sample BON02_FD_187213 | JGI IMG/M metagenome (GOLD analysis project Ga0209491, IMG submission 187213) | Freshwater microbial communities from Lake Bonney liftoff mats and glacier meltwater in Antarctica - BON-02 (SPAdes) (version 2) | ecosystem: Environmental > Aquatic > Freshwater > Ice > Glacier... | reverse complement strand
GTGTGTATGTAGATAGATATAACATATGTATACATATATATATATGTAGTTATGTATGTGTGTGTGTATGTACATGTATATTGTATATTGAGAGCGAGCAAGAGAGAGAGAGAGAGAGAGAGAGAGAGAGAGAGAAAGAGAGAGAGAGAAAGAGAGAGAGAGAGAGAGAAGGTGGTGCCACAGAAGAGGCATAGGCTGTAGGGATGTAGGAATGTGGCTTCTCTCGTTGCCTGCGTGTGTGTTGAACTACTGTGTTGTGCGTTGTGGCTTTGGGGCGGACCCTGCCGTTTGATTGATTGATCATTGATTGACGGATATCTAGGAGGTCGCAGCAAGCAGCACATTTGTGAAAAATATTAATGTATCTCAGATCATATATCTTTATCATGAATAATCACAGACACAGAAACAATTATATATAAGAGCAATTATGATCGCGCACATTCTCATTAACTTATATTCACCAGTCGTTTGAAGTTTTTTTTTTGTTTGACCTCTATTACTATTACAATTATAAATACAATTCTAATTCTAATTTGAATAATTCTGAATATGCATGCGTACATATAAATATTATAATAATTATTAATATACATAGAGTAGATGAATTAATATTAATAAAAAAATGCAAGCGCTGATTGACAAGCTGCAAGCTGCTATGCGCTATGTACAATGTGTGCTGATAAATAAATAAATCCCTTTGCCTGTGCGTGTGTGCTTGTCGTATGTATGTATGTATGTAAATATTTGGCGGCACCAGCACACGCGCGTACACGCGCACACAGGCCCGCGGCGCCACACCAGAGCTCCGGCGTGTCACAGACACCACATCCCACGGCTTGTCCGCAGGCAGGCATTCCACACAGAAAACCATATGTGCTTGTCGTGTCCCCTTTGTATTATATTAAACCGTCTGCGTGTGAAATAAAGAAAGCCGTTCGCTGATTTTGCGAGAAGAGGGGGAGACGTGCGTGCGCAGTGCAAAGGAAAAAATCGTTTTGTTTGAGCTTTATAAGAATATAAGAATAATAAAACTTATTATATATAATTTACATTTTCATAAAATATATAGTCATTTATATTATATTATTGTGTTTTTTTTATCTTCGAATCGCAGCACAGCGCACAACACACAACAGGAACATCGAGCAGCAGCTATAGAGCTTTTATTACTCGTTCACGGTCACGGGCCCCACGACCCCCCCCCTCCCCGCCACATGTATAGGGTTAGCCCGGCGTTTGGTGGTGCCGCTGTGTGCTGGATAATATGATGTGTTGGGCGGATCGATCGGTGTCGGTGTGGCCTGCGATAATTATTCGATCAATCAATCAATTATAAAATCCTCACAAACACAGAGCCACACACGGGCACACACATAAAGCCACGCGCACACGGACAAGCCGTGGGATGTGGTGTCTGTGACACGCCGGAGCTCTGGTGTGGCGCCGCGGGCCTGTGTGCGCGTGTACGCGGGTGTGCTGGTGCCGCCGAATCTTTACATACATACATACATACAGGCCCCACACACGGGCCAGGAGAAGCCAATCCCAGCGCATCCACATGCCACATGATGACACGTGTGTGATGCTGGCTCTCTCCGCTCTCCATCTCTATCTCTATGAGGATGAGGACCGCTCCGTTGACCCTTGATTTGATGTTGATCGTGCTTATACGTGTGTCCACCGAAATGCGCCGTCCCTCTTTTTTCTCTATGTGCAACTGTCTTAGATCGCACATATATGTATATGTATATAATTATATTTATATAATACTAGCTGTAGCTGCTAGCTGATAATGAGTGTCAATATATTATAGAATTTGTATTTGTGTGTACTTGGCACGTAGTACGTGTACGTGTGCACACTTGTCGCGGCGCGCGTCTCTCATCGCTATTATCTATTATGACGTACCCCGAACATGCAACATGCAACACAGACACAGCACGGGTTAACCCCTTAACCCGAATAAGACACATTACCCCTGCCGGTATTCCTACCCTCGAGCTCAGCTCCGAGCACACTGCAGAGCTATGTATCACTGCAGAGCTCAAGTTTGGATGCTCGCGTCCCAGCAGGAAAAAACCTAGAGCTCGTACTTTCATGCAATCCGCTTCATTCCCATATTACCACAACGCGTCCGCCGACGTCTCTCTCGCCGGAACGCGGCGCAGCGGCGCAGTGGCCTTTATTGCACGTCTGTGTGTGTTCTGTGTGGGTCCCCTGTCTGTGTGGCCCTCCCCTCCGGTGGTGGGTCCTCTGTGGGGCCCTCCCCTCTGTGTGGGTCCCCTGTGTGGGTGGGTCCCCTGTGCGGGTCCCCTGTGTGGGTCCCCTGTGTGAGTCCCCTCTGTGTGGGTCCCCTGTGTGGGTCCCCTTGGTGGGTCCCTCGTCGCGCTACGAGCCGCTGCGTTCCATGTGGCATCTACTTGCGTGATGTCTTCCGCTCGTTCACACGCTCGCGCTCTTGGTACGCGCTGGCCCGCCATCGTCGCAGCGGTCAGCGCGGCGAGCTGCGCCGTCAGAGCGGCTATCTGCTCCCGCTGCTCGGTCATCTGCTCCTGAAGGTTGGGCGGTTCGGGCTCGGTGTACGGGTCGTCCTCGTACTCGCTACCAGTTCGTTTTTTTGGAAGTCCTTGGTCGTTCTGCTTGCTGCACTGCTCTGCAGCAGCAGGCCAGGTGCCGAAGCCATGATGATGGTCGGGAGGTCGGCCAGGCGCGGGGACGGACAGGGTGGTGCCGGGGCGCGCCGCTGCGCTCTGCCAGTCCGAGTCTGGCCTACTGTAGCCCGATGTGGGCTCAGGGTGTGGCGACAGGATCATAGAGAAAGCATCGTCGGAAGACCGGAGGGGGCACAGCCCCCAAACACCGCGGGGGGAAACACCATAAGGGGGGAACACAGCACACGGGGGAACCCCACCCGCCAACAGTACCACTGGTCTCATGGCGAGCCAGGCGGTCGCCGGGCAGGACCCCGACCGCACCTTGGATGTTCTGTAGCATGTGGCATCTATAGCATCGGGGGATGCTATACATGCTATATAGTATACTACACTATAGTACTACACTCTGTCCTAGATGCAAATTTTGGTATTTGACCTAGTTTTTAGCTTTTTTGGGCCCGGCCAGGGCGTGGGCTAGCAGCCAGCAGCGGTACCAGTAATCGGGTCAACTCGAAATTGTTCGCAAATATCAGAAAAAAATAGAGCTATGCTATGTAGTACTGTAGCATCTGATAGAGGCTATATAGCATTGTAGCATGCTATATAGTATGCTACAGAACAACCAAGGACTGCTCACACGTTCACGTTCACGTCCTAGCTCAATCGCGGAGCATAGGAACCGCAGAGGACGGCCAGCCAGGGGCCTCCTGCGGCACGCCACGTCCAAGCGCTCAGCGGAGCGGCACATGCCAGCGCATCCGCGGCGCTCGACGGCAACACCCACACGGCGTCGCAGCTCTACAAACAGCTGGGCGCAACTGGCCGATCGCGGGCCGCCCACGACAACAACCCCAACCTCCAGCAGAGCTCTGCCGACACCAGCACCGTCGGCACCCCCCTCTGCGACACGGTGAACCTCGGCCGCGAGGCCGCCGCGACTAGGACCCGCCGCTGCGGTCCGCGCAGCGGCATTCTGCGCCGCAGCCCGCCGACGACGCGCGAACCGTGCAGGCGCGTCTGGTTCAGATGAACTTGAGCTGCCGCTACGCGACTGCCGGCGCTCTGGCCGGTGCAACAAACAGACTTCTTGCTGATTGTAACTCTGGTTTCGAAGTCCGTTACCGCTCTGTACCGACGGCCGACGGTACAGAGCGGTTACACTATAATAACACACTAAAAGGATATACCGACGGGATGAATCCCGTTTCCACTTCCGGTGGAATGAGTCCTGCTCCTAACCCTCGCGTGGCAGTGCCCCCGCGTTAGAGTACTAAGCGCCGTGGCACGCTGCCCCCACGGCTCGGAGAGAGCCCTTATGCCTTATGCCGGCGCGAGGTTGGGAGCGAGAGCGTCTTAGTAGCCGATAGCTAGAGACGCGCGTCGGCTATGCGTCAGCGCCTTCCTGCTACTACTACCACTACTAATGGGCCCCCGCCGTAGTCCTGACCGCCGCGAGCCACTCGATCGACTTGGCACGGCGCGCGTAGTTAGCGCCAGTGTCGTCCGAGAGGTTGTGCACGAACTTGCGGTGCTCGTCGAAAGGCTGCTTGTCGAGGACCTTGGCGAAGAGATTGGCCGGGTTCTCGGCGGTGGGCACGTGCGCGACGGTTACGACCGCGGAGCTCGCGCATCTTGAAGAGCTTGCGGTCGATGTGGCGCGAGTTCTGAGCCGAGTTGAAGCGGTGACAGAAGTCGTAGGCGGCCTTGTTGTCGGTGTAGACCTCGATCGCCTCGTCGATCTCGTGGCCCAGGAACCGCAGCAAACCGATGATGTACAGCGGCTTGATGGCGCAGTCGGCCAGCGCGATGAGCTCGGCCTCGCACGTCGACATCGAGTTGCAGTGCTGGCGGCGCGACGTGTGCGTGATGCCCCCGCCGGCGAGCATGATGACGAAACCGGTTGTCGAGTGAGTCGTGGTCCAGTTGGCGTCGGCATAGGCGCGCAGCTTCTTGGCGCCGTCCGTGTGCGCGCTGAACGTGGTGCCAATCTTCTTGGTGTGTGTGAGGTAGATGAGCACGCACTCGAGGTTGGCGTAGAGCTCCTCAGTGCAGATGGTCAAACACGTGCCGCAGAGGCCGAGGGCGGCACTGATCTCGGGACGCCACGTGATCGCGTGTAGAAGCGCGCCGAAGAGCGAGCCGTAGCGCTTCTTGAGCTTGTTTGTCGGCTAGGGGCGTAAGGTGACTGCCGCCTCGTAGTTGGCGGTGAGGTCGACCCCGGCGGGCGTGTCGCCGTACGAGCCAGGAAAGCGTTTGGAAGAGCTGTAGGCGTCGACGCCCGGTAGATAACGCTCCACTATCGAGCCGATGTGCGTGTCGCAGCGGATGGTGGTGGCGTGCAGCCCGTGGCTGACGCGGTTGGCGCCCAGAAAGTAGTCCTCCTCAGGGTTCGTCTCGCCGAACTTGATCTCAAAGCGCTCCTGCGCTCCTTGAGCCGGCTCTGCACGCGCCCGGCGAGCTCGCGCGCCGCGGGCGTCGGGTCGTTGTAGAGGCGCGCGTCGTCGACGTACAGCGCGTAGGTGACCCGACCGTCGCCGGGCTCGGTCCTCGGCTTCGAGCGCAACGTCAACCCAGGCCGACGGGTTCGGGCGCGACGAGGAAGTCATTGAGCGTGCGGTTCCAGATGGCGCCGGCGTCGGCTTAGCCATAGAGAGGCGAGAGCATGATCCAGGGCCAGGGGATCTCCACCGGTGGCCGCGCCGCCGGGCTGGCGGCCCGTCGAGAGCGCGTCGGCGGCCGCGTGGCCGAGCAGGCCGCACTTGCTCATTGCTCTCAAGCTCGTTGGCGCTTACCGAGAGCGTGTGAGCGGCCGCGTCGTCGGGCGGGCGGCCCGTGCTCTCGAGCTTGATAATGGCGCCTGCCGAGAGCGCGCTAACGGCCGCGTGGCCGAGCGGGTCGCGCTTGCTCTCGATCTTGATGGCGCCTGCCGAGAGCGCGCCAGCGGCCGCGTCGTCGAGCGGGCGGCCCGTGCTCTCGATATTGATGGCGCCTGTCGAGAGCGCGCCAGCGGCCGCGTCGCCGCGCGGGCGGCCCGCGCCGTAGTTGCCCAGGGCGTGCCAGCGGCGGGTGTCGTCGTAGTTGACGTGGTGCTCGTAGACGTTGGCGCCGCGGTGTGCCCACGCGTAAACGACGCCGGGCGGGCCGCCGTAGTAGAGGTCACAGCTTATGATGACGCGGCGGCTGATGTAACCCTTGAGGTCGGCGGCGGGCTCCTCGTTGGCTCGAGTCGTTGCTGTGCTCCTCGAGTCCGGCCGCGTCGACGCGTCGACGCCCCCCCGGCTTGGCGAGTCGTCCTCGTCGGCGCCGCCGTAGCCCGGCGCGTCAGACGCAAGGCCAGGCTGAACCTCGATGTTCTCGATTGCCTCGCCCTCGGCGCCGGCGACATCATCCTCGGTGTTGATCTCGCGAAGCGGGGAGACGTCAGCAGGCGCGGCGGTGGTGGTGTTAGACTGCGTGTCGTCAGCAAAGAGGATCTCGTCCGACGAGATCTCGTACCCCCCCCCGGCGACACGCTTGACGCCCGGGAAGCAGTCGGCAACAGACTTGACCGAGTCGGTCACGATAATGGCGCCTGTTGGGGGCGCGCCAGCAGCCGCATGGTCGAGCAGGCCTCGCTTGCCCTCGAGCTTGGTGGCGCCTGCCGAGGGCGCGCCAGCAGCCGCGTGGCCGAGCAGGCCGCGCTCGCTCTTAGGCTCGTTGGCGCCTGCCGAGAGCGTGTCAGCGGCCGCGTCGTCGAGCGGGCGGTGTGGAAAGCAGTGGCAGTCGTGCGGACTGGCCCAGTGCGCGGTGCAAAAGGAGGAGCTGCCGGAGGCGCAGCGCGCGGCGCGCGGCGCGGCGGGGACGGTCCCAGAGCAGCGGGCGCAGGGCGCGCTGCGGCCAGCGGGGACGGTCCCAGAGCAGCGGGCGCAGGGCGCGCGCTGCGGCCAGCGCGTGTGCAGCGCGTAGACAGCAGAGGAGATGCAACGGAGAAGAACAAGAAAGCGAACGCCGCTCATCACGACGAAACACACCAATCACCAAACAAGGCGGGCACCCAAAACAGCACGGGCGCCAACGGCTGGCAGGGGGGGGCACGGTCCCCCCAAAGTGTCTAGACAACTGTGCTAACGACAGGCGGCCCGTGCTCTCGAGCTTGATAATGGCGCCTGCCGAGGGCGCACCAGCAGCCGCGTGGTCGAGCAGGCCGCGCTTGCTCTCAAGCTTGATGCCGCCTGCCGAGAGCACGCCAGCGGCCGCGCCGCCGAGCGGGCGGCCCGTGCACTCCAGCTTGGGTGCGCCTGCCGAGATCGCGCCTGCCGAGAGCGCGCCAGTGGCTGCGCCGCCGAGCGGGCGGCCCGTGCACCCCAGCTTGGGTGCGCCTGCCGATATCGCGCCACCAGCGGCCGCGCCTGCTCTCCAGCTTGTTGCCTGTCGAGAGCGCGCCAGCGGCCGTGTCGCCGGGCGGGCGGCCCGCGGCGAGAGAGAAGCCGCCGGGCTCCTGGTCCTGCTTGGCCTTGTCCGGGACGTAGTTTGGCACCTCTGCTCCGGTCCCATCGGCGCCCCCCCGGCCTAGCGGGTCGTAGCAGTTGGACGCGAAGCCGCACTCCAGAGTGTCGCCAGCAAAGACGATCTCGTCAGACGAGATTTCGTACGCCCCCCCCCGGCGACATGCTGGATGCCGGGAAAGCACAAGACGAGGAATGTAACTGCGCCGCCGATGCTGGTGGTGATGCCCAGGCGGCCGGCAGCAGCAATGCGCGGCGGCTCGAAGCCATCGCCGCCAAAGGCCCGATTGGTGTAGACTCGCCGAGCTCGCGTGCGGCGCCTGCGCCCGCCAAATAGGCTTCTGAGTTGTGCAGCCAATTGAGGTCGTGGCTGGCCAATACGCGAGGCACAGCAAATCCTGGCACTAAGCGCGCAATGGTGTCCGCAGTGGAGACGGCGTGTGCGGCCACGAGGTAGGCGAGGTAGGTGAGAAGGAACCCAATGATGACGGGCTGCATGTGCCGGACCATCGCGGTGAAGGCCTAGCGCGCCGCTGCAACGAAGCCGCTGGCGCCGTCGCGGCACGGCTGAGTGTGCGCGAGGGCGGCCCTGGCGCTGTGGCGCCGGTGGTGACCGCGTCGGCCGCTGCGAGTTCGCGCACGGCGCCTGCGCCCGACGGAGCGAGCGCGGCGATGCTGCCCGCCGTCTCCTCGACGATGGGCGCGAGCGTCTGCGGCGCATCCTGCCAGGAAGTGATGTCGACACTCGCCTCGGCGGCGGCCTCAAACGCGCCGTTGCTCGACGAGTCGCTGCCGACGTACATGATTTCGGCCGCGATGGCGAGCCACTCCGGCTCGGTGCTCTCCGCCCGAGGCCCGACTGGCGCGGGCGGCTTGGGAGCGCTGGCAAGCTTAGCGGGCGTGTTGCCCGCTGGAAGGGGCGTGCCAAGCTCGCGCCTTGTCGTGGGCAGCGCCTCGGTGCTCGTCTCGGGCGGCTCGTTGCTGAAGCCGAGAGCAACACCGGCTTTCATGCCGGCCTCGGCAAAGGCGTTGCCGTAGAGCCCATCGTGCTCCCCCCTGTCCTCGAGCGGCGCTGCCGGGCTGCCGCGCTCGGGCAGTACGGGCTCCTCGCCCGCCACCGCCTCCTCCTCGGCGGAAGCCGCAATTGAGAGGTAGCACTCGCCCGAGGCGGGCACAAGTGTGAGCTCGACTTGCGTGTTGAGCCTGTGGCTCAAAACCGTCGCCGTCCGAGGCCCGGTCGGCGCGAGCGGCTTGAGGGCGCTGGTGAGCTTGGTGGGCGCGTCGCCCGCCGGAAGGGATACGTCAAGCTCGCGCCACGCCGTGGGCAGCGCATCGAAGCCCGTCTCGGGTGGCGCGTCGTCCCGCCGGTATCTTTTCTTGGCACTGCCGTCGAGCCCATCGAGCGCCTCGTGCGTGCGTCGCTCCTGCTCCTCGACGGCGACGTGCTGCTCCGGCTTGATCGGCTCGCCGCCCGTCGCGACGGCGGCGGCGATGGCGACGGGCTGCCCCACTTCGATCACGGCCGCGTGGCCCACCGGCTCGCCGGGCGAGCCACCGTCGCTACATTCGACCCACTCCGTCTGCGCGGGCCCCTCGCCCGCTGCCGCAATATGCGAGTAGTACTTGGCCGGATCCTGCAAGTAGTCCCCGCCAGGGCCTGTCCCGCCCACACAAATGGCCGACCACGGGCGCTAGGAAATTCTACCGAAACAGAAGATCCCAGGTATCCTGGGGCCCCGGGGTTAGTGGGCGGGAGCGCCGGAGAGGTCGTAGCGAGATCTGCTTGAAGAGCTTGTTGAGGCGTAGTTGATGCTGCTGGTAGACCGCGCTCGGCAGACCGCCAGGCCCGACCGGGCGCGGCTCCCTCGTTGAAGAAGATGTTTGTCTTTTTGGTGATAGGCGCTCCGTCATCCCTGCTCCGGACGGCGTACGCCTCGAAGCGCTTGGTCGCTTCTTTGAACCACTCTGGCTCCAGACAGTTGACGTCGTCGAGCACGCGAGGCGAGCGGCACATCGCGACCTTTGGCGAGTAGGGCGTGTCGCTGTCGATGGGGTCGCCGTTCCAGTCGATCTCGCGAATACCGCTCAGCCAGGCCTCGTCGACGGCAGCCTTGTCCATGTCAATGTTGATGAGCGTCTCGGCTCTTGCGGGCATCGTGCCCTTCTTCGCTGTTGCTAGCGGTCCTTTCGCCGCTAGCGCGCTGTCCGCCGATGGGATCCATTCGACGCGGTGTTGTGTTTGTTGCTGGCTGCCCAATGGGAAGCGCGGCAGGGTCATCATGCCCGTTGTTGCAGCTGGTCCGGCGCAATCGTCGGAGTATTCCGTCGCGATCATCGCGTACGTCGCGCGTGCCAGGTGCCGCTACCACTACCACAGATGAACTTGAGCTGCCGCTATGCGACCGCCGGCGCTCTGGCCGGTACGACAAACAGACTTCTTGCTGATTGTAACTCTGGTTTCGAAGTCCGTTACCGCTCTGAACCGACGGTACAGAGCGGTTACACTATAACACACTAAAAGGATATCCCGACGGGATGAATCCCGTTTCCACTTCCAGTGGAATGGGAATGAGTCCTGCTCCTAACCCTTGCGTGGCAGTGCCCCCGCGTTAGAGTACTAAGCGCCGTGGCATGCTGTACTTCACATTCACACCCTCTGCTACCGAGCGCTGTACGTAGAGCTGACGCTAGTTTTGAGTACCCCGGCCCCTACCGGCCCCCGGGGGTCGCCCGGCCTGACGTTGAGCACAACATATTGGGGGGGGGGGCAAGCTAGTTTCAATCCCGACCATTTCGGCACGAAAAAAATGGGCTGTTGTCACCCGCAGCTGGCTGACGCAAGGGCGAAGTGCAACTTTATTCACGGAGCCCCGGATGCACATGTGCAGGCGCCGAAGCCGTGCAACGAGTGGCGGCGGACTGGTCAGTGCGCTCGCGACGCCGCTTGCGCGTTTGCGCATGGCGACCAGCCAGCTGGGCATGGTGTCGGGCTCACCCGTGCCGCGGCGAGTGGCGACGAGCAGCAGCAGCCGCCGCACGTTCCTGGACGGGCCAGCATTTCCGGAGCCTCGGGCCGCGCGATCCTTGAGACCTCTAGCGCCAAAGCGAGCGGCGAGGACATCGATCGACCGCCCTCGTCCCTGGACTTTCCCGATCGGGCCAGCATTGCAGAAGCCGTGGGCCGCGCGATTCTGCAGGTCTCCGATCTCAAGGCGAGTGTCGAGGCGCGTCTCGCCGCCAGCGAGGGGAAGCTGGCCGGCACAGAGCAGCTCGTATCGGTGCTCGTCGAGCAGAAGTTCGCCGCTCTCCAGGTCGAAACCAAGGCGCTCGCAGACGCAAGCGCGGAGATCAAGAAATTCGCCGCGCTCCAGATCGAAACCACTGCGCTCGTAGCACGCGCCAAGGAAATGGTCGATGCGCTCGTCCACGAGAGTGCTTCGATAGTTTTGGCTCGCGAAAAGCGGATAGATTCGCGGATGGCAGTAGTACGCAGTAGCCGAGGAGAAAATCCGGAAGAAGCTCGCCTCTGCTCACAGGGAAATTGAGGAGCGGCTCTCAGCCGCAAGCATGAAGATCAAGCGCATGTCCGAAGAGGGCGAGGGGCGGCTCAGGGCAACCGAAGCCGCTACCGCGAGCTTGCGGGTACATCTGCCGCAGGCACAGCAAGCAGTGTGCATGCCTCCCACCACCGTCGTGAGCACGCGCGCGCCACAGACACAGCAGGAGGTCTTCCGTCCGCCCAGCTCCGTCGTGGACACGCGCGCGCTACCAGCACTTCGGGCGGCATTCTGGGCTCCCACCTTTACCAAAAGCTACGGCAAGCTCAGCCGGGAGCAGGTGCTGCTCCGGCTGCGGCAAAACGCTAGCTTTTCTGGGCAAGTTCTGAGCGGCCTCGACCTTTCAGGCCTCGTCTTTTACAACGCACAGCTATCGAATACCAACTTTGAAGGGGCCAACCTGCACCGCGCCTACTTGGGTGGCGCGAACCTTCAACACGCAAACTTCGCCCGCGACAATCTGACTGGAGCTGATCTGAGCGGTTCGAACCTCCAAGGCGCGACCGGGCTGGGATCAGCTCGCCTCTTCACGAGCGCGCGTGTTTCAGTTTCAGCCGATCTTAAAGGCGCGAAGCACACGTTCAGACAGCTGGTAGCAATTCCCGTCGATGGCACTGTTGTGGTGATAATGGGCCGCCTCTGTCGATGGGGGGAGGAGTACCATTGGGACCCGAAGTGGTGGTCGCGGCAGGAGTGGTCACTGTGCCCGGAGGACGGCTTGAGCTGCACGGCGGCCGAAGAATTCGGTATCTTTGCGCCTTGACCTTTCTCGGACTTGGACAGCCAATACTACCAAACTACTAGGCTGGTTGCGTGGCCAGTCACTAAGATCTGGCTACAGCGAGTGTGTTTCACACAGCTAATCATCCCTGACTTGGGTAGTAAAGTAAGGAGGTTCGGAGCTATTGTAGAATAGGGGGCTATGAGCCTACCAGCCACGAGCGAGGCTACTACTACGAATCTGGTAATAGTAAGTGCTAAGTGCAGTAAGCTAAGTATTGCAGTAGTAGCATCTTAAAAAGCTAAGCACCTACAGCTAAAGCGAAAGAGAAGCCACACTCCGGTGTGCCCCTTCTGCGTCGATGCGATTCTCCAAGCACCTAAGGCTAAGGCCACCTAGATATTTCCAAGGGAGCTCCCCCAGACTTACGAAGCCACTCGTATCGGATTAGTCCCGTGTGCGTGTGTGCTCGTGTGTCTGTTCTATATGAACCGTTTGTGAACCCGCTTACTCTTAATATCTATAACTATAGCCCCACGTCCAGTATGTGCTACTAGCCTAAGCCTAGTCCTAGTCGCTAATTACTAATTAGTCTTAGTCGTGTTTCTGTGTTGTACATGATAGTAAATGATATTATATCATATAATATATCCGATAGGGACAAGGGGAGGCGGAGCGAACGGAGGAAGGGCGCGCTTCTTGGAGCGTGTGTTTGTCTGAGACGAAGGACCACCAAACGCATACGTGCGCGTTCCGCATGCACATGCGCTCCATTTCGGCTGTACCTCCCAGCTCCTCGGCTTCCCCCCATGTAAGTACAAAGTCAAAGTACTCCATTTCAGTACCTGAGTATATACGTCTTTAATATCTTGTTACTTATTCTTATTGGGACTGCATATACCCGCATACCATACCCGGCGGAACAAAATACGGGTGCGGATGGTCGTTTAAGCGTGTCCATAGTATATATATTATTTTTTGAAAATGACTCTGGGTGTGCTCTGTGTCTGTGTGTATATGGCTGCTCACACGTTTTCCTCAGTCAACCGGCGGGGCCGGATCGAGCGGGGGGTATAGACAACGTTTCTTCCGTATCCTTAGTTAGTAGCATTATTATTCTGCTAACGACTGTGTGACACTGTGTGGCTCAAAGCTCAAGATCAAAGCTCAAAGCCGGACCTCGAGCTCGAGGAGAGCGATCCCTAGCTACTAGCAGTGCTTACAACTCGAAAGGAACCCGCATACTCGCTCAAATGCGTTCTGTACTCGGATCGTCCGCTTTCTCACTTTCATCTTCATCCGACAAGCATGCGTTGTTGTTGTCCTGCCATAGCAGGGCCTATAGTTTAAAGTTAAACCGAGATTTCCGACGCTTACAGTGGTCGAAACATGTTGTTAAAGGTTTCCTTGAGCAGCTGCCTCAACCTCAACACGACGTGTGTTAACGTCTGTTAAAGACTGCTCAAGGTGTTCAACTGTTCAAACACTGTTAAATTAGCGCAAAGTTTCTGAATTTTCCGGGTTTCTGGAAATTCTGGAGCTGGAGTTTCCGGAGAAATTCTCAACTGTTCAAATGCGGTCGTAGTGGTTCAAACCACTGTTCACACTGTTCAACCTGAGCGAATCACGTAGCTCCTTGAACAGTTGCTGGGTGGAGGTGTTGAAGAACCTTGAACACCTGGAGAAACTGGTGTTAAAGGAGGTGCCGTTAACACGTTAACACACACTTGAAAGTTAATCTATATGCCCTGTGCCAAAGTCGTGCAGCGCACTCTTGCCCCGTTTGGGCCACATGGAAGACCTCAACTGCGACGCGCCTGCTGCCGAGGAGCTCTCAGCACTTTCTTTCCCGTCACCGGCACACATATTACGTGTGTTTATTGTGCTATTACTATTATTGCCACGACAGCGCGGAAGAAGCGGATCTCTGCGGGCTCTCGTCTCGGACAAGGGCAAGGGCCATTCCGACTTGCGCAGCCTGCCTCTCGCCTGGGGACAAGCCGTGATGACAAACATACATACGCATATAAGCCGGTGATGGGATGCGTGGTGTGTGGTGTGTCTGTGGCACGCTGGAGCTCTGGCGTGGCGCCGCGGGCCTGTGTGCGCGTGCGCATGTACGCGCGTGTGTGTGCTGGTGCCGTCGAATGTCACATACATACACACACAGGAAGAGCTAATAATAAGCTCTAGCTCAAAATGATGTACACGCTACGTGTCTTGACTAATAGGACTAACACCGTAAATGCTACTAAATGCGCTGCACATAACCTGATGCGACTAAGGGAACACCTTCACGCCTAACCTAAGCGTCACAGACTAGGCCTGCGCTCGACTAGCTCACATATTCACAGACGGTTCATATAATACAAGGGAGACACGAGCACACACGAACAGGGAACTGATCCGAAAGTGGCTTTGGAAGCCTCAGGGGAGCTCCCTTGAATAGATCTAGGTGTTTCGAGGGGGAATCGAACGCGCCGCGATCCTATGGCCGCGTTACGCGCCGGCCCGCCGCCCCGCACTCGGAGCCAGGACTCCCACGACCCACACAGAGTTTGGAATTTTGCTTTAGAGATCACACCCTGCCATCGAAGCGGCAACGTTTTCGGGTTAACCCGAGCCGTTAAGCCCAATTTCCTGATCGCGGTTCCCTGGCACTATCTGAGATTTTTCTCATTCAACTGCCGGTAACGGTTGAATTATCGGGTTAACCCGCACGGACATCGTAGCTAACCCTTGTCCCAAATAGGTATATA
>Ga0209491_10007618_pt1 | contig 14182 bp, 12 predicted proteins | sample BON02_FD_187213 | JGI IMG/M metagenome (GOLD analysis project Ga0209491, IMG submission 187213) | Freshwater microbial communities from Lake Bonney liftoff mats and glacier meltwater in Antarctica - BON-02 (SPAdes) (version 2) | ecosystem: Environmental > Aquatic > Freshwater > Ice > Glacier... | reverse complement strand
AACACATTCTTGAAAACCCAGAATTCATCCAGCCAGAGACTCGACGCAATGAAATTTTGAAATTTCTTGAGATGGATTTGAATGACCTTTGCATCTCAAGAACGGTGTGTCAATGGGGTATCACTTGCCCTTTTGATCCAGAATACACTGGAGATAAAAGCCACGTCATGTATGTTTGGTTCGATGCTCTTATTAATTACCTGTCTGGAATACACTATGAGTCGGATGAGTCGCTCGCTCGATTCTGGCCGGCAAACGTGCATATCATTGGCAAAGATATTATGCGGTTCCACACTATATACTGGCCTACTATGCTGATTGCTGCAGGTATCGAACTCCCCAAGACCGTTTTTGGACACGGATTCGTTGTAGCTGAAGATGGTGTAAAGATGAGCAAATCCTTGGGGAACGTAATAGTTCCTGAGGATATGATTTCTTTGTATTCTGCGGATAGTCTTCGTTATTATATGATTCGATCCTGTACCTTTGGTAATGATATACCGTTCTCAGAAAGCAGCCTTTGTTCCATTTTTAACGTGGTCTTCAAAGATGGTCTAGGGAATCTCTTGCATCGAGCATTAAGTCTCTGTAAGGCATATTCTAATGGTCTGGTAACTAGTGAAAAACCGTATTTTGAAAACGGAAGACCTCCATTTGAGTTGGACGTGCTGCGTTCGTTGTTTGAATGTTGTTTCTCTACGGAGCCTCACAAGGTTCAACTGACTGCCACCAGTCCAGCAGCAATACAGTTGCAGAAAGAGAAGACTGGATTGCAATTGCAGACAGCGGCAGAGTATGTGGCCTATGCTGTATCTGATTTGAACAAGTATCTTCAAGACGCTGCTCCCTGGGCTATCAAGGGCAAGGATGAGGAATCTGTTGGCAAGAAGAATGGAATTGTGAGAACAGTAATGGAGGGCATCTACATACTCTTACACTTCTTAGAACCATTCACTCCTCATTTGATTCCTGCTGTCTTTCATAAGATTGGTGTGTCGTCCACGAAGATATCATTGCTCCACTCGTCGTTCGAAAATATTCCGTCTGGAACTAGTACCTACGTGGGAGACATTCTCTGCCGTGAATTCGTCCCGGGCGTGGGAGAAGTAGAAGCTAGATCTGCGGCAGAGACTGCGGCAGCGAAAGAAAAAGCAAAACAGGATGTCGAAAAAGCGAAAGATGCCAAGAAAGCAAAACAGCAACAAAGCCGAGGTGCTGTTGACCAACCGCTTTTCAGCAAGATTGAGTTGAAGGTTGGAAGAATCATTAAAGCCTGGTGTCATGAAACAGCAGAAAAGCTCTATTGCGAAGAGGTCGACATCGGAGAAGAACATCCGCGTTTAATAGCATCTGGTCTTCGGGAGCATTACACTCTAGAGGAAATGCAAGATAGACTTGTTGTGGTGGTCAGCAACTTGAAACCGCGAAAGTTAGCCGGGTTTGAATCAAACGGGATGGTTGTTTGCGCGACCGGAGAGGATAAGGTTGAGTTCCTTCAACCACCAGAAGGAAGTTTGATAGGTGAGCGACTGCAACTAGAAGGGCTTCCGAATGAGTTCGATCCAATGGCTCCAAATGCAGTGACTAAGAAAAAGGTGTTTGAGGAATTCGCCCCCCTGTTTTCTGCCAATGGGGAAGGTGTTGCAGTCTTCGAAAATAATCCTGTTTGCTCCTCTGCCGGTCCATGCACAGTCGGTACTTTAAGAAACGTTCCTCTTAAATAAAATCGTTTAAATTAACTATTTAATTAGGTGATCCATTTTCCTTTGTTCTCTTTGCAACGAGCAGCGAGCGTGCTAGAAAGTGATTCGTAGCCTTCTGATGTGGCAAGCGCTTCAGGATTGCCCCCAACATTAATCCTACTAATTCCTTCAATCTTTAGCAAACCCTCAGGAAGACGCTCCAGTTGGTTTGCATTGATAAACAAAGTTTGCAAACTGGTGCAATTTTCTACATGACACCCATCGAGATTCGTCAACGCGTTCTGACCCAGTTTGCATATTTTCATCATTGTCATTTTAGACATATCAATCATGCTAGTAAGCTTGTTAGAAGAAAAATCTAATGTCTCAATTGCTGAGCACTGAGACATTGAAGCAGGAATCTGACTGAGAATATTGGTGCTGAGATCCACTACTTGCAGTAAACCACATCCTTCAAACGCATCCTGTTGGATCTCGGCAATCGAATTCCTGTTCATCTGCAATTGGCGCAAGTTAATCATTCCTTTGAAATCATTCAGCATTACTATGTTGTTCCATGACAAAGCCAGTCGCTCTAATTTTTTCCACTTGGCAGTAGATGGAATCGTCTTCAATTTATTCCCACCGACATTCACATCCAACAAGTTCTCCAAGTCTCCAAAAGTCTTCGGAAGCTTGATCAGTTTATTGCTGAACATATTTATTTCTTCGAGATTGACGCACTGACCAATCGAATCTGGTAAATTCGTCAATTTGTTCTTGAAAGCGATGAGAACTTTCAACAATGTCATGTTTCCTAGACTATCCGAAAACTGTTCAATGCTGTTTTCTGAACAATTTAACACCTCGAGTCCAGGAAGATGGTTGAAGATGGGGTCCACGCATGAAAGCACGTTCTCAGAGACATCCAGCTCTTTAAGACCGGATAAACTCGCCAAACTTGGGAGTTCAGATATCGAATTCTTCTTTAGAGTTAGCTTGACAAGAGAGGCACCAAGATTAACAACAGATTCCGGTATCTTCTTCAGCGAAGGAAGCTGAAATACGTACATGTTGCCAGCAACTTCGTCGTCGTCTCGATCAGCAAACGATAAATTTACTTCTTCCTCTCCTTGAGCTTTCACCAGTTGGTCAACATCAGCAGGTGATTTGCTCTCACATTTTTTAAGGATGTTCATGTATGCCTCCACGGCACTGAACACACGATGACGTCGGTCTTTCCAACCTTGAAAGTCATCCATTGAAGGATGCGGTTTGTCCATAACCGGATTGCAGAACTTGGTACAGAATTCATCTTGTGACACCATCGTTTCAAGCTTTTTACATAGATCCATCAGCACTTCTAAGGATTCTGTCTCTGTCATTAGCTCCACGCCACTAGCACTTGCTGCAGCACCCATTTTCTATATGACGATATCTACATTTTTAATTAGGTTTTACTATAAGAGAAAGAACGCGGATTATTCGTTTTCAACGGATCTTTCCTGTTTCAAATTTTTTCCAGTTTACAATTTTGGTCCATTTTTTGAAAAAATTCTGATAATCATACCTCACGGATTGCCATCAGGATCTTTTCTTTCAACAAGATACTCTTGTTTATTAAGAAATTATCATTCGATGGCTTTTATCCACTACTTGGTGCTTTAAAAAGATCAATTTTTGTTTTGTTTCGAAATTTAAATTAGCTTCGGCTTCTATCCACTAATTGTTGTGTTTAAAAAAAATCTATTTTTGTTGTGTTAAAAAAAGTTTAATAGTTGTTGTAGGTTGATCCATTTGGGGTTTAAATTTTAATTATCTTCTGTTTGTTTAAAAAAAAAGTTCAACGGATAAAAATGTCAGTTCGGGAACAATGCGAGCGCATTTTCTTGTGTGGTGGCTGATGTTCAGCTTCCTAACAACAATTCATGGAATTTGCAGCGATTGCGATTGCGAGGATCTTGCTTCGAAAAAAGAATGCGAATGCTGCGATATGAATACCTGCAACTTGACAAGCCATTGTCCTTCATCTTGTTCCAATGGTTTGAGGGACAAACATGAAACAGATGTTGACTGCGGAGGAGGGACTTGCTCAAAGTGTGAGCCATACAAATTTTGTAATGCTGATTCCGATTGTGACCAGCTAGTAAGTCATGCAGTACATTGTGTCAAATCAAGGACCAGCAGCAACATGAAATGCACTGTTGATTATTCTCCGGACAACAGGATGAGCCTTAGCGACTCAGTGAGTGACTATTTCAAAGACAATACATTGTTGAGCATTCTTATTGTCACTTTTTTAGTTTGCTGTTTTCTGTCTTTGCTCAGTTGCATTCTCATCAAGTTTGTTTTCAAGGACCCCAAACGTAGTGGTAGCTCACCGTCCGCTGCAATTATACCTGATATTCAATCTCCAACTAGAAAAAAAAGGGAGCGAAAAGATAATTGCCAGCCAGATGTAGTCTTTCAGTGGCAATGCAGTGCATGTGAGCAACAAAATAGCGGTCTCATTAGTCACTGTGAGAAATGCAATACGATTAATCCGAAAGATCAAGATTTCAGCGAAAACGATCACGACGTTGCATTTATTTAGAAAACCAATTATTTATTTAGAAATGTTTCTTTCAGTTGTTGGAGCGAATCTAAGAAAATTTGTATTTGACACAACTGCAGTTGGAGATTGGGTGGCCTTTCTATGGAGAAAAATGGTTGATCTTGATCTCCTGAGGGCACTATTGGCTCAGGCACAATTGTTGGTACGACGCTGCTTAATATTTGTTGTTCATATTCCATAGCTAAACGCTCACATTTGGGAATCACCGTTTTTTGAAGATTATTCTGAAATTCGACCATAAAATCAAATTTTGAATTCGTTGACAAACACTTCTTCACCATTAGAATCGATAACAACATTAGAGAACCAATCACCTCGAAATTCACCTTGAACATGTCTTCGTCTTCTGAAATCAAATTCAGCTGCTGTTTAATAAATTCCGTGTTTTTTTTCAGATATGTTTGTAAGCCTACCGGACAAGCACACCAGCTAAGAAAAACATCATTCTTCATTGTATCAACTATCAAAGACTTCACTTGAGCAAATGCAATTTGACAGTAGATACTTTGAAGCAGAGAAAACTTGGTGTTGGGTTCGAAGCAGCTTAGCAGGTGCTGCAATAATTTGAATGCACTCTTCCTTGATTCCGGAACCGGATGATACACCATGTAAACAATGAAGGGAAGGAAAATGCCTGCGTGCTCTTTGATTTCATTTTTTGCAATGCATGCTGGTTCTCTTTCGTTTTTGAAACAGCAATTAAATATACGAGTTCCGCGGTCAGCAATATGCGTGCTGTCTCGAACTTGAAGAAAGTAAGTTGCAAAAGGACCAATAACCTTAAGATCCTTTCCGAGTGAATCCCCAACGGGCATGAGCTCTTTACTGGTGAATGCAACCATAAAATAGAGCAAATTAGCAACACCAGCCACGGGCCATGTAATCGTCATTTGGGTTTTGCATAGTAACTCAAAAACGCTACTTTCAAACGTGAATACAATATTCGCGAGGAATCCTAGATCGGTGACACAAGTGTCGATACGCCGTTCACATGATTCGAAAACTAATAGAATAACTGCAATGAGTTTCTCTGCCTCAATCTCGAATCGTGAGAAGACTTGCAAATAACGCACAAGGAAAGGCAGTAAAAAAGCGGCCTCTTCATCAGCGAAGGAATTGAAACCTCGGTGCATCGTCTCGGCGCCGTCCACGTAGGCTTTCGACGTACGAGAGTTTACTTGGCAACTGGCAAACGAGCGAGTCAAAAGTTTCATCATCACTGACATTCCATTCGATGTGATATTTTCTCTTCCTAGTGCAGATTTACTTATCATTAACAACTCTCTCGACGAGCTACGAATTCGGATCTCTTCCAATGTCTTTTCATAACGTAAGATTTCATAATGTGATGAACCAAGTTACTTACATCCAAGCTACTTACATCCAAGCTACCTGCCTCATTGCATAGCGCCCCGTAACAATCCCATACACTATCTGGGACTGAATCATTACCTCCTAAAAGTGCAGCAACCACCTCCGTCGTTTCCATACGAGATAGCGATGCGGTCCCCGCACCTCTCGTCGCCTGAGATTGCAAAAGTGAGTTGGTTGAGTAAGCTTGTTTCCTGGGTATCCATAAGCTCCTACTAGTCGTTTATACTTGTAAACAAAGGTGAGGAAATTGACTAGATGAATATTTGATCACCGTGATGGCTGTATGTTGAATCATCCCTAGTTGGGACAATTGGCATTGAAAACAAGCTGATGGGCCGAGTAACTTGGGGTTTGTAGAGAAAATGGAGTTTAGATATCGTACTGTTTACAAGTTGTCGAATTTATTTGTTAAAAATCCCAACTCAAGGCATCGCCATCTTGGAGCGAAGTAATGAAGTTTGCGATAGCACCCAAAAATAGTTACGAATCATGTTGATTTAAACCATATGTATATGTGTATTTTTAAATTAATATCTGGTGTTGAGAGTTCTCAAAATTCATTACCTTTCAACCAAGTACTTGTGTATCACAATGTATCACTTGTTCAAATTTCCCCGCCAACTAGGTCCTCTCCAACCTCTTCAGTATAGTTCAATGAATAAATATTTATGAATAAATTCATTTTAAGCATACCGGTATACGAAATAATAACTTGTACTCTTTTTCAGTTGATTCCGTTTCAAAAACGCTCAGGATGAATCTCCCATTGAAGCAATATCGTTTTACAACTGCAGGTTCGAATTGGTTCACAGAAACTTGAAATATGCTCACTTTAAATCCGTATTCTACATGATGAATTAATTAAGCTTTTACAAATAAGTATGCAAGCAAATGTTCCCTGCACGTCTTTCCTGCTTAGTATTCTATCAAAGTGACTTTGAACTATTTCCGCATTATCTTTGGCATTTCCAAGAATGGTTTACCCCGTGCATCATGGTCTTTTGGTATTCGATCATATTTACTATTGATAAGCAGTAATCCAATTTCTTCATCAGTGGGCTTGAATATCAAACAACCTGCAAACGGGCTAGGCCCTAGAATATTCATCATTGGCAAATGTAGGTATCTCTCACAATCAAGGAGATCAATGTTCCGCCGCAGACTGGACCAATTAGACACTGCGGTACACTTGGTCTTAAAGAACCTTCGGAAAGGTTGTCCATCGGTTACTGCTCTTTTCAACCCGAACGGAGATTCAATGAAAGTCTTACGGACAAGTGACGGGGTCGAAATATCTGCGGAACATACAGGTACAAGAAAACTGTAATTTCCTACTTTGTTGGCAACGCATCCCTCCACACGCTCTCGCAGATCCACTTCAAAAAGACCAATGTCGGCACCGAACACTTGACTTCCTAAAACAAGAGAGGTCAGGATGTCATTGGTGGAGACGTACGCGACACCATCGACATGCTGCTTTTGACTGACAATATATTCTTTATATACCTGACAAAGCAGAATTTCACGTTTTTTACCGCGGAATGCGTCGCCTATGATGCTTCCAACCATGTTGGCAATCAACCAGCCATTGCCAGCCAACTTCCGACTTATTGATCCTATTGTGGAGTCTTGGACTTGACGAAATTTGACAGAACCTAGACGTTCTGGGTCCAGAGAACTCACTTCCCGAGTGAACACCTCGCATATATTGTAGAAAGTGGCGCCATCGGCTAGTGTATGGTTGATTGAGACCAGTAGCATGAACTTTCCCGATTTTTTGGAATCGCAAACGACCACCACGCGAAATCGGTCATCTTTGGGTCCTGGATTTCCAAGCTGTTTCCCATTCTTGCACAGATGAGGCTCCAAATTTTGCATCAATTTAATGTAGTCGGTTTCATCAGTTTCGAGGTCTACGCAATAGAAATGCAAATCTATGATGGCTTCAAGATGCTGAGGATTAATTGCTTTGGGAAATAAAAGATTTTTTTGCGCCATATCGCGGCCAGACACGGATTCGCCACTAGAATAGCTCCGGTGCGTTGCTTCAAATAATCAACAGGTATTTTGCTGGATTTAAAAAACGACACGGCGGAAACTGCAACGCCAAGCTACAAGGATGTTTTTTCATCTAACTGGCGATCGATCTACAACTAACCATCCTGAACAACTTCATACTTACTCATACTACCGACGAGCCCTCGCGATACAATACCGTTCTTTTATTGAGGGGGGCTGCTCGCATGTCGCTGCTTCATTTCTGCTGTATTTTTATTTACAGGCGGAAAATGCCTTGAGTGCGGGAGCACATGCAAAAGATGCATATGCATATGTAATAGAAATGACGCAATATAAAGTTATAATAACCAATATTGAGGTTCCGATTTATGTGGTTGAAGGAGGTTCCAACAAAAGGACACAACTCACACAAGGTAGGATATCGAGCACTGGACCAATTCAAACGATTCGTAAATACAATAGGCTCATCTTCAGGTCCTTTAACAAATTGTAATAAGGAATTCTATTATTTCTTATTAGCAGACATTTCGCACTTTGGGTATTTCATGGAACTGTTGTCTACCCTGGTAGAGATATACGATTACAATATTTTTGAATTCAATAAAACTGTTTCCCATAGAGAATTAAATCCAATAACTTAACTTCATTTCTACACAAGGTAATCCATGTTTTGATTAAATTTTTAAACCTTTAATAAATACAAACGATTCTATTCATTACATAATAGCCTTGCCACTATGACACTGATATCGTCACGCCGTGTATGCAACTTATCAGTGTCCCATCGGTTTCTGGCCAACTCTATTATCTTGTTAGCGGACTTCAAAGGATCTTTGTGTTTGAAGACCACGTTTAAAACTTCTTCATTGGACATCTGGTCCCACACACCGTCAGAAGCCAGCACGAGATATTCTACTTTATCCTCTTGCAAACACCGCTGCTTAACCTCAGTATCAGCCGACACGCCCAAGTTCACATGGGCATCTTTGTCACCGATCGATCTTGTAAACATTACCCCATACACAATCTGACCCTTGTCATTGCGTCGACACACATACGTCTTGCCATCTTTCTTCTTTCCTCCTCGAAGTTCAGACTCAGACAATAGCACAGCCGAGCTCAAAAGTACTCGCTCTTGCTCAGTGACGTTTTCCGGTTTGTGATCATCCGACATCACATGCACTTTGAACGCTCTATCGTTAGTACCCTGAGACCCCAAGATGCATCTAGAGTCACCAACATTGGCCACATACAAATTATTGTTTTCCACCATGGCTATCACTACTACTGCGCCACTAACATCAGGGTCTACATCGCCAGGTTTGGACGGATTGATCGCAATGAAGGCTTCGTGTATGTTAAGCATGGCGATGCGTATGGCGTCGTTAGGATTAGCTTCATCGCCAAGCTCCTTATACACCTCCTCCAGTTGGTGATGTAAATTGTCCCTGATGAAATGGGCCGCATATTCCCCGTACGGTCCGTGCCCATCGAAAATACCAAAAACTGCCCGGGAGCCGATGTGATTGAAAACTGTCAGACTATCTTGATTGGGTTTACTTTGAGGGGCTCCGGGGGCTGGTCTGCCTTGGAGGGATCCGTAACCGAAGGAAATAACTGCATTACCGCCCACAATCAAATCTTCCGACTGAGTCATCACTTTGGGGTAATCAATCGGATCCCCCATGATGTACGAGGGAGTGTTTGCTGTCATAATACCAGCTGAGATCAGAGATTCAGAATTCAATGTAGACTCCAGTTTCTTCTCGCGTTTCAGCGTGTTCATGGCACTTTTAGGAATGATCATACTATTGGTTTGCATAAGACCACCATTCGTTTCCTCCAAAGGATCGCCATCCAACATAGGCTTGCTTGATGCGCAACCCATTATAGAACAACTATATGATTATATAGGTAGATATAAACGGAGACTACCTTCTACACACCTAGCTCACTTTCTGGACTGGAGGAATGCGGTACGGTCCCCTTCCTGTGCTCCACAATCTATTGCTCGGCCTCTTCACTCTCAACAAGATGCCAATAGCCCTACTACAAACTACCTTTTCGAAACTCGGGAAATTGGACCACATGTGGAAATGATACACACCGATTCAACTCTCTTCATCTCATCTTTTTAATGGATACAATTGTATCAATTTTTCCACTTTGATTTTGAATATCCAGCTTCTATTTTTTAGCTACAATTTGCTGATGAAAATCGGTGAGGTAATCAGAAGCAGCATCACTACGAGAAATCACTGAATTTACAGCGCATCACTCAGGATTTTATTTTAATTGCAACCCTCAATTTGACAGCAATGTCATCTGCAAAAGCCTTCCATGAAACATTCACTAAAGCATTTTAAAAAAATGAATACACTCAAGTCCCTCTCCCTACATTCCCAAAAGGATCTCGCGTATCTAACCCAAATCTCTGCAATATACCTTAGTCCAGCACCAATACAAATTATGATGAAAGGACCCAAAACATTATTTTGAAAAACTTGATACTTTACCTTCTTTGACTTCTCCTTCGCGTCTAAAACCTTGTAAAATGATAATTTTTCATGGTAACACTTCGCAAATGGGTCAGCAAAGGAAATATCTAAATACCTAAATTGAAATTCCGTCTCGACCCATTCACTGTCACACAACCACGCACTTGAGCACTTCAGTATATGGTTTACCAGTAAAATCGTGACATAAAACCTGCTCGCCAATAGAATCCACCAAGCCAACATATCGTACAAATGCTCAAAAACCTGAATAGTCCTGTTATGAGGGAAATAGCCTTGAAGTAGGATTTGAACGATTTACAACTTGCGATGACTTAATCTGTGGATACCACCTAAAGCAGGAAAGCAAACCACAATAATCCTATTCTTGGCTTGAAAATCGAAATGTCACAGTGATTCTTGTTTTTGTTTGGGAAAGTGGAAATATTAGCTAGCATTCAATATGTTCCACAAGATTTGTACGTTAAATAAATGTACTTGGGCAGTAGATATCCATATTCAATTTATATCGATTCCTTTTTCAAATCAAACATTCAATCAAGCCATTACAGGTACAATGTTGGCCGTGGTCTATATGGTGATCGTCATTGCTGTGCATGGATATGATCCTATTCTCCAACTTGACATTCGTAAAGCTGTTCGTAACTTCACAGGTATACCATGGGATGCTGCTTACAACTACACAATGGAAAGATATGGTGATATCTCAGAGTGGGACACATCTCAAGTCACCAATATGGACTATCTTTTCCAATTGAAAACAACTTTCAATGAAAACATCAGTCTTTGGAACGTGAGCAAAGTTACGAGTATGAAATTTTTGTTTCGGGAAGCCAGTACTTTCAATGGAGATATTAGTAGTTGGGATGTGAGCAATGTTCTGGATATGGAATTTTTGTTTTCCCGGGCCTTTGTGTTCAACATGAATATCAGTGATTGGAACGTGGCCTAAGTGACAAACATGGAGTCTATGTTTAGCGAGGCTAGTGCTTTCAATGGAGATATCAGTGGTTGGGATGTAAAGAGTGTGGCGAACATGGAAGGTATGTTTTCCAGAGCTTCATCCTTCAACATGGATATTGGTGACTGGGATATGAGCAACGTTACGACCATGGAAACTATGTTCTATAATGCTATTGTTTTCAACCAAAGTATCAGTGGATGGAATGTGAGCAAAGTGACAAACATGAAATCCTTGTTTAGGGAAGCTAGTACTTTCAATGTAGATATTAGTAGCTGGGATGTGAGCAATGTCCTGGATATGGAATCTATGTTTTCCCGGGCTTTTGCGTTCAACATGAATGTCAGCGATTGGAACGTGGCCAAAGTTGCGAACATGGGGTATATGTTTAGCGAGGCTAGTGCTTTCAATGGAAACATCAGTGGTTGGGATGTGAAGAATGTGGCGGACATGAGCAATATGTTTTCCAGCGCTATTGTTTTCAATCAAAATATCGGTAGTTGGGACGTGAGTAATGTTCTGAATATGAAATCTATGTTTTTCCGGGCTCATGGATTCAACATGAATATCAGCAATTGGAACGTGACTAAAGTTGCAAACATGGGGTATATGTTTAGCGAGGCTAGTGCTTTCAATGGAAACATCAGTGGTTGGGATGTGAAGAATGTGGCGGACATGAGGAATATGTTTTCCAGAGCTTCATCCTTCAACATGGATATTGGTAGTTGGGATGTGAGCAATGTTCTGGATATGGAATTTTTGTTTTTCCGGGCTTTTGTGCTCAACATGAATATCAGCGATTGGAACATGGCAAAAGTGACAAACATGAGGTATCTGTTTAGCAAGCTAGTGCTTTCAATGGAGACATCAGTGGTTGGGATGTAAAGAGTGTTGCAAACATGGGGAATATGTTTTCCACAGCTAGTTCTTTCAATGGAGATATCAGCGGTTGGGATATGAGTCACGTTACAAACATGGGAGGTACGTTCTTCAATGCTATTGGTTTCAATCAAGATATCAGTGGATGAGATGTGAGCAGCGTGACTACCATGGGATTTTTGTTCAACAATGTTATTGTCTTCAATCAAAATATCAGTGGGTGGGATGTGAGCAGTGTTACTGATTTTAGTTCTATTTTCTTTGGGTCTGATTCGTTTAACTATCGGCTTTGCTGGAATGTTACTGAAGATAAAGCCACCACCATTCGCACAAGCAGGACTTCTGATGATGTTAGTGTTGGGATTCTCGGTGATTGCACAGCTTCAATTTCAGATTCTCCTTCAAGTTCACCTTCAAGTTCTCCATCGATTTCTCCTAGTAATTCACCGTCTAGTTACCTTCCAAGCTCACCAAGTAGCTCGCCTCCGAAATTTCATTTAAGGTCACCAAGTAGCTCACCGTCGAGCCTACCAGCTTTACCATGCACACCTGGGAGAGACTGCCTGAGATGCTTGGCCCATTGCTACGCCCGACGCGATACTGTTGTGAATACTTTCAATTCTTTTAACTTCAAGGAGAAGAACAGAGGCTATTTTACCCTCTATTCATTTAGGGAATTCGCTGTCGACGCCCTATTTGTATCTGATACCAACAAACATAACAAGCAAGTGTCATGGATGACTCAAGTAAACACCACAGGACCAAATGGACAGCCACAATTGTTTGATATAACGAATTGCAGATCAAATCGAAGAAACCAAACAGTGGTGAAGTATACATCAGTTCGGGGGGAAATAATGAAGGTTTTCGTGATTTGTAAGAGAAAAGGCTCGATAAAGACTTCCAAAAACTTTCGTTTGGATGTAAAAGTGAGGAAAGTGGATAGCCACATTCGAAAATGTAATCGAGGCATTAATTGTTTCTTGGAGTATGAAAGTGGTGGAACAGGATTATGTTTCCCATCGAGTACAAGGCGAACAAAACGAGGACCCAAATGCAAGAAATCGTGATTCGTATCTGTTGGTGCCTTTAGTATTAAGGTTTTTGTAGTCGGCGGATAAGTCGGCTTCATCAATTACTAGAATCTTCAAATCAGTGACGAAAACTCTCAGGCTGGGTCAAAAACACGAAAATTTATTAGAATTAGAATGGACATTTCAAAATATTATATTAGTATTCTCGAACTGAATGTTTTGTATTCGTTTGAACAGGAATTTCTAGAATCATTCTCAATATATCCATCACCCAGAAGCCATGTTTGATGAAGATGGTAGCTGTCACATTATTGTTATTGCAAACGAATTGCTTTCACTTTAGTCTCACTCAAGGATTCCTGACTCCCCTGATCCTGGATAATAAGTTGATTTAAATTGAGATCCCCGAAGGATTTCATACTGGAAGCCGAGAGTATCGCCTGAGGAAGCCTCTTTATGGATTGACTTCTCTCCGCTATTTTGAACACATGTCTGTGTTGCTGCTCAGAAAAGGCTTCAGCAAAGTGAATGGGACCTTTTAAGAGAAAGGCATTAATGGGACATTTAAAGCTTTTCAAGTGTCTTTGTTGATGATTTTAAAATATTCGACCAAGGAGAAGGATTGGGTGAAAAATCTCTTTCCGGCATTATTACTCTCATTCTACATACTTATTTCTAGTCTCGAATGACTAGTAAAGCCTAACGCAAATCACGAAAGAATCACATTTTTGCACATCTCAAAAATCACGAAATTTAAATATTCACTTCACGCAGTAGGAAAAACATAATGTCGCGAGTATTGAAGGACATATACACACACGGGCATCACCAAAGTGTGGTATCACAACATGCAAAACGCACCGTCCAATCATCAGCCGCGTTTATTTTACCGTTGCTTGAAAAACAACATACGAAGTTGCTCGACGTTGGTTGCGGGCCAGGAAGCATTACCATTGGATTCTCTCCACTTTGCAAACAGGTTGAAGCGCTGGATTATTCTGAAGCTGCAGTGAAGATGGCACAGGAAGCGTCGAAGGTAAGTTGCAATGTTAGTCGTAATTGCTTTATAATTAATGTAGTTCAGGAATTGAAAAATGTTACAA
>Ga0209491_10007617_pt1 | contig 14183 bp, 10 predicted proteins | sample BON02_FD_187213 | JGI IMG/M metagenome (GOLD analysis project Ga0209491, IMG submission 187213) | Freshwater microbial communities from Lake Bonney liftoff mats and glacier meltwater in Antarctica - BON-02 (SPAdes) (version 2) | ecosystem: Environmental > Aquatic > Freshwater > Ice > Glacier... | reverse complement strand
GGCTGCCAGATGTAGAGAACAAGGATTAGCCAAGGAATAATGCCGGTCATTGATCCGAAGATAAATGGGAGGCCTTTGCCGTTTCCAGGGGTTTCGTACTTCTCTTGAAGAGCACCGAAGAAGATCATTGATGCGTTCACCGCGAAGATCGCCACCAGGGCCGCAATGTCGGTAATACCGTTTAGTAATGCGATGCAGAAGATCATGACCGAGGAGCTAAGCGAATACTCGACCCAGCGGAAATAGTTGTGGTTTAGCTTCAAGCCGGCCTTGTAGCGCTGGAAGAACATTGGCGAAGAGATAATGAAGTGGAACAGCGCAGATAGCGCCAAGAAGCCAACAATTCCGGCACCAATGTTGATGTCAAATAGAGTCACCACGTCGACTGGACTGGCCACTCCCGGAGGACCCGTTGGGTATTCGATTTTTACCGGATACAGAATCTGGTAGTCAAGCATTGTCAAAACGTATGAGAACCCCACCGCTTGGATTAGGTGCAAGAAACCGGCAACTACGTTGTACTTTCGTAGTCCCCCGATTTGCTGGTCCGGTGTTTTAGCCGGCTTTATTGTTTTTGCCATTATGAGAACTCCCTAGTTCTAAGTTGTGTCCAGTCTAGGCCTGCGAGCGCGAGCGCTCGAGCTTTGCGCCCTCAACATCGACCTCAGGCAACAACCTGTCGAGCCACTTTGGCAGATACCAAGCTGCTTTTCCAATGACGCTCATCAAGGCAGGGACCAGCAACAGTCGAACTAGGAACGCGTCAATCAGGACGCCGATTGCCAGACCGAAGCCCATCGGCTTAATCATGGTGATGTGTGAGAAGGCAAAACCACCAAATACCGCGACCATGATGATGGCTGCGGCGATAACGACCGGCCTGCCCAAGTGGATACCGGAGTCAATAGATTCCTTTGCGCTCTTGCCGTGAACATATGCCTCACGCATACCCGAAACCACGAATAGCTGGTAATCCATTGCAAGGCCGAACAGGATTCCGATCAAAAGAATTGGCAAGAAGCTAAGTATTGGACCGGCTTGAGTAACGCCCAAAACTTCCGACAACCAACCGAACTGATAGACCGCGACAACCGCGCCCAGAGTCGCCCCAACGGTTAGCAGGAAGCCACCGGTTGCAACCAAAGGAACAATGAGTGACCTAAACACCAGAATCAAAAGCAAGAACGACAAAATGACCACTGTGCCGAGGTAGAGCGGCAACACATCGGCCAGTTTCTGAGAAATGTCTATGTTCACAGCCGCGATACCAGTGACCTCAATGTTTGCGTTTAGCTCAGTTGGAAATACTTTTTCAAGTTCTCGAATATCGAACACCAATTGCTCAGTCTCAGCACTGGTTGGGCCAAATTCCGGAACCAGCACAAACATCAAGTCCAGGCCAGAGGTCGAAACTCCTCCAGGAAGCACTGCCGAAACATTATCCAGCGCAAATAGACGCTCTGCGACCTCCGCCTGCATCTCAAGCTCTGCGATCTTGTCAAGTTTCTCTGGAACATCGACTATTGCAACCAAGCTGCCGTTGCTGCCGGGGCCGAAGGCTTCGGAAATTAGCGTGTAGGACTTGAATGCGGTTGAGTCGCTTGCCTCGGCTCCACCGTCTGGCAGCGCAAGACGCATGCTCAAGGCGGGAACCGCCACGATCATCAAAATCGTTACTACTCCAACGATGACTAGCCAAGGACGCTTATTAGCAAACACAGGCTTGTGGCTGGCGTTTGCCTCTTCGAGGGCATGAACCTGCTCTGGCGTGCTCGAAAGGCCTGTTGCGGCACGCGCTAAGCGTTCTTTTTGCGTCAGGACTTTTTCTTTGGCTAGACCCAGCACCGCAGGCACCAAAGTCAGTGCAACCGAAACTGCAACCACAATCGCCAGCGCTCCAGCGGTACCCATCAAGCCTAGGAAGCCCACACCGGTTAAGTTCAGAGCCAAGAGAGCAATAACTACAGTGATACCTGCAAAGACGACGGCATTGCCGCTGGTGCCATTGGCAAGACCGATGGATTCTTGAAGTTCAACTCCAGCTTTTAGCTGACGTCGGTGACGATTCAAAATAAATAACGAGTAATCGATTCCCACCGCAAGCCCAAGCATGATTCCCAGCAATGGAGTGGTGCTGGTCATTTCAATCACGGAGGACAGGGCAAAGGTTATGGCCGCAGAGATAGCGACTCCAGTGATTGCTGCAATCACGGGAAGTCCGGCACCAATGAAGGTTCGAAGCATTATTGCAAGCACAAGTGCTGCGATTGCCAAGCCAATTATTTCTCCGATGCCCAGAAGTCCATCAAGTGAGAACACCAAGGATTGTGAGTATTCGACCTGAATTCCAGCAGGCGTCTGAGCCGCTATGAGCGCCACAACCTCGGAGGCTGCCACCTCATCTAGCTGACCAGTCGGCTGATCAAAGTAAATCGTGGCAAAAGCGGTCTGGCCATCAACTGAAACGGTGCGGAAATTATTGGCGGTGCCAAGGAGCTTTTCGCCTGCCACAAGCTGGACTTCATTGCTCGCAAGCTCGGTCTTGCCCTCATCAAGTTTGGCTTGCCCGTTGGTTAGCTCGGTCTGCTGGAGTGCAATTTTATCAAGTCCAACTTGAATCTGGGCTAGCCCGACTAAGACCTGCTCGGTTCCGGGGGCGTTATTGGCAACCATGGATTCAAGAGTTTCCTGCAACGCTTGAGCCTGGGCCTCTAGATCAGATTTAGCGGCATCCAGTTGATCTTGTCCGGCGTCCAACGAAGCCTGACTTGTATTGATTTCAGCCTTGCCGTCCAAAATAGCCACTAGGCCAGCAGCCAAGTCAGCCCGCTGACCATCAAGGGTTGCTTGAGTAATAAATGGATCAGCAACATCGTCCACAGCAATCAGTGCTTTGACGCTGTCTAGGAGATTAGAAATGCCCGAAATCTCCGCCCCTGAAAATTCAACTCCGTCTGCTTTGTGGAAGACAACTTGTCCGGAAGCTCTGGCAGCCTCGGGGAATGTCTCCTGAAGTGAAGTCGCTAGGTCCTGAGATGGAATGCCGTCTAGGGTCATTGTGGTTCCGAGCTTGCCTCCGGAGAGCAAAGCCGCGGCTCCTGCAGTTCCAATCAGTAGCACCCAGATAGCTATGACAGCGAAGGCTCGTTTGGCAGAAAATTTTCCAAGGCGGTATAGCAGCTGGGCCATTTAGTTCCTAAATCATTTGGAGCACGCTTGCGTGCGGGGTATGGAGGCTCCCTAAGGTTAGAAGTCCAGCCTGATAGATGGCTGGGCATCGATCTGAGCGCCTCCTATCCAACAGCCCAGTAACCAAAATTCATCCCGCGCTCATAAAGCCTCTGTCACTAGTCTTTTTGGCGAGGCTGCATCGACTGGAGAACTATGACTGACAACACAACCGCCTTCACCGCGGATGAGCGAAAAGCAATGCGAGAGAGGGCTAAGGAGCTAAAGAATAAGGATGACAAGATCGCCGCAGAGGCGGATGCCATGCTCAAAATCGAGCAGATGGATAGGGGCGACAAGGCAATGGCACTAAGGGTCCATGAGCTCGTGAAGACCCATGCCCCAGACCTTGATGCGAAGACCTGGTATGGCATGCCAGCTTGGGGGCACAACGGCAAAACCATTCTGTTTTTTCAGAGCGCCGGAAAGTTCAAGGTGAGGTTTGCAACTCTTGGGTTTAGCGAGCATGCAACTCTGGACGAGGGTGAAATGTGGCCGATCTCATACGCACTGAACAAAGTTGACAAAATGGCGGAGACTCTCATTACTGAGCTAATCAAAAGGGCAACTGGGCGACTATAAATAGTGTTAGCTTGCCTAAGCAAGTATTATTTCCCAAGCCACCCAGGCCCTGCAACTAGCATCAAAGTAAGGATGCAAAATGAACCTGATCTCCCACTACATTTCTGGTGCCGAACAAAAGCCCTCATCAACAAGGACGGCGCCGGTTTATGACCCAGCTCTTGGAACAGAGTCCGGCCGAGTTGCCCTGGCTGATGCTAAAGACATCAAAGCTGCCATCGACTCTGCAAAGCTTGCCTACCCTGCCTGGCGCGACTCTTCATTGGCTAAGCGCCAACAGATAATTTTCAAATTCCGTGAGCTATTGAATGAGCGGAAGCCCGAGCTTGCAGCAATAATCACTGCCGAGCACGGCAAAGTTTTATCTGATGCCCTTGGAGAGATAACTAGAGGCCAAGAAGTTGTGGAGTTTGCCTGCGGTATGCCTCATCTACTAAAAGGCGAATACTCGGAAAATGCATCAACCCATGTTGATGTGTACTCCACCAAGCAACCCCTTGGAGTCGTAGGCATCATTAGCCCCTTCAATTTTCCAGCAATGGTGCCGATGTGGTTTTTTCCCATAGCTATTGCCGCCGGCAATACCGTGATTCTAAAACCGAGCGAAAAAGACCCTTCCGCTGCACTATGGATGGCAAAACTTTGGACTGAGGCTGGCTTGCCAGCGGGAGTTTTCAATGTCCTGCAAGGTGACAAGGAGTCGGTCGACGGCCTAATCAATAGCGATGATGTCGCCGCAATAAGCTTTGTCGGCTCAACCCCGATTGCTCAATACATTTATGAGAATTGCGCCAAAAATGGCAAGCGTGTCCAGGCTCTGGGTGGGGCCAAGAACCACATGCTCGTGCTTCCAGACGCTGACCTAGACCTTGTTGCAGACTCAGCAATAAACGCCGGCTTCGGCTCTGCCGGTGAGCGGTGCATGGCAATCTCAGTGGTTGTTGCCGTTGAGCCCGTGGCCGATGAAATGATCGACAAGATTGTGTCTCGAATCTCTCAAATCAAAGTGGGTGATGGTCGTCGCGCCTGCGACATGGGGCCACTTGTAACCAAGGAACACCGTGACAAAGTTGCCGGCTACATAGAAATTGCGGAGGCTGACGGAGCCAAGGTTGTAGTCGACGGTAGGTCCGTTGTTCCCGACGGCGATGAGAACGGTTTTTGGCTTGGACCAACCCTGCTAGATAAGGTGCCAACAAGCTCCAAGGCCTACCAAGACGAAATCTTCGGACCCGTACTAAGCGTGATTCGTGTGAGTTCTTTTGAAGAGGGACTGGCGCTTATAAACGGCGGAATTTATGGCAACGGCACCGCTGTTTTCACCAACGACGGTGGCGCAGCAAGAAGATTCCAGAACGAAGTTGAAGCCGGAATGATCGGCGTGAATGTGCCAATTCCAGTTCCAGTTGCCTACTTCTCCTTCGGAGGATGGAAAAACTCACTGTTCGGCGACAGCCGGGCACACGGAGAGGAAGGCTTTAGGTTTTTCACAAGAACCAAGGTGATCACCTCTCGCTGGCTAGACCCCAGCCACGGTGGAGTGAACCTAGGCTTTCCACAAAACTAAGACAGCTGTTTTTGTATTCGCTTTAGAGAAACCGCTTCTTGGGTTCCGAGCGACTGAGCGAACAGGCTCACTCTTAGCTCCTCAAGCAACCATCGTGCAGAAGTAAGTTTCTCGCTGGATTTTTGAGGTAACGGCAACCTTCCTCCTGCGATTTCGAAGACCTCGATCGCCTTTGCTAATTCGATCGCGCTAATTCGATCGCGCTCCGGACTCTCCTGGAGCTTCACCACGCGCTGCGTGATAGCGCGTAAGTATATTTCGATTCGCGACAGCCGATCGAGACCGGTAGCCGAGACTAGCTTTGGGATCAAAAGTTGTTGGATGTGGAGCTTCTCACTCGCAAGCACCGTGAGGAAATCAATCGCCTTGGCGCTGGAGATCGCTTTATTCGCTTCACTCGCAGCTTGAGAAATCTTCAGTATTATTTTTGCAACGTCAAAAATGAGCTCAATCGAAATGGCCTCGACAAGTTGCCTGAGATTTTCAAATTCTTTGGCAGTAAAAATTAGACCTTTGGAATCAAGAATAAAGAGCTGTTTTTTAGCCCCTGCCCTGATCACATCGGAAACAAAAGCACTGAGGCTTGGGTAGGGCAAGCTGGCAATAGCCAGCTTCTCGGCTTGAGTTAAATGTGCCTCGATGTACTTCGCCGGCGATGGAATACTCAGCTGAACTAACTCCACGACCCCGATTGGATGCTCTAGTGCTTGCATGGCGTCCGAGGAGTGAAGCTTCAAATCAACGGTGTTTGTTTTTTCATCTAGAACCAGTGCCGGGAAGGCGCTTATCTTATTGCTGCCCTGCTTTGTATCTAGCTGCCTAGGTAGTTCGTCGAAATCCCAGGTCTCTAAATTGCTCCGCTCAATCGACGGCCCGTCGAACTGAATCATGTTCGACACCGCCTCGATCGAGCTTTGGGCAAGTTTCTGTTGAAGTGCAGCTAAATCGTTGCCGATTTCGAGTTGCTTCGCCTTGGAATCAAGGACTCGATAAGAGACCCTTAGTTGAGCAGGTAATACCTCAGGACTGAAATCTCCTGGGCGAACCCTGACGCCACTCAATGACTGAAGCTGAGTCGCCAAAACTTCTGCGATCTTGCCCGTCGGTTCTGTGGGTAGATTTCGTAGCACCTTTGCTGCCCAGTCTTTGGCAGGGACTACATTTTTGCGAACCGCCTTTGGCAGGCTCCTGATCAGCTCGGTGATCAGCTCCAATCGCATTGCCGGAATCAGCCACTCGAAACCCTCTGGCCTGATGCTTCCCAACAGTGAAATCGGGACCTCCACCGAAACCCCGTCGTTTTCGTTACCGGGGTCGAATAAATAACTGAGGCTAAATTCTTGGCCGTCGATAACCAGTTGCCCGGGGTAGTCGGCTTCGTCAAGTTGAGCCTCATCGGAACCTAGCAACTCAGCCTTGGTCATGGTTAGAAACTCCGGCTTTTCGTGTTTAGCCTTTTTCCACCAACCCTCAAAGCTGCCGGTGGAAAAAACATCCAGCGGAATCCGATTGTTGTAGAAGCGGAAGACATCGTCCTCACCAGCTGCAAGCTGGGGTGAGCGCGCCCGATCGGCGGCGGCTTCCATGTCGAAAAGCAAGTCCTTATTTTTTTGGTCAAAGACCTGCTTTGAGTCCCACTCTCCATAAACAAGGGCATGCCTAATAAATAACTCCCGGCATAGCATCGGGTCAATGCGCGAGTACTGAACTTTGCGGTTTGCAACCAATGTCAACCCAAACAGCATTACTCGCTCAAGCCCGACAACTGCTCCAAGCTTCTTTTCCCAGTGGGGTTCTGAAACGCTTCTTCGAACAAGATCACCCGCAAGCTCCTCCGCCCACGCCGCATCGACCGCAGCATTCATGCGGGCAAACAGACGACTGGTTTCGACAAGTTCCGCGCTCATTAGCGCTTCTGGGGGTTTCTTGGCCAAAGCAGAGCCTGGAAAGATTACAAACTTTTTGCCACCGGAGCCCAAGTACTCACTCTGCACTCGCTTTTGTTTCTGAAGTTTGCCGTTTTTGAAAACCTTTTTTTCGTTCTCTTGCTGCAAACCGATTTGGCTGAGCAGCCCCGACAGCAAGGCCTTATGGATTCCTTCGGGGTCAACCCTACGATTACCGAAATTTAGATTCAACGGCTTGCTAACGCTTTTTAGTTGCCGGACCAAATCCTGCCACTCACGAACCCGAAGGTAGTTTAGAAACTCCTGTTTACAAAGCCTGCGGAACGCAGAAGATGACAGTTTGTCCTGCTGATCCTCAATATGATTCCAAAGATTAACAAGCGATAGAAAATCGCTGGTCGCATCAACGAAACGCGTGTGCAAAAGATCCGCTTTTTCGCGCTTTTCAAGCGGCCGCTCTCTCGGGTCCTGAATCGTTAGCCCGGCAACAATAACCATGACCTCTCGCACAACATTATGCTTCTTTGATTCCAGCAGCATTCTTGCGAATCGGGGTTCGATCGGGAGCCTGGCGAGCTGTTTACCAAGCTTGGTGAGCTCGACTTCATTTGAGTCTTGATCAATAGCGCCCAGCTCTTTGAGGAGTCCAATTCCGTCTTTGACTCCCCTTGGCTCAGGCGCTTGCAAGAAGGGGAACTTGGTTAGATCTCCGAGCCCAATTGTTGCGGCTTGCAAAATAACCGAAGCGAGGTTAGTTCTCAGAATCTCAGGATCGGTGAACTCTGGCCGAGATTGAAAGTCCTCCTTCGAATAAAGCCTGATTGCAATGCCTGGGCTGGTTCGTCCAGCTCTACCTGCTCGCTGGTTAGCGCTGGCCTGCGAGATGGCTTCGATTGGTAAACGCTGAACCTTTGCCTTTGGGCTGTAGCGAGAAATCCTGGCGGTGCCGGCGTCAATCACGTACTTGATGTTGGGAATCGTGAGGCTGGTCTCGGCAACGTTGGTGGCAAGAATGACTCTTCTTTGCAGGCCCGCCATTTTGCTCACCTCAAACACCCGGTGCTGCTCGGCAGAGCTCAGCCGGCCATAGAGCGGCAATACTTCGGTGTTTCCCTTGAGTGCGCCCTGAGTGATGCTGCCCTCGATTGCATCCTGAGCATCTCTGATCTCTGATTCTCCAGAAAGAAAGACCAAAACATCGCCGTCTTGCTCATTCTCTAGTTCTTTCAGAGCCGAAATCACGCCGTCTAAGTAGTCGGCTGCAGTAGTTTCAATATCCGGGTCGGCATCCTGCGATCCATCTCTTGTTACTGGGCGATAGCGAATCTCAATCGGGAAGGTTCTTCCCGAAACCTCGATAATTGGAGCATCGTTGAAATGCTTCGAAAAGGAACCGGGATCAATTGTCGCGGAAGTGATTATTAGCTTGAGCTCGGGACGCATCGGTAATAGTTGTTTCAAAAAGCCGAGCAGAAAGTCAATATTCAGACTTCGCTCGTGGGCTTCGTCGATGATTATGGTGTCGTACTGCTTGAGCATTCGGTCCCGCTGCAGAGCATTTAGCAAGATGCCGTCAGTCATGACCTTCACCCTGGTCGCCTTGCTTGCCTGATCAGTAAAGCGAACCTGGTAACCAACCAGACCACCCAATTCAACCTTCAGCTCCTCGGAGATACGCTCGGCCACCGAGCGCGCGGCAATTCTTCTGGGCTGAGTATGAGCAATGGATTTTCGTCCAAGCTCTAGGCACATTTTTGGAAGCTGCGTGGTCTTACCGGAACCGGTAGCACCGGCAACAATCAAAACTTGATTGTTTGTGATGGCCTCGAGAATGTCTTCTCGTCGTGCTGCAACAGGAAGGTCTGGAGGATAGTTAATCTCTAACTCACTCACCCCAAGCCGTCCGTTCTAAAGTTTGCTAAACAGTAATTGTCTCAGCTACCGGATCGAACTAGTACCTGTCCTCACGTAATATCTGAACATCTGACACCCAAGCGCTGCAGGCATAGTGCGGGAAATAGCTCGTCTTTAGTAGCTCCAGGATATTGTTTGAGATCTCTTCTGACACCACCGTCTCGAGACGAATATTGCCACCTTCCAAATCACCCGCACGCTGGTTTCTTGGCCCGAGGCCGTTGGCGTGAGTGATGGTGAAGCCCTTGGCGCCCTGGAAGAGTATGTCCTTTGAAAGTCGCTGCTCAAGAGCAGCTTCGACCACGACAACAATTAGTTTTCGATCTTTCAGCATCAAAGGCCTGCACTTTCTAGGAACTTACTTATTTCCAACATGATAGGGATACCCAGGGTTAAGTTGAACGGGAACGTGATTCCAAGGCTTGCCGTCAGATAGATTCCTGGGCTGGCCTCCGGTAATGCCAATCGAACTGCCGCTGGGGCCGCAATGTAAGAAGCCGAAGCACTGAGAACGCCCAATGTTGCAGCGCCTCCTAGGCCAAGCCCCGTCAGGTGTCCCGTCATCACCCCTAAGGTGCCAGAAAGCAGTGGAAATAAAATGCCAAATACGACTAGGCCAATGCCGGCTTTCTTTAGATCTTTGAGCCTTCTACCGGCGACAATTCCAAGCTCAAGCAAGAACAGCGTCAGTACCCCTGGGAACAGCGCGACGAAGAAAAATTCGATTCCAGCGAATCCAGTTGATTTAGTCAGGAATCCTATTACTAGACCACCGGCAAGCAAGAAGATTGATCTGCCGGTCAAAATCTCCCGGAAGGATTCTCCCCAGGAAACTTCCCTGCGAAGCCCCCTGGAAGCAAGCATTAAACCGACGATAATTCCAGGGATCTCCAAGATTGCCAGCAAGGTGGTGAGATAACCCTCGACTGAAATCGAAACAGATTCGTAAAAGATTACCGCTGCGGTAAAGGTCACCAACGACGTCGACCCATAGTGGGCAGCAAGTGCTCCCCGATCAACAACCGAGAGTTTCTTTAGAAGCTTCAGCAAGAAAAATGCGAGCACCGGAACTGTTAGACCAAGTAGCAGAGTTCCCAAAATGGGCAGGCCTACTTCTTGGAACTCCGCATTTGATAAAGCGACTCCACCCTTGATTCCGATTCCAAGCAACAGGTAAATAGAAATTGCCTGGTAGATAGGTTCGGGCAACCGAAGATCGGTCTTTATTGCAGCTGCGAGCAAGCCCAGTGCGAAGGCGAGTACCGGGGCGCTGGTTAAGTTTTGAACTGCCACCGAAAAAATATCCATTGCCCTACCTACCTACCACTCCGAGTGAATCGATTAGATCCCCAACCGACTTATGCAAACTTGTTTCGTGCCTCAGCTCCGCTTCTCGATTTATTGAGTAGTGATTGCGTCTGCCCACTCTCTCCCTGGTGAGATAACCACCTTCTGTGAGGTCATTCAAGATGCTCACTACATATCTCGGGGTGACTCCCAGCACCTGGGCAAGGTCCTCAATTTTGGCGCTTTGGTCTCTTTGAAGCATCAGCATTAGATGGGCATGGTGAGTTAGAAAGGTCCATCGTTCGCTCATGGCTCGCCTCCAACAAAGTAATCTAAATTACAGAACAATACTTCTATGAACTTTAGTTCATCTATTAGGAAAGGCGCAAAAACTACTCTCGTGTTTCTTGCCTTGAAAGTTGCTCTTAGGACCGAAGCGCTATTGCCAGCTGCCTGGTGCTCTCGACCATTTTGTCCATATCCCTCTGGGTGTGGGCAAGTGACACAAGCCACTGCTCATCCAGACCTGGAGGAGTTAGCACACCTCTATTGATACCCCAGAGCCATGACAGCTCTGCGGTTTCAAAGTCGGTTGCCTTGTAGTCTCGATAGTTTCTAACTGGATCTGGTGACCAAATCATCGCGCCCTTTACTCCCAAGCCAATTGTGTGGGCTGGAAGTTCAAACTCATTGATAATCTCATCCAACTTGGCAAGCGTTGCATTGTTGATTGCCTCTGCCTTTGCCAAGGCTGCCGGAGTACAAATTTCGTCAACGGCAAGCGCTGCTGCCATCACAAGAGGGTTACCGTTATAGGTTCCGAAGTGCGCCATGCGACCATCGACAACGGCTTCCATGTATTCCCTCTTGCCACCAAACGCAGCAAGCGGGAATCCGCCACCGATGCTTTTCGCAAGCGTGATCAAGTCAGGCTTCACGCCAACTCTCGCTGCTGCTCCAGCAACTCCGGCGGTAAGGCCAGTCTTGACTTCGTCAAAAATCAAACAAATGCCGTACTCGTCGCAAAGATCCCTTACCGATTGCAAATAACCAGCATCGGGCAAAATAATCGAGAGGTTCTCGATTACCGGCTCAATCATGAAACAGGCGATGTTATGTCCGTGATCTTTCATGATTTCTTCGAGGCGTTCTAGGTTGTTGTAAGGAACGACATAAACATCGCCGGCCTCAACCTCGGGTGGCACATGGGCCGTTGGGTGATCTGCTGACCCGATGTCTTTTAGATCGGGCTTTACCGAAACCTGCAAAGGATCGTAGCCACCGTGGTAACCGCCCTCAATTTTGATGACACCATTTTTCTTTTTAACCGCTCTTGCGGTTCTAATGGCATACATCGTTGACTCGGTGCCAGAGTTTGTGAATCGAAGCATGTCGAGGCCGAATCTTGCCTTGAACCTCTCGGCAACATCTGTCGCAGTAGGCGACGGTGTCACAAACAGGGTTCCAGTTGAGCGAAGCGCCTTTTGTACTCTTTTAATTATCTTGGGGTTGAGGTGTCCAACCAGCATTGCGCCGAAGCCCATGGAAAGATCCAAAAGCTTGCGACCGTCAACGTCGGTGAGATAAGCGCCCTTAGCGGAGACTATGGAAATTGGGTACGGGTCCCAGTGCTGAAAGCTAGAAGTCACCCCCATTGGCAGGGATTTCATGGCCTTTTTGTTGTGAACACCGGAGGCCCTGGTGGTCTCCTCGAATCTGGCCCACTCCTGAGCTAGAAGCTCTTGGACTCGATTTTGATTTATGGGTTTTGATGATGTTGGTATTTTTCGCCATCCGGCGGAATCATGCTTTGACGTCAATGTCGCGGGCACGGGTATCGCTCCTTGATTTCTGTCAGCAACTAAGTTGTTGCCCAATTCAGATACTTCTTAGCTTAGGGGTGTTTCTAAAAAAACCAGTCAGGCTCTATTTGGCGCTAGTTGCCCCATTGATCCGGCGGTCCGAGGTAAAGCAAAACTGAAAATAGCGTCACGACAAACGCGATTATGACAAGAATCAACGTGCGTGGGCGATTGATAAACCAGCGAAATAGTCGGTCCGAGCGAGTCTTATCCTTAGGATTTTTTGTTGCCTGCCTGCGCCACAAACCCTCAAGCATCTTGCGCTTGAGCAGCCACTTCTCAAAAGGTATTGTCGCGAACGGCACTATTGCCAGCATGACGCCAATGGCAGTTTTTGCTGGGCTCCAGCGATTGTTTATCCCCACCAGAGCTGCCGTTGTCGCATAGCTTAGAAACATAAACCCGTGGGTGGCACCAGCAACCGTGACGACCATACCCGGCGCCTGCAATAACTCCCTTGCCAGCAACCCTGCAATAAGCAAACCCCAGGTAATCGCTTCGCCAAGTGCGAAATAAGAAAACAGATTCTTTGGGGAAAAGGCTTCGGATTGTTTTGTCATAGTCCTTCAAGGTTAGTCCAGCATTGAGATGGTCGCTTCGTTACTGATGGTGTAGTCACGCCAGCAGCCATAGACTGCGAAGGAGGTTGCTACAAGAATTACGCGGCAATTGCAGAATTTTTCGAATCAATGAACTTAGGGCCCGAATAACAGTGCAGCTAACAATGCCAAGACCCCTCGCAATTTCGCTCAGTGTGATTGCCGGAGCGCTGATCGCCGTGCAGTCTCAGGTGAACGGTCAGCTTGCAATTGCTCTTCAGGATGGGCTGTTTGCAGCGCTGGTTTCTTTTGGAATAGGAACCGTACTGGTTGCTATTCCCTTCTTTATTAGCAAGGGCGAGCGCATCAAGCTTCTGGTTTCGACCAAGGCGCTTGGCCGTCAGTTGCCAATTTGGATGACCCTGGGTGGGTTCTTCGGTGGGTTCTTTGTAATGATGCAGGGTTTAGTTGCACCTGTAATAGGGGTGACTCTCTTCACACTCGCTATCGTTTCGGGCCAAGCAGCAGCCGCGCTCATGGTGGATTCTTTTGGAATGCTTGGTTTGGCAAAGAGGAAGCTGTCCTTGGCTCGCCTAGCCGGCGCCGGCATCGCAATTATCGGACTGGTTTTTTCCTCTGGCCTTGGTATCCAGGCTGTTAGTGGCCTTATGGTGCTGCCGTTCCTAGCAGGCTTTGGTTCCGGTTTCCAGCAGGCAATCAACGGGAGACTGGCTACCAAGACCGACTCAGTTCTCATCTCCACGTTTCTAAATTTTGTTACCGGAACCGCGCTCATCGCAGTGGTTCTGCTCGTATTTGAGGGAGTGCCAGATCTTTCTAACGGCTGGCCTGCGAACCCAGTTCTTTATCTGGGTGGATTAGTGGGTGGAATATTCATTTTTATTCAGGTGATGGTGGTTAGGCAGATCGGAGTCCTTGCTCTGGGGCTCTCCTTGCTTTTGGGGCAAGTAGTAGCGTCACTGGTGCTTGATCTAGTGGCACCGATCACTGAATCTCACTTTGGCCCGCTGACTTACCTGGGTGCGGTGCTGGTGGTGTTCGGCGCCTCAATGGTCGTTATAAAACGATAGTTGCGACAACTGGGCACCTGAACCAACCTAGAACTGCTGCACTAGGACATCTGGGTGTCTGTCAAAGCGGTAACCGACCCCCCGAGAGGTTCGAATTACGTCTTCGTAGCCCGCGATTTTGGCGCGTAGCCTGCGGACGTGAACATCGATGGTCCTAGCATTTGGAGTCGATTCACCGCAACGATCGGAAATATCTGCAATTTGTT